>C687J29651_10000812_pt1 | contig 13070 bp, 11 predicted proteins | sample RifCSP13_1_FD_29651 | JGI IMG/M metagenome (IMG submission 29651) | reverse complement strand
TACGGTTATACCGTCAGTGAAGCCAAGAGGCAGGAATGACCTCCTCTTGAAACAATGAAATCTATGCAGCTCGCAGACTTGCCTGGAGAAGAACTTCAATCGAGCGTTAATGCTCCATCTGGGATGAGCGGAAACGACTTATCGATGGCTGCCTTGTCATTTTTAGGGAAGCTGGTCAGATCTGATCTCACCTCGTTAAAAACCCAGGCCTGGTTGCTGACGCAGCTCTGCCAGATCTTAAACGCTGAGGCGAGTATTTTATTCTGGCTTGATCAGATTGAAGGTAGAACAGTTGTAAAGAAGACATTAGGAGGGAAAACCACTCGAGTCGCCCTGATCTCTCAGGTAGTGGAAACTGGCCTGGTGGCCGAAGCCATCTTGACAGGCCAGCCAGTGCGGGTAGAAAACATCCCTGCAGAGGCACGCTTTGACCCGGCGGTTGACGCCTGGGAAGGATTCACTGCCCACTCGTTGTTGTGTGTCCCTTTGGTTTGGGCCGGTGAGAGCTTAGGGGCGATAGAGGTGCTCAACAAGCGTGGGTTGCCTTTCGACACTCGTGACCAGGAAGTGTTAACCGCGCTGGCTGCAGCGATCGCCAGGGTTATGGTGGATATCCAGGGCGCTCGCCAACTCCAGGAGGCCAATGTCCGTTTAGAGATCAGGCGCCGCGAGCTGCTTCGCTCGCGCAATATCTTACGGGCGCTCTTCGATAGCACACCCACTTCGATGTATATCATCGATCGGGACTATGTCTTGGACGCCGTCAACATGAACCGCGCTGGCCTGGTTGGGACACATCCAAAAGACCTGGTCGGCAGGCGGTGTTATGAAGCCATGTACCAGCGCACACGCTCATGCCGGGCTTGCCTGGTGGGTGGTACATTTAAGAGCGGGGAGGCGACCCGACGGACAGAACGGCGTCAACAACCCGATGGGGGCTGGCAGGTACTTGAGATCAGCACCTATCCTGTCAATAGCGAATCCGGCCAGGCCATACAGGCGATCCTGTTTGAAGAAGACGTCACCGAGCGGCGCCGGCTGGAAGCTTCGCTGGTACAGTCGGAGAAACTGGCGGCAGTCGGCCAGCTCGCCGCGGGGGTAGCCCATGAGATCAACAACCCGCTCACTGCGATCATCGCTAATGCCCAACTGCTGCAACGTGGGTTTTCGGGCCAGGATGTCGAGAACCAGGATATGCTCGATCTCATCGTCCAGGCCAGCGAGCGCGCTTCCCAGGTTGTGCGGAATCTGCTCATTTTCGCACGCCAGGAGCATTCCGAGCTGGCACCCACCGACATAAACGAGACTCTCCGCCGGGCGATAGCCCTGATCCAGCACGAGCTTTCTGTACGCTCGATCCACCTCGTGTCTGACCTGGGAGAAAATCTACCGCAACTCATGGCAAGCCAGGATCAGCTCCAGGGGGTCTGGATCAATTTATTGGTCAACGCGGTCGACGCCCTCGACGAGGGATCTGGCGAGATTCGCGTAACCAGCCGGAAAGTCGGGGATGAGGTGCGCATTACGATAGCTGATAATGGCAGGGGGATTCCCCCGGATCACCTGTCCCGCATTTTTGAGCCGTTTTATACTACCAAGGACCCCGGTCAAGGCACGGGTCTGGGCCTTTCCGTGTGTCACCATATTATTGAACAACATGGGGGCGAAATCCTGGTTGAGAGCCAGCCGGGTAGAGGAACGGAATTCACTGTTCGGATTCCACTTGGTCTCTACGCAGGTGTCGAGCGTTTGGCTATCTCGTAAGCGATTAACCTAACTTTGTTGCCGCTATTTTCTCTGTGAGGTAAACCGGCGTATTCCAACCCCGGTATCTGGGATGGCGGCCGCGCACCACGTCCTGATACAGCTCCCGCAGGCGGGTTGTGATCGGGCCCATNNCACCCGNGCCGACTGGGCGATGATCGATGCGGGTCACNGCGGTGATCTGGGCAGCGGTGCCNGTGATGAAGAATTCGTCACACAGGTAGACTTCGGTGCGGTCGATCGGGCGTTCAACCACGGGCCGGCCTAACTCCTCCCGCACCAGCTCGATGGCGGTACGGCGGGTGATGCCTTCCAGGATGTTCTCGGTGATTGGGGGGGTGATGACCGTGTCAGCCTTGACCATGAATACATTCATGGCGCTGCCTTCCGAGACGTGACCTTCCTGGGTGAGCACCAGGGCTTCGTCGAAGCCAGCCAAGACCGCGTCTGTTTTAATCAGCGCCGAGTTCGCATAGGCCCCACTGATCTTGCCTCTGGCCGGGATCATGTTGTCGTCCACGCGCCGCCAGGAGGATACGGTGACGTGGGCGTCCGTCTCGTTTGCCAGGTAGCGCTCGAAGGGAAACGCCACGATGGAAAGTTCGTCGTGCAGGTCGTGCAGCTTGACGCCGATAATTTCGTCTGATTTGAAGGCCAGGGGGCGGATGTACACGTCGCAACGGTAATTTTCTGCGCGCAGCACCTCAATCGTCAACCTGGTTAAACTTTCCGGTGTATGGTCAAACGCCATGCGCATGATCTTGGTCGAATCCAAAAAACGCCGGAAATGATCGCGGGGGCGAAACACATACAATTGTTCCTCGGCTTCGTTCCAATAGGCGCGCGTGCCGCCAAAGACGGCGGTGCCATAATTGAGCCCGTGAGTCAAGACCCCCACCCTGGCTTCAGAATAAGGAACGATCTCGCCGCGAAAGTATGCATACTTGGGAAGGGTCACAGAAAGGCCTCCTGATCAAGGAAATCGGACGACTTCTCTCCTGGATCGGATTATAACTCAGTTGGGAGAAAGAAGCGCGGAATGGAACTCGAATGGCGCGACGAACTGACTATGGTAAAAAAATAATTCAAGATATTCATGATTGCATTTGCCTAAAAATTATTGTATGATATATCTACGGTAGCCAAATAAAGGCAAATGTGGTTAGTTCTCCGGACTCTCAACGATCATCTCGGAAGAGGAACGATCTCTCACTTGGCCCAATCGTCGGTGGGCTGGCCCATGACCGCGCGCACCTGTGGGGAAGGGCAGATGGGCCGGGGGTGTTGTACGCCTGGCTGGGCCAAAAGCCGGACTTGAGCGACGCGCAGCTTGCTGCCACCTCGTTGCCCCTGACCGCTGAAACCGGCTTTGCCGGGGTAGCTCCAGTGGTGAATCTGGCACCGGACTCCCACTATCAATATGCCCTCACTTTGAACGACTCGCCTCCCGATCCGGCGCAAGGGGAATACCCGGCCTTTACCACTTTCCCATCCCCTGGGGAACGCGCTCCCTTCGCTTTTGCCTTTGGCTCGTGCTTCCGCCCAACGGGCGAGAACGGGGGGCAGATCTTCCGCGCCCTGGAAGCGCGCCGCCAGGCCGACAATCTGCGCTTTGTGCTGCTGATCGGAGACCAGATTTATGCCGACGCTGACGCATACAACGGGATCGGTAAGATCGCCTGCACCTTGCAAGAGTACCGGGATGTTTACACCTCTGCCTGGTCGCGCCCGCCGCTGAGACAGCTGCTGGCTAATTTACCGGCTTTTATGACCCTGGACGACCACGAGGTGGATAACGACTGGCATTGGCTGGACAGCAGCCGCCGCTGGGCCGCTATCCCGTGGCGAGAACAACTCTGGCGCTGGCTCAGGAATCTCCCCCCGCAGGAGCGGCGTCTCCCGCGCAAGCGCGTGCAAGACGCCCTGCAAGCCTATTGGGAACACCAGGGCATGCACGCACCGGGCTTTGAACTCCCACTGCAGATCAACCTGGCCGGGCAATACGCTCTTTCCGCTGAAGACCCCGGCTCGCTGGCCTATACATTCACCTATGGGGCGGCGGCGTTCTTTGTGCTGGACACGCGCACTATGCGGGTGAAAAATCGCCGAGAGCGTTCCATGCTTGGCGAAGGACAGTGGCGGGCGTTAGAGGCCTGGCTGTTGGCGGTGAAGGAAGCTTACCCGGTGAAGTTCCTGGTCACTTCCAGCGCCGTGTTGTTTCAAATGTGGCTGGATATCTTCCCCGATCGCTGGTGGGGCTTTCCGGAAGAGCGTGAGCGCCTGTTGCGCTTGCTGGTTACCAATGCCATCGAGGGCGTGTACCTGCTGGCTGGCGATCTCCATTCAGCGCACGCAGTGAGCGCAGGACTCTCCGACCTTCAGGGACGTACCCTGCCGCTATGGGAGTTCTGCTCCACGCCTTTCGAGGCTAAGGCCAACTGGCTGGCGCGCTACACCTACCTGCCGCTGCGCTCCAGGTGGGTGAAAAGGACCCGGCGCTATTTTACGCTGGATCAATGGAACTTCGGCGTGGTGCGCGTGCATTTCCCGGAGAAAAGGAGGCCGCGCGTACACTTTGAGGTGTATGGCGAAAAAGGGGAATTGTTGGGCGAGGCAGGGGATTAAAAGGTTCTCATTTTTGCCGGGTTGGGTGTATACTCGAACGTGAAGCGTGAAGATTACGTAATTCGTAATGCGTAATGCGTAATTCGTAATCCGCAACTTGTTATCGCCAAGCAAATCGCCATTCATTCTTTTATATCTAAGGAGCCCGACCTCATGAAACACGCTGTCAGCATAAGTTTAGGACAATCTAAGCGGAATAAATCCGTCGAGATCGAACTGTTAGGGGAAAAGGTGAGTATCGAGCGGATCGGCACCGATGGGGACATGGAGAAAGCCGCCCAATTGTATAAAGAGCTCGATGGAAAGGTGGACGCGTTTGGGGTGGGTGGCGCTGACCTAGGAGTGATGGTGGACAATCATTGGTACCCCCTCTACTCCGTGCGACCAATGGTCCGCTATGTAAAGAAAACGCCATTGGTCGACGGTGCGGGCTTGAAGAACACCCTGGAACACCGCGTGGCGCCGTTCATCCAGGCCCGGATCGGTGATTATGTCAAAGAAAAAAAGGCTCTGATCACCGTTGGAGCCGATCGTTGGGGATTAACCAAATCCTTTATCGACGCTGGCTATGAGTGTGTTTTTGGTGACCTGATGTTCGGATTAGGCATGCCCTTCCCGGTGCGCACCGAGCGCGGTCTGAAGACCCTCGCCGCCATTTTAATGCCGCTCGCCGGGCGCCTGCCTTTCGAGTGGATTTATCCGATCGGCGAGAAGCAGGAGAAGCGCGTTCCCAAATGGGAAAAGTGGTATCACTGGGCGACAGTGATCGCTGGAGATCGCCATTACATCATGCACCACATGCCCGACCGGATCGATGGCAAGGTGATCGCCACCAACACAACCACACCCGAGGATGTCGAGTTGTTCCGGCAGGCCGGGGTGAAGTACCTAGTGACTGTCACACCGGTTGTTGAAGGCCGCTCCTTTGGTACTAACATGATGGAAGCCGCCTTGATCGCCGTATCGGGCAAAGGGCGAGTGCTCACTAACCAGGAATTGGATGCGCTCCTAGATACACTCGATTTTGAACCAGAACTGCAGGAGTTGAACTGAGATGGATGCCATTGTCATTGCTGGTGGAATCCCACAAGCCGGGGAGCCGCTCTACGAATTCACCCGGGGAAGTCCCAAAGCTTTGTTAGACATCGCGGGAAAGCCCATGATTCAGTGGGTGTTGGATGCTTTAAACGGTGCGGAAGCCATTGAGCGCGTGGTGATCGTCAGCCTGCCTGAGGACAGTGGCTTGCAGTGCAGCAAACAGGTCACATACGTCCCCAACCAGGGGGGTATGCTCCACAATATCCGCGCCGGCGTGCAAAAGGTGCTGGAACTAAACCCCGCCGCACACCATGTGCTGACCGTCTCCTCGGATATCCCCGCCATCAAAGCTGAAATGGTGGACTGGATGGTGGATACCACCATGCAGACCGACCATGACATTTATTACGGCGTGATCACCCGCCAGAATATGGAGGCGCGCTTCCCAAATTCGAAACGCTCGTACACGCGTCTGAAGGATGTGGAAATATGCGGCGGGGATATGAATATGATCCGCGCCCAGACGGTGACGGCGAACGAGGCGTTGTGGGAGCGAATCATCGCCGCCCGCAAGAACGTGTTTAAGCAGGCCGCCTTGATCGGGTATGACACGTTGTTCTTGCTTCTCTTGCGTCTGATAACCCTCGAGCAGGCGGTGAAAATTGCCTGCAAGCGTTTAGACATCACCGGGCGAGCGATTATCTCCCCATTTGCCGAGATCGGCATGGACATCGATAAGCCCCACCAACTCGAGTTGTTGCGCGCAGACCTGGCCGTAAAAGTGCCTGTCTGAGACGCGCCAGCCTGGCTTACCCAATCTCCTCCATGCGGCAACGTCTTCTGGATCTGGATAACCGCTTTGCGTGGTTAACGCAAATAACGAACCATTCTGGTGCGTTACGCTCCCTGGCGGCTGCCTTTGCCCACTCCGGCGATTCCTGGTTGCTGTTGCCGCTGTTGGGTGTATTGTGGTATTTTGGGCCGGATTATTGGAAACAGCGGGCGGTGGCGATGGTGGTAGGTGTGGCGCTCACCGCCGCAGTGGTGTTTGTGATCAAACTGAGTGTGCGGCGCAGCCGGCCGCAAGGGGAGTGGGGGAAAATCTATCGTAGTACGGACCCACACTCATTTCCGTCCGGACATGCCGCGCGGGCCATGATGTTGGCGGTGGTGGCCCTGGGGCTGGGGCCAACCTGGCCTGGCCTGGCTCTGCTGCTTTGGGCGCCGCTGGTTGGTATGGCGAGGGTTGCTTTGGGTGTGCATTACCCATCGGATGTCGCCGCAGGGATGGTGGTGGGGATAATCATGGGATTCGTGGTATTGTTATTGTAATGATACTACCTCGGAAAGTCGGCCCCAGGCAGGGGGTGTGATAATCCTGATTATCAAGATAGATAATAGAACTTTGGATCTTACTTGGCAGTTAAGGGCCACAAGACAGGAAACAAGGCCATCATCAGAACAAGCAGAAGCAAAGTCAGGGGGAGACCAACCTTGAAATAATCCTGGAAACTATAACCTCCAGGACCCATCACCAATACGTTTACCGGGTGACCAAGCGGTGAAAGGAATGTCATCGATGTTGCCAATGCCACTCCCATTGCCATCGCTCTAGGATCGACGCCAATTTGTCGCGCGATTCCTATGGCGATCGGCGCGACCAAGGTTGCCACGACTGCACCATTAATTACTTGCGACAATAACATAGCCAATACGACCATTCCTGCCAGGAGTGCCATTGGTCCTGCTGGCCCTAAAAAGGTGACCATCCCGTTCCCTAGGTATGAGGCGGCACCGGTCTTGGTCATGGCAATACCCAGAGGAAGCATTCCAGCGATGAGAAAAATACTTCTCCAATCAATCACCTGATAAACCCGATCCATGGTAAGGATACCGACCAGCACCATAGCAAGTGCCCCACCCAACATCGCCTCTCCCGCCGGGATGAGATTCAGCGCAGTCAACATCAGGGAAGTGCCCATGATGAACAAGGCCAGCCAGATTTTTCTCCCTTTTACATTAATCAGGCGCTCCTCACCATTCAATATAATCAGATCGGGTTCGGAGTGTAGCGTGGATACACGTTCGCGCTGCCCTTGAACGAGCAATGCATCACCAAATTGGAGTGGGAGATCGGATAGGCTTGTGCGGATCGGGCGTCCAGACCGCCAGATAGCGATTACGTTCAGGTCGTATTTCTCACGAAAGTGAGTAGAACGCAACGTTTTTCCGATCAATATAGAACGCGGCGCCAATACGGCTTCAACCAGGATCAATTTCTGGGTTTTCAGGTCAGGACTCTTGGCGTCATTGGTCGGCGGGAGTTCCAAGGTCGGTCGCAGTGCTTCTTTTGATAATTTCTCCAACTTTCCTTCCAGCAGTAAAATGTCATCTTGTTTGAATGTGGTATCCGGCGACGGGGAAATGATCGTCTGCGCGATCCGCTCAATGGATACCAGGTTCAAGCGAAAGTCTTGACGCAGGTTGCTTTGGCTCAATGTTTTCCCAATGAGGTTGGACCCGGCCGGCACGCGAGCCCGGATCAGACGCTCTTCCAGCTGATAGATACTGGTCAGGTTGCTTTCTTGCGGAAATATTGTGCGCCAACGCTGCAAGTTGGACTTCGCCGGGAGTAAGCGCTGACCCACAAACGCCATATAGATGACGCCAGCTGCGACAAGTGGCAAGCCCAGCGGAGCAAAATCCAGCAAGCCATAACCAACCAATCCCTCATCGCGCAGTAAGCTGGAGACGACGATGTTGGTGGTGGTGAGCAGTGTCGCCATGCCTCCCAGGATCGTCCCGAAGGCCAGCGGCATGAGCAAATGTGAAGGATTAACCCTAGACTTACGTGCCACGCCTGCTATTGCTGGCAACATTACCGAGGCGGCAGCGATATTGTTCATAAAAAGGGATAGAAAAGCCCCGGCGAACATAACGACCCCCATAAGCCAGCGTTCCGTCATGCCGCCCACCCTTAAGAGAAAGGCTCCAACCTGGTCTGTAACCCCTGTGCGCAATAGACCCTCAGCCAGGACGTAGATAGCCATGATAGTGATGACGGCCGAGCGACTGAAACCGGAAAAAACTTCCTGAGGGGTTAATATTCCTGTTACGCCTAGCGAAATAGCGACCAAAAGCGCTACCAAATCAGGGCGTAACCGGCCGCTCAGGAATATCAGGATGGAACCAACCAGGATAATAAAAGTGATCGTTATTGGATTCATTTTAGTTTAGAGGCATTGCCTCTATGGGTTGGTTCACCTCCGGGTTCGCGATCAGCACGCGCGGCCCCAGAATCTGCACTAGAGTCTCCTGGTCAATGGTCTCATCGAGCAAAAGCGCCTTCACCAGCTGGTCCAATTGCTGGCGAGACTGGATCAGCAGGTTTTTTACGACTTGGTAGCGTTCCTGCAGTAAGCGCTGGACATCCTGGTCAATATGGGCGGCGGTTTCTTCGCTGTAATCTCGACCTTGAGCCAGCTCGTACCCTAAGAAAGGTTGCTCTTCGTCAGAGTTAAACGCCATCAGCCCCAGGCTGCCCATCCCCCAGCGTGTCACCATGCGCTGGGCTAAGCGGGTGGCTTCCACCAGGTCATTCTCTGCTCCGGTAGTGATGTCTTCCAGGGCAGTCTCTTCGGAGGCGCGGCCCCCTAGCATCACAGCCAGGCGGGCTAAAAGGTACTCCCGGCTGTAGTTGTAATAGTCTTCGCCGGGCAATTGTTCAGTGATGCCCAATGCCCGGCCGCGCGGGATGATCGTAACCTTGTGTACCGGGTCGGCTAATGGAGTAAGCCAGGCTACCAGAGCGTGGCCTGCTTCGTGGTAAGCTACCGTGCGGCGTTCGTGGTCATTGAGCAGAACGGTGCGGGCAGCTCCGAGAAGGAGGCGATCCAGGGCTTCTTCAAAATCGATCATTTTCACCATTTCATGGTTCTCACGAGCGGCGATCAGCGCAGCTTCATTGCATAAGTTCGCCAGGTCCGCACCACTGAAACCAGTTGTGCTGCGAGCCAGGAGCCCCAGGTTAACTTCTGGGGCAAGTTGTAGCTGACGGGTGTGTATGCTCAGGATACCCTCGCGTCCCTGGCGGTCAGGTAAGCCAACGATCACCTGGCGGTCGAAACGGCCAGGCCGGAGCAAGGCCGGGTCGAGTACATCCGGCCGGTTGGTGGCTGCCAGGATGATCAGATTGTGATGTTCGTCAAATCCGTCCATTTCCACCAGGAGCTGGTTGAGGGTCTGCTCGCGCTCGTCGTTGACTGCACCAAGCCCGGCGCCTCGCCGCCTCCCGACAGCATCTAATTCGTCAATGAAGACGATCCCCGGCGCTGTCGCCTTGGCTTGTTCGAAAAGGTTCCGCACGCGGCTGGCACCCACACCGACGAACATCTCGACGAACTCAGAAGCGCTGATGTTGAAAAAGGGCACGCCCGCTTCACCGGCAACCGCCCGAGCCAAAAGAGTCTTGCCTGTGCCGGGAGGTCCAACCAGCAATACACCGCGCGGGATGCGCGCTCCCAGCTTGTGGTATTTCTCCGGTCGACGCAAGAAATCCACCACTTCTTGTAATTCCCTTTTCGCTTCTTCCGCACCAGCCATGTCTTTGAATGTCACCTGGGGGCGATCCCCGGAATACTGGCGCGGTCTGCTACGCCCAAAGTTGAAGATGCCTGCCTGGCTCTGGGCAACGCTGCGACCCATCCAGAGCATGACTAACACCAGGAGTAACACCGGAAGCCCGTCTGTTAGCAGGATGGCGAACCATGGGCTGGGCGGGGCTTCAACATTCACCTCGACGTGATGTGTGCTGAGCAGCGCGAGCAGATTGGGATCGCCCTCGATCTCTGGGAAGGTGGTTTTGAAAGCGGAGTAGGCGTTTGAGGGTGCGGGCGTGGGTTGAGCAGCCACAATTTGGGTTGGCGTTGGTGTTGGCGTCTCTGGCCAGGTAATCGAATTCACGAATTTGCCAGTGATCTCGCTGCCCCTGAGCTGTAAACTGGCAACGTTATCCTTTTTCACCTGGTCCAAGAAGGCGCTGTAGGGCAGGCTGACCTCTGGCTGGCTCTTAGGCCAGAACGTCCAGAGATTCCAGATCATCAGGGTTAGGAAAATTAGCCACCAACCCCAGGGGATGCCGGGTTTTTTAGGAGGTGAGGTTGTTCTCCCATGTCACAAGCTCCAGCGGCGCACCGGGATGGCTGGTAATTTTCCAATGCTGTCTTTGTTTAATTTCAGGTAAGCCGTATCCGCTCCAAAATGGTCGATCTGCGAGACGGGGATGGTCACGTCCTTCTGGCCCCATAGGTGGCCTTCGCGCAGGATCAAGTGGGTGATTTTCCCATCGGACGGGTCTACCAGAAATTCGTCCACCCNGCCTACGGGGCCGTCGCTGGCTTCCACCCTGGCCCGGCGGTGAATGGCCAACTCGCCTGGTGGAATGCGTTCCTCCTTCGACACGAGGGTCGTTTCCTCAGCGACAGCGTAAGGCCAGAAGGCGGTATAACCTCCCAGTGGATAATATGGGGGCATGTCAGCCTGCACAAAACGGTATGCAACGAACTCGTCTAACGCGGAAAGTTCGGTGTCTTTACATCTCAGGCGGATCGATTCTGGCGTCGCTTCCAGGATGAAATCTTCCGGAACCAGACGTTCGGTATGGGGCAATTGCTTCTCTTTGACCACAACATGGGTGATCTTCTGGGTAATCGGGTTGATGATGATGCAGGTTGTATGACCGCACAGCCCATCTGAACACAATACTTCCGCGTTCATTGGTATGTCCATAATTGTCTCCTTATCGCCAGTTGCNTCATGGCATGCGTTAAGCGTACTTTAAGCCAAAATCACTCTTTTTTGATTTCCTGCAAAGTTCTAAGAAAGCTGATAACGCTCTCGCGGCTGAGGATACCGAGAAGCGTACNNTCNACCATCACTGGAAGTTGATTGACACCATCTTTATCCATCTGTTCCAGCGCGCTCCATAGTTCCGCTTCAGGTTGGACCCGCTGCATCTGCGCAGCAGGGATCATGGTCTTGACGGCTTTGGCTTCGGCCCATTCGGATCGAGGCACTTCCTTGATGTTGTGCAGGGTTAACAGTCCCATTACATTCCCTTCATTTTCAACCACAAAGAAACGACGGCCCATGCCCAGGATGTGTTCGTCAGCCAGTTGCTGCAAGGTAAGGTCAGAAGGGATAACGGTGTAATTGCGTGTCATCGCTTGAGATACCTTGTGCCCCGATAACAGGTCATGGACGGTCTGTTGCTGTACCTGGCTCGCCGCAGCGCTATCCAGGAACCAACCAATAAAGGCGATCCACAGGCCGCCCGCAAAGTTACCCGTGAACATCTGCCATACACCGTAGAGGATAAATAAAAAGGCGAAAATGCGCCCTGTTGTGGCAGCGACCAGGGTGGCGCGGCGAAAATCGCGGGTTACTCCCCAAACAACTGCGCGAAAGACGCGTCCGCCATCCAGTGGAAAACCCGGAATCAAGTTGAATAAACCCAGACTGCCGTTGATATAGGCCAGATATTTCATTAACGCAAGCAAAGGCGAGAGGCTGGTGACCAAGGATTGGGCCAGGCCGAATAATCCGGCCAGCGCGAAACTGACGATCGGGCCGGCGATGGCAATCCAGAATTCCGCTACAGCGTTAGGGGGTTCAGCGGCAATCTGGGCGACACCACCGAAGATGAACAGAGTAATGCTTCGGACCGGGACCCTGTAGCGTTGAGCGACGACTGAATGCCCTAATTCATGGAGCAGCACACTGACGAAGAGCAGGATCGCGGTGGCTGCGCCAATAATCCAATATAAGACCGCGGGCCAGGTTTTAAACTCTGCAGGATAGTAACTGCTGGCGAGAGACCAGGTGAGCAGAATAAAGATCAAAAACCAGGAATAATCGAGCCCGATGGGAATATTGAAGATACGACCTAATGGTAATGTTTGCCTTTTCATTTTGTCACCTCATTCGCTGTGTTTAGAGACTTCTTCATGGATCCAGTGCTGGGCCAAACTGGCGACGGATGACCAGGGGCGTGTCTGCGCCCGCCCGTACCAGGGCTGTCTTTAGACTTTCCATACCGATTGGGATGACTGGATAAGCAGAAATGCTACTGCGGACAACCAGCCTGGGTTGATCTGGCCCTGCAAGGCTTAGTTCCACGCGGTATGCCTCACATCGATAACGGTCAAAGGGTGGAATGTCACGCTCGACCCACCACACAATCGTCTCCGATTCAAGCTGTTTACGTAAGCGGTAGCTGTGGATGGGGATCAGCCCCAGCAAACGGGTGTTTGGCCATAGATATTGAGCAAACCGGCGCAGCTCACGAGTGATGGCGTTGTCCCAATGGGATGCAATTCTAACCAGGTCGTGTGTTCGGAATGATTCATTATCTTTACGGGATAACATGGCAGTTCGATAGTCAACACTTTGCATGGTTTTGTTTTCCTTCTACTGGATGAATTTCGCAATTAGTGTATCCCCCAAGGGCAGCTTAAGTCCTTATAGAAGCCTGCAAGTATGCCTAAGAAATCATTAACAGTAGTTTTGCAGATTTAACAATTCGCTAGAGCCAAAGGCGGCAGAGCTGGGGTTAGCACACCCAGGATCCGAAGAGGCTGAACACC
>C687J29651_10000809_pt1 | contig 13078 bp, 9 predicted proteins | sample RifCSP13_1_FD_29651 | JGI IMG/M metagenome (IMG submission 29651) | reverse complement strand
AAGCCGGTGCGCGTGTCCTCCACCAGATGGAGAGCGCCCCGCCGCAGCGCCCAGCAATCCTCTGGCGCGAACACGCGCTCAATGGTCCCGCCGGGTGATTGGCCCCAGGTCACGACGGCCTCGACGATGTTCCGCGAAGCGCTGATCATGTACAGCGCGCCCGTCTCGTCGGGGAACAACTGCCGCGCCGATTGCCCGATCACGGTATAGGCTTCCTCGACATTGAGACAGGTCTGAAGCAGATCGCCGAGTTGGTTGAGCAGCGTAATCTCTCGTGTGCGCTGCTCCAGTTCGGTCAGTCCCCGGATCAATTTCTCGTTGGCAGCCTGCAACGCCTCTTCCGTCAGCTTGCGCTCGGTGATGTCGAACATGATGCCGTGTGAATACCGTGGACGGCCTCCCTCGCCCAGCACCAGAATAGATTGATTGTGGAACCAGAGCGTCCGGCCCTCGCGTGTCAGTACACGATATTCCAGGTTGAGCGGCTCGCCCCGCGCGTCCCGTAATTTGACCTCGCCCAGCACACGCGCGCGGTCGTCGGGGTGAAGTTGTTTGGTCCACAAATCGGGATCAGCCAGCCACTCGGCGGGAGAAAACCCGAGCAACGATTCCACCTGAGGGCTGATATATGTCGTGCGGGGCGTATTTTGCAGATTAACCACATAGGTAATGGCAGGCAATTGTTCCACGAGCGCGCGATATTTGGCCTCAGCCTCCTGTAGCGTCTCTTCGATCTGCTTGCGCTCGGTGATGTCGAGCAGCACGCCCTGCCAGTACTGCGGTTGGCCTGTGCTGTCCCGCACCAGCACCGCCCGATCCCGCACCCACACGACTTTACCCTGCCGGGTGAGCATCCGGTATTCTATCTCAAACGGCTCACCGGTCGTGTTCGTGCGGTTGTGCTCGGCCAGCACACGCTCGCGGTCGTCGGGATGGAGTACCTCGGGCCAGAGGCCGGGGTCGGCCAGCCATTCATTCACGGGATAGCCCAGCAGAGTTTCGATGTGTGGGCTGAAGTAGAGCGCAGAACTGGTTTCGTCAACAGCGTCAATATAAGTGATCGCCGGCATCTGCTCGACCAGTGTACGGTATTTGGCCTCGGCTTCCCGGAGCGCCACTTCTATGCGCTTGCGTTCGGTGATGTCCCGGTCAATTCCCAGCACCAACTCGCGGCCCCCAAAGGCAATGAGCGACGTCGAGACCTCAACCGGAAAGAGATGGCCGTCTTGATGGCGGCGAAGGTTTTCCACACGCAGGACGCCTTCGCGTCGTATGCGTTCCAGATAAGCCATGTGCTCGTCCGGGTTACCCGGGGTCACATTGAGCAGGTCAATGGATTGCCCGATGAGTTCCTCGCGGGTGTACCCATTCATATGGCAGGCTACCTCATTACAATCCACAATCGGCCAGGCGATATGGGGGGCCGCTGGATCCATGAGCAGAATCGCATCGGGCGAAGCGGCGAAGAGCAGACGCTGGCGCGCCTCGCTTTCGGCCAGAGTACGCGTCTGTCGTTCCATTTGCGCCAGGTCCCGACGACGCAGGATGGCGGCCACCACCGTTAACCCGGACGCGAACACAACGAAGAGCGCTACGATGATGAAGGAGGCGGAGGCGGCCAAGCCAGGAATAGACGCCGCCAGCAGCAATAGACCTGCGACGTGCCCTGCGCTTAACAGGGTTGTGGCGCGCACGGAGAGCAATAGGCTGCTCAGAGGCGGCGAGATGACCACAAACATGAGGGTCAGCGGGAGGATGTCGAGATCATGCCGGTTAGCCAGCACAGCCGCCCACGCGCCCAGCGCCACAATGCTCACGGTCAGTCTGGCGGCTACGATGTGATGTCCGGCGCGGTTCAGGCCGTAGACCAGGGACAACAAAAGGAAGGTGCTCAGGGCGACCGGAAAGCTCGCGGCATGCAAGAGGCCCAGGGGGCGCGTGGTCAAGATCAACGCGGGTACGGCCGACAGATTCAGGAGAAGGAGGGTCAGAAGCAGACCTGAGAGTAGCCGCGCCCGGCGGCGGTACATCTCCGGGAGCGAAGCGGACGGTTCGAGGAGCCAGCGCCACAGGGCAACCAGCGTGCCATGCCTAGGCGGGGCCGATGGGGGTGCATGGGGTGTGGGGGTTATTTTCATGAGAAGACCAAGCATTCCTTGATCTCCCCTGCCTTATTGTACTGCCAGTCACGGCGCTTGTCTGCGTCAACTCGCAATGATCACCCGGTCCCGGCCTTCCTGTTTGGCGCGGTAGAGGGCTTCATCGGCTGCGCGCAAGACGGCTTTCGCGGTCGCGCCGTGATCGGGGTAAACGGCCACGCCGAGCGAAAGAGTGATAGCCCCGGGGAATAGGTCATGATGTCGCACGTGCAGGTGCTTCGTACCCTCCCGCAACTGCTCAGCCCGCTGCCGGGTCACCTCCAGCGAGGCTTCCGGAAGAATCAGCGTGAACTCCTCGCCGCCATAGCGGCAGGCGATATCCCCCGCGCGGATATGCGATTGCATGAATTGACTCAGCTCGCGCAACAGCGCGTCGCCCGCCTCATGGCCGAAGGCGTCGTTGAAGCGCTTAAAATAGTCGAGGTCCAGCATGACCATCCCCAATGGATGCTGGTTGCGCGTCGCCCGCCGCACCTCGCGGTCCAGCGTCTCTTCCAGGTAACGCCGGTTGAACAGACCCGTGAGTGGGTCGCGGATGGATTGCTGGCGTAAGGTCTCGCGCAGGTTCAGGTTGGCGAGCGCCAGGGCAACACTGTCGGCGACGGTCTGCGCCAGCCGCTGCCTGGCCTCGGGCAGGCGCGTCTGCGAATCGCCCGCAGCCCTTTGAGTGCCGTCCCGGCTTTGCAGGTAGAGCATCCCCATCGCTTCTCCCTGTGCCATCATGGGCACACACAGGGAAGCGGCTGGCGGCGGAGAGGGCAGGTGATGGCAGGGCAGGCCGGAGCTGCTTGCCTGCACAAAGTAGGGATGGCCGCGCCGTAGCGCCCAACATTCTTCTGGCGCGAACACGCGCGCCTCGGCTGGTATATCTCCCCACAGCGCCGCTGCCTCAACCAGGCTGTGCGAAGCGTTGATGACATACACCGCGCCGGCCTCGCCGGGGAATAACTGCTGCCCCAGGTTGCCGATGATGGCGTAGGCCTCCTGCGCGGTGAGGCACGATTGGAGCATAGCGCTCATGTCGTTAAGCAGAGCGATCTCGTGCGTGCGCTGTTCCAGTTCTGTCAGCCAGCGCTTCAATTTTTCATTGGCCGCCTGTAATGCTTCTTCGGCTTGCTTGCGCGCGGTAATGTCCTGCTTAATGGCAATGAATGAGACGATCTCTCCCTGTTCGTCTCTGACCGGGGTGATGCTCTGCTCCTCGGCGTACAGGCTGCCATCCTTGCGGCGGTTGGTCATTTCCCCATGCCAAACCTGCCCGGCTAGAATGGTGTCCCACAAGTGCTTATAGAACGGCTCGTCATGGCGGTCAGATTTAAGCAGTCGTGGGTTCCGGCCCAACGTTTCGTTAGAAGCATAGCCGGTCAGGGAGGTAAAAGCCGGGTTCACCCATGTGATCTGACCGTCGCGATCGGTGATCATGATGGCGTTCGCCGCCGACTCCAGCGCGGCGCTTTGCAGGCGCAAGGCCCTTTCGGCCTGCTTGCGCTCGCTAATGTCACGGATGCTGCCGGCGAACTTGCGTTGACCGCCGACCCACATCTCGCTCACCGCTAAATCTATGGGGAAGACGGCGCCATCCTTGCGCTGGCCAACGACCTCCCGGCCGATGCCGATTATTTTTCTTATGCCCGTGGTCAGGTAATTGACGACGTAACGATCATGCTCCTCGCGGTAGGGCGAGGGCATCAGCATTCTGACGTTTTGCCCGAGGGCTTCACTGGCGGCGTACCCGAAGAGGCGCTCCGCGGCCGGGTTGAGCACTTCGATGATCCCCCGCTCGTCAATCACGATCAGACTATCCACCGCGGTTTCCACGATGGAGCGGAGGTGCGCCTCGCTTTCGGTCAGCGCGCGCGCCTGTCGCTCGACCAGTTGAGCTATATCTCGCCCACGCATGACCGCCACGGCAATCAATAACACAGACATGGCCCCCGTGAAGGTCAGTGCGGCGACCATTCCATTGAACGTCAACTCGGGAATAAACCGGCGAAACAGTGCGATGGCGAAAAGGTTAAGCACGGCGATCATCGCCGTGGCCCGCGCCGAAAGCAAGAGGCTGCAGAGCAGAATCGAGAAAGCAGGAAAAACCAACATCAGAGGCAGCGCCTCAGGCGAGATGCGACTGATGAAGGCCACCAGCCAACTCGCTGTAGCGGTCGCCACGACCGTCAGTATGGCTGCCGGACGATAGCGCCCACTCCGGTTGAGCGCATAAATGAATATCAAAGCAATCAAGACTCCTACGGATATCGGCAGCGGGGGCGCCTGCCATGGGCTGGCGTAAGGATTGGTCAGCAAATCTGACACCAGCGAGAGGCAGGTGAGGAAAATCAGGGCCAGTTGCAGGCCGGAGGCCAGTACGACACGACGCTGTTCTGCTTCGGGGAGAGAATCCGGCGGTTTCATCAGCCAGCGCCAGAGGCCGGTCCACGCCAGGGGTCCAGGCACGGATTGCGAGGAGGGTTGAGGGGGAGAAGAGTTCGAGTTCATGCCTCCATACTCCAAGTTTGCTCCTTCCAACTGGTGCGCGATGACCCCGACACCGCGCTGACTTGCAGGTCACGTCTTGAGTATTGCCATCCCCTCAATCTCCACCATCGCTTCGTCGTCAAACAGGCTTTTCACTTCCACCAGCGTCATGGCCGGATAGTAGCGGCCAAAAAATGAACGGTAAGCCTCGCCGATGGGCTTGAGGTTAGCCTGGTAGGCGGCTTTGTCTGTGACGAAAATCGTCAATTTGACGATGTCCGTCATCTCCCCGCCCGCTTCGGCGGCGACCGCCTGCAAGTTGGCGAGCGCCTGCCTGAACTGGGCTACGAGCTCCCCCGGCGCGGCGATCCGCCCCGTGGCGTCCATGCCCGTTTGGCCCGCCAGAAACAAGGCGCGCCCTCCCTCAACCATAACCCCATGGGAGTAGCCGGAAGGCTTCGCCAGAGAAGCCGGATTGACGATTTCTTTTTTCATCTGCTCATCCGTTTCGTCCGGTGATTACACCCAACGCTCAAAGCCCGCGTCCCCGCGGGCGAGCAAAGAGAGATTGCTGATGGTTGATTTGCCGACGCCCCAATCGGCAATCAAGGATCAGCAATCACCGCCCTTTAAACTCCGGCTTGCGCTTCTCTCTAAACGCCTCGTAAAACGCGCGATGATCTGCGCCCATCATCATCAGCGCCTGCGCCTGGGCTTCGGATTCTAAGGCCGAGATCAAATCCATGTTCCACTCATTGTTCACCAGCATCTTGGTGACCCCCAGCGCGAAAGTCGGCCCGGCAGCGAGGCGCGCGGCTAACTCACGGGCAACGGGCAGCACCTGTTCCCTGGGCGCGACGCGGTTGGCGAGGCCGTAGCGCTCGGCCGTTTGCGCGTCCACGTCGTCGCCCAACATCAGCAGTTCCATCGCGCGTCCCTGCCCGACGAGGCGGGGCAGCAGAAAAGCCGCNCCCATGTCCGCGCCCGTCAGCCCGACGCGGGTGAAGAGGAAGGCGAATTTAGCATCCTCGGCCACCACGCGTAGATCCGAGGCCAGCGCAATCACCGCGCCCGCGCCGGCGGCGAGGCCATTGACGGCGGCGATGATGGGCTTGGCGAGCAGGCGCATATTGCGCACGAGGCGGCCGGTCATGCGGCAGAACTCCAGATGCCCGCGCATGTCGCGGTCGAGCACCTCGCCGATGATCTTGTGCACGTCGCCGCCGGAGCAGAACGCGCGCCCAGCCCCGGTGAGGATGACGGCCTTCACACTCTCGTCGTCGCGCAGCGCTTCAAACAGGTCGCGCAGTTGGGCGTAAATCTCCAGCGTGAGCGCGTTGAGGACCTCCGGACGGTTGAGGGTGATGGTGGCGATGCTGTTTGAAACTTCGTATTGGAAATCGTACATCGTTTTCTCCATTGTTGCTTGAGGCATGGCAGGCTATCGCTCCAGCGCGATGAGAACACCGGCCACGATGGCCAGCAAGGCCAAAATGATGTTAGACCCAAAGCTGAAATTGAGCACACCCCACAGAATCAGCCAGACGCCCAACAGGAGCATGCCTAGTTTGCCGGTGAGTCTCAGCCTCATGGATGTACTCCTTTCAACGCGCTGGATTCACCCATAGGGATTCCACGTCGTCACGTGCTTCGGCAAAATCTTGTACAGTCGCCGCACTTCGCCGGGGAAGCGCATGCCCGGCGGATATTTCTCTTTGCCTAGATAGCGCTGCGAGAGTTTGTCCAAATGCGCGTCCGCGCCCTGCTCGGTGATCTCGACGACCGGCCCGCGCACGAGCACATACCGGTCGGCGTTGTCCGGGTCCTGAATCTCGACGGCGACCTGCCGCCGCTCTTCCATGTTGNGGTCCTTCAAGCGCCCCGCCGNCGAATTGACGAGGATGAATTGGCCGTCGTAGTCCACCCACACGGGCGTGACGTGCGGCGTGCCGTCGGGCATGAGGGTGGCGAGGTGGGCAAAGGTCTTCTTCTGGAACAGGTCGAGAAAATCGTTCGGAATGGGGCCTGGCTCAGTCTGCTGCTTGCGCCAGGCGTCGTAACGAGCGATGAAGTCGGGGTCGCTGCGCTTGAGGCGGTTGTAGCCCACGCGCTTGCTCCGGGTCATTACCTTGTAGATGAACGGGAGCGGATCGAAGTGCAGGTAGGCGCGGACGTTTTCGAGCCAGGTGAGGCTGTTATACGCCGCGGCCTGAAAGCGATCCACCGGGGGCTTGCGAACGCGCTCAAATTCGGGCAGGGCTGCCTCCACCGTGCAGCGCTCGGCAAAGCATCGGGCGAGCGCAATCGCGTCTTCGAGCGCAAGCTTGGTCCCCGAGCCGATCGAGAAGTGCGCGGTGTGCAGCGCATCCCCCATTAGCACGACGTTCTGGTGATACCAACGCTTATTCTTGATGAGCGGGAAATTGAGCCAGCGGACAAAGTTGTTCGAGAGCAGGGGATGCCCGCCTAAATCCTCTTTGAAGACCTCGGCGAGATAAGCGCACGTCTGTTCATCTGACATTTTCTCGAACCCGGCCTTGAGCCACGTCTCCGGCGGGCATTCGACGATGAAGGTGCTGGTCGTCGGGCTGAAGCGATAGGAATGGGTGATGAACAACCCGGCCTCAGCCTCGCGGATGGTGAGGGCGAGGCCGTCGAAGCGTTGATGCGCGCCGAGCCAGAGGTATTTGTTCTGGCGCACGTCAATGGAGGGTTGGAAGAACCCGCTGTAGGTCTGCCGCACGAGGCTGTTCGCGCCGTCCGCGCCGACGAGGAGATCGCAGTCACGCCACGGAGAGAGGTCGGTGAGGTTGGTGTGAAAGCACAGGTCAACGCCGAGGCCCTGGCAGCGTTGGTGCAGGATGTTCAGGAAGGTGAGGCGGGCGATGCCGAGGAACCCGTTGCCGCGCACGGGATACTTCTGTCCGCGATAGCCTACGACCACGTCGTCCCAGGTCTGCGCGGCTCGGGTGAGGTCGGCGTAGGTCGCTTCGTCGTTCTCTCTGAGAAACGCGAAGGTCTTGTCGGAAAAGACGATGCCCCAGCCGAAGGTGTCGTTGGGCCCGTCGCGTTCGACGAGGGTGATGTCGTGCGCCGGGTCGAGTTTTTTCATCAGAATGGCGAAGTACAGCCCGGCCGGGCCGCCGCCGATGATGTTGATCTTCATGCCAGTACCTTTGAGTCATCCGCGCCGTGTAGAGCGGATGGGAGTATAATCGAAACACACACGCGAGGTAAGAGACCATGTCTCACCCCTTCCCCGGTATGAACCCCTGGCTCGAAAGCTCTCTTTTTTGGCACAGCGTACATCAAAGTCTGATCGTGGCCTTACGCGATGAGCTGGCGCCGCTTCTGCGGCCACGTTATTTCGTCGCCATTGAAACGCACACTTACATTGCGGTCTCGCCGGATGCGCCGCTTCAATCCAGGCAACCGGATGTGACAGTCGTCAATCGAGGCGGCCCGGCGGGGGCGGCTGCGCCAACTACAGAGCCAGCTCCCTACCTCACGGTCGAGCTCCCGATCGCAGAGCCGATTGAAGAGGGATATTTAGAAGTGAGAGTCGTGCCGACCGGTGAGGTCATAACCGTTATAGAGCTGTTGTCACACAGCAACAAGCAACCGGGCCGCGACCGTGAGGGTTATCTTCAAAAACGCGAAACGCTTTTAGACTCTAGCGTCCACTTCGTAGAAATTGACCTCTTGCGCGCCGGACCATCCATGCCCCACACTGAAAAGGCCGTCGGCAGCCACTATCGCCTGTTCATCCGCCGGAGCGAACGCCCGCGCCAGGCGCGGCTTTATCCGTTCTCGGTGCGGCAGCCGATTCCCACCTTCCCCCTCCCCTTGCGTCCCGACGATGTCGAGCCTACCGTGGACCTGGGCGCTTTGCTGCAAGGCGTCTACGACCGCGCCGGGTACGATTTAGTCGTCCGCTACAACCAGCCGCCCCATCCGCCCCTGGGCGAAGACGATGCGGCCTGGGCCGCCGCATTGCCGACCAAACAAGCATAAACCGGCATCCGCCTGGCGCGGGCGCATTGGCCGGTTCGGATAGTAGCCTGATTTGTTGAAAAGTCAACGCCGGTTTAGACCTCTCACCCAAGATGGCTGCCTCGTTACCCCACAGCGACGAAGCCCACGACCTGCGGATCGTGCTGGCCGCCGGAGGCGTCAGCGCCATCGTGCTGGCGGTGGTGGTGCTGTTGTCGGCCCAGACGGGCGTGCTGGATATCCCAGCGCGGCCAACCCTCTTCCTCGCGGCGCTCACCGCCGGCGTGGCGCTCCTCGGATGGGCCGCCCTACAATTGGACGTGGGTGTTCGGCGCATCGCCTGGACGACGCTCACCGTCTACGTTCTGATCGCCACCGCTTCCACCCTTCTGCCTTCCGCCCTGCCTCTCACGTCACCTCCGGCCTCTCGGTCGGATATTTTTCGTACAACCGCTCCACCATCACCCGGCGCAAGCGCATCACGGCCTCGTGAATCTCGGCAAATGTCGTGTAGAGCGGCGCGAGGCCGAAGCGAATGTTATCCGGGTAACGGAAATCGGGGATGACTTTCATCTCCTCGATGAGGGCGCGGTCAATGCGCAGCCCCTCCGGATGGCCGAGCGAAACGTGCGAACCGCGCACCCTCGCATCGCGCGGCGAATTGAGCGTGACTCCCAGCGGTTTCAGCAGCGCCTCCCACAAAGCGATCAGATATTCTGTCTGCTGNACCGACTTGGCGCGCAGGCGCTCGACCCCGGCTTCGAGCAGCAACTCCACGCTCGGCTCGATGGCGGCCAGGGAGAGCACGGTCGGCGTACCCGTGAGGAAGCGCTGCAGCCCCGGCCCCGGCTCGTAGTCCAGCTTCATGTCGAACTGTCCCTTCTGCCCAAACCACCCCCAGATGGGGTTGAGCAGTTGCGCCTGTAAATCGCGCCGGATGTAGAGGAAGGCCGGCGCGCCAGGGCCGGCGTTGAGATATTTGTACGTGCAGCCCACCGCCAAATCCACGTTGGCGCCGTCGAGGTCGAGCGGCAGCGCGCCGACCGAGTGGCACAAATCCCACAGCATGAGCGCGCCCGCGCGGTGCGCCATTTCGGTGATCGCGCCCATGTCGTACATATAGCCGGACTTAAACGCGGTGTGCGTGAGCGAGGCGAGCGCCGTGTCTGAATCAATGCCCTCTTGCAAGGCGTCNTCGGGCACGGTCATGCCATCGGCAGAGCGCACTATCTTTAGCTGGTAATCTGGTCCGGCCAGTCTAAGCGCGCCTTGGAGCAAATATACATCGGAGGGGAAATTCAGGTCGTCGGTGAGGACGATGCGGCGGCNCGGCCGGGCTTGAAGCGCGGCAAGATAGAGTTTGAAGAGATTGACCGACGTGGAGTCGCAGACGATGACCTCGTCGGCCTGCGCCCCGATGAGCTGCGCGATCTTGGCCCCGATCCGCCGGGGCGCGGCGAACCACCCCTCGCCCCATCCCTGGATGAGCCGCCGGCCCCACTCCTGCTCGACCACCTCGCGCAGCCGCGCCGCCGTGCGCTTGGGCAGCCGTCCCAGCGAGTTGCCGTCGAGGTAGATCAGGTCGGGGTCGTCAATGACAAACTCGTCGCGAAAGCGGGCGAGTGGGTCGGCGCGGTCGCGTTCGAGGGCATAATCGGCATCGGTGGGAATGGACATGGCGGGCACGAGTCAGGTTCGGCGATCATCTTTCGTACNTACCTCCCCACTCAATACGAACTCATCCGCGTCCTCACCGCCCACAGCTCTTCAAAGAACCTCGGCCTCACCTGCTTCTCCTCAAACACGCGGTTCTTCTCCTGAATCCGGATGCCCGCCGTCTCCATCAAATACTCCGGGCCGAGGAAGCCTGTACCGGACTTCGCGCCGATCATCTTCTCGACCATGCTCACGTGGCCGAAGCGCCAGAAGCGGAAGAACTCGTCGAACTCGATGAGGGTATCGGCGAGTCGGGCGAGATCGGCGTGCGGGTTGGGGACATCGGCGGGGGTGAAGATTTCGTCGAACGTCTGGAGGCCCCGCTGACGGGCGGCCTGTCGGAAGGCTTCGGGGAGCATGGTCTGCTGGAGCCGCTCACGCTGGCGCGGAGTGAGCAGGCGGATAGGAAGCTTGTCAGTGCCCTTCAGATACTTCTGGAACACGGGATCGTCGCGCAGCCCGCACACGATTTCGATTTCGCGGAACTGATAGCTCTCCGTGCCGCTCGCCGGGGAGAGGCCCGTCTTGAACACTTTGCCGTCCCGCTCCAGGCGCTGGTCGCGGAAGCGGAAGAAGTCGAGGGGGAGCATGGTCGCCGGGATTTGAATCTGCTGGACGAGCAGGCGTTGAATGAGAACGACGCGCCGGAGGAGGCGCGTGGCCTCGGCGATCTTGCCGCTCAGCACCAAAGGCAGCGCGCGGTCAACGTGGTCGAGGACGACTTTGAACCAGATTTCGAAGCACTGGTGGACGACGACGAACATGTTCTCATCCGCGCTCATATTCTCGGTGGGCATGAGGGCGGCAGGCGGCTGGCCGACTTCGGTCCACGCGGCTTTGACGCCGTCTTGCAGGCTGAGCAGGTCGGGGAGGCGCAGCCACCCGGCGTATCCTTCGACCGCGCGCCGCTCAACGGCGCTCCGCTCAGGATGAGGGATCAGAGTTGCCTTGAGAAACTTCTGATAACGCGCGCGGAAGGCCTTGAAGCGCGCGGCATACTCCTCAGCCGCCTCCCACAGTCCGGGATACGTGTAGCCGCCCCCTACTGCGGCGGTCTTCGAAAGACGCGGCAACTGGCGGAACAAGGCCGCCAGTTGAGTGAACTGGCCGGAGGCCCCGGTCACGCGCTCTGCGGGGACACGCACGTCTTTCTTCAAGCCCAATTCCCGGACGATGATCGTTTCGCACACGTCGGCGTGATGCTCGAAGAGTTTGAAGAGTTCGATGCCGCGCTTGAGGAGCTTGACAGGTTCGTAGGTCGGAGCCTTCTCTGCGACCGAAGGGAGCGTCGAAGAGGCCGCCAGCGCCGCGCGCAAGTCGGCGAGGAGGACTTTGAACCAGAGCTCGTGCCACTGGTGCGCGGTGATGAGGAGCAGCCTGTCAGGGGCCTGCCCTGCGACCGAAGGGAGTGTCGAAGGGTCGGGCGTTTGCGGGTTTTGCAGGGTGAGCAGGCGGGGGACGCGAATGTAGGTGCAGTAGTGTGTTTGATAGGCGCAGGTCACGTCGTGACCACATTCAGGCTCGTTATGCCAGACAGCCGGTTTGGGCATGGACACCTCCCCCGAGGAGGGTAACGCAAGGGTAGGCGAATGTCAAACGCTAGGGCCGGAGTTCAAAGACGAACAGTGCGGTCTCCGGTTTCTNNGAGACCCATCCGATGGCGGCCAAGAAGTGATTGTCCGGTGAGAAGAGGAAAGGAGAATTGGTCGCCGAGCGTGACCAGCAGCGGGCCTTCGTCGGTGCGATGGATGATGAACTGCGCCTCAGAGAGCCACAAGGGGCCGGGGAAGTTGCCGAGGCCGTCGGCGCTGAACTGCCACGGGATGACGGCTTCGGCCTTGCCCGTGGAGACATTGACGACCGTGGTCGTGTATGCCGCGCCGCTTCCCAGGGTGATGCCCCGGCGGGTGTCCCCGGGCGAGCAACTTTCGCTGGCGTCCGGGTTAGTCATCAGACAGGCAGGCTTCTCTTCAGCAGAGAGCAAGACCATATTCCCGCCGCACGGACGGTCGAGCGCGACCAGTTCGCCGGCCGCATCCAATGTCACTAGGCGACCATCCGGCAGCCAGCCGCGCCAGAAGTTGAACTGCAGCCCCAACGCGTTGTCTTTGGGGTATTGGCATTCGCCGCCTGTGCGCGCGTCGAGGACATGCAACGTGCCGTAGGCCGCAATCGCGGAGCCTTCGACGGGGTTCTGAGCGATGTCCTCCGGCGTGTATGACCAGAAGGTGAGATAGCGGCTGTCGGGCGACCAGCCTCCCAGGCGAAATTGCGCCGCGCGCCCGATTAATGCCTATTCTGCCGCCAGTAATAGCCNGCCCCCACCCCCTGCATCAGCCAATTCATCACGCGCAGTTGCGCCGGGACCTTTGGCAGGAGGTAGGCAGAAGAATTACGTGCCGGGGGCGAGGCGGGTTCACGAACATTGCCAGGTGAGACATCGGCGACGGCAATGCCCTCTTCGCCCTCGACGCGGGCCAGCGTCTCGCCCTGCGGGTCGAAGATGCCGCTCGTGCCATAGAACGTGGCGCGAAGGGAGGCCAAATGCGCTTCCCTGAAGAGCGGCCAATACTGCGGGCGGCCCAGCGCGGCGGCGAGAAAACTCGCACGCGGGAAAGGCACTTCGGTGACGAAGCGCCCGGCCATCATGGCGTGGACGGCTGGCGCGCCGATCCACGCCGCCCGCTCGGCCACGTCTTCAAAGTACCAACGGTCAATCGCTTCCCGGTCGCGCAAAA
>C687J29651_10000808_pt1 | contig 13086 bp, 10 predicted proteins | sample RifCSP13_1_FD_29651 | JGI IMG/M metagenome (IMG submission 29651) | reverse complement strand
TAGCAGCCTCTTCCGGCCGGGGTCGAGCCTGCGGCATCCAGGCTCCCCGTCGGCTCAGTGGGCGGCACGCCAGTACCCGCAAACGTGATGTCGCCCTTCGGCACGCCGCGGTCGTTCACGAGGTGTCGGCGCGCCCAGGACCCTCCTACGTTGTTGACAGCTCATCGAGTCGCGGGAGGGAACCCCACCGTGTTGCCCGTCCCCTGTCACCCAGAAGTTCAAGAAACGGGACGTGTTGGGTCCCTCCTGGCGTTCAACTCTGGGAGACCGAGAAGTGATGGGCCAAACCGATGTCAGCTCGAGTCATGTCAATCGATTCGTTTCTGGACCCAGCATTTGGAGCCCACTGCGATGCGAGGCCCGGCCTGGACCCCGCGCCACACGCGGTCGGCTACCAATCCATGAGTTGACCCAAGCGTGCAAACACGGTGTCGAGCGCATCTTCCGGTCGACCCGGGTCACCCACCTGGTGTGCAAGCTCGTTGCTCCATTGGTCTTCAGTCGGGGCGGACAAGAACTCCTCTTTCACGAGCAAGCGGCCCATTAGCTTGCGGACAAGAGCGAGAGCCTCTTCGCTAAACGCTCCATGCTCGACCAACTGCTGCAGGTCGAATAGGTCACGTGGGGCATGTCGATCAACGTACGCCGAGAGCTTCATTGCCACAAAGCTCGCTGGCGTCGGAACAGTAAGTTCTGCGTTGGCGGGCAGGTCGCTGTAGTAGAGACGCACTTTCGTACGAGTTGCTGGCAAGTCCAACCACTGATGCCGTCGTCGAATCACTTGGATGCTGACCCGAAGCTGATCGACGGAAAGGGGAGTGGTCGTCACATCACCCCTCGCCTGTGTTGAAGCCGGCGTCAATCCGGGGAACTCCAAACGGACGGCAGATATCAGGTGGTTGATTAGATCATCGGAGGTTCCATCGAGAAGATGCAGGTCGACGTCCTCGGACAACCTCACGTCTTGTAGGTGGGTCCTGTTTAACGCTGTGCCCCCGATGAAGACGACCTCATCGACACCGGTCAGCCCCTGAATCAGATGCGAGAGGAGGTGGTCGCGCCTGATCTGGCTCTCGGGCACTCCAAGCGACGTGGCTCGATCCCGGATCTCCTGGTCATCAATCATCTCTGATTCCGAAACTGCGCCGATCGGTTGGCTCGACAGGGTGTAGTCCTCGGCTGGTGACGGCATGACGAGGTCGGGTCATACGCGGAGCGTCTGGCACGACGGCATCGGCAAACCATCTAGCTCGCCGATACGCCGCCCCCATGCGCTGTGATCTGGCGAGGGAACGGGCACGATCCCAATCTGCCTTGGATGCGAGATTGAGAAGGGATTCCTCGGCGGTGGCCAATGTCACGCCCCCCCGTTGGGGAAGGTCCGCGACGTCAAGGAGAGCTTGCTCGACAGTGCTGACGCGGCCCTGTCCCAGCTCACTCTTCCAGACCTGCGTCTCCATAATGTCGACCTGGCGCTGCCAGAAGTTGACCCTCCCAGAAATGGTTGCCAAGTATCTCCGCCTGACAGGCACGGCAACGACGGCGGTCGCCAATGACCTGGGGTAGAAGCCAAGTACCCTGGCGGCTGAAATCCCCACCACTGCGACGCGTTGGAGCTGATGGTCCGCCGCCGCGACGCCCAGGGCGACTGCTTCGACATCGGGAACCCACCCTGGATCACCGAGCCAATCTGATGGAGGCAGGGCGTAATACCCGTGAGCCAGCCTGAGAAGGGTGTTCTTTGACGCCAACCGCCGCAGCTCCTGAGACGGATTCGCGAACGAATTTTCGAGATCCCGGGGGCGAACCACTCGTACCGATCTACGCAGTAGCTGCTCGGGAAGGCTTAGAGATCGCGACATGTACGCGCCTATTCTAAGGTTTAAGCTGAGTTCTAGCGCGTACTTGTCCCGAAGTGGCAAAATTTAGAAACGGGACGGGTCCACGATCCGATTGCCCTAGTCTGTTCGATGTGTGTATAGTATGCGCATGGCAAGGGTCAATGTGTACCTGCCGGATGATCTGGCGGATCAAGCCAAGAACGCGGGGCTCAGTGTGTCGAGCCTCACCCAGGACGCCGTGCGCTCAGCTTTGTCCGCCGGCCAGACCGAGGAGTGGCTCAGCCGGGTGAGAACGCTGCCCCCAATTCGCATACGACATGATGCGGTCATCTCCGCAGTCTCAGAGGCCAAGGACGACCTAGAGGGGAATGGCTGAAGCACTGGTCCTTGACGCCTCGGCGATGGTCGACCTCCTGGTCGGCTCAAGCCTCGCCGAAACAATTGAAGGGCGCCTGCGGGGCTCGGACCTTCATGTACCTAACCATTTCGACGCCGAGGTTCTCTCGGCTCTAGGGAGATTGCACCGTGCCGGCGAGCTGACAGCACGACAAGTGACAGAGCGAGTTGAACTTGTCGCGAACTCTCCAATTAGTCGCCATCTTCTGGCACCACTACTCAGAGGGGCATGGCGCAGGCGCGAGAGCCTTCGACTGGTCGACGCTCTCTACGTCGAATTGGCCAGCCAGCTCAACATGGAGATCATCACCACCGATCGTGGATTGGCAGCCGCCAGTCGCCGAGCACATTTGATCGCCACGGACACGTGACCTTCGCGAGTGCCGGCTCAAGCACGTAGGGAAACGGGACGCGTTGCATCATTCTTCCTGTGTATGACGAGTCGTGATACACTTCACCGATGGCACAGGCAGTATCCGTGCGGCTCGACGACCTTGCGCTCAGGGCACTCAGCCAGCTCGAGGCGACCGGGCTGACCCGCTCTGAAGCGATCCGCATCGCTTTGGTGGAAGCGGCATCACGCCTCGCCGACAAGAGAGCATTGGCCGCCGAGGTTGCTGCACTGGAAAACGATGAAGCTGACCGTGCAGAGATGGCCATGGTTGCCGACCTGATGGAGAGCTTGCGTGCGCCGAGGTGATGTCTTCGCACTCCGCCTTCCGAAGGCCGCCGGACATGCACAGTACGGTCGACGTTTCGGGGTTGTCGTCCAGTCCGATACCTTCTTGCCTCGTTCAGTTGTCCTAGTCGCCCCCACCTCCACCAGTGCGGGACCTGCCTCGTTCAGACCGGAGATAGAAGTTGAGAACGCTCAAACACGGGTCCTGGTCGAGCACGTAGGTGCGGTGGATCTCAGCCGATTGGGAGATCTCGCTGGGCACCTCACACCCGAAGAACAGTGGGGCGTTGATGCTGCACTCCTCACGGTTCTCGGCCTCAATTAGCAACGAATCCGACTTAACACTCCAGGTTTAGAAACGGGACAGGGTGGCCTGACGCTTCGCGGCCCTCGTTTCATTCCGACATAGGAAAACACGGCGCTGGCGACCGATTGCCCGGGTCGCTCCCCGACGACATCGTCTCGTCCGCAACCGGACGGCACAACGGGGGCTGCGAAAGCGGATGCGGAAACCGACCACGGCGGCGGCCACGACCAGCGTCGGGCCACAAGGCATCCTCTCCGGCCGAGATCTCCACCGCGGCTGTCCTGGCGGGACCGCGGGACTTAGCCCACGATCATCCGCTCAATGTCTCGCAGCGGTCCGCCGTGGCATAACGCGCACACTCGTCGGGTAGGAAGTCACGGGTGAGGAGGTCGGCGGCGAGGGCACGTAGCTGGTACGGATCGACGGGCATGCGTCGAACACTGAGCCCGTGTGGATAGAGGAGCTCGGTGCCATCGAGAGAAAAGCGGACCACCGGGATCCCGACATCCGCCTCGAACTCGAGAATCAAGTCTTCGGAGTCGAGGTCCCACAGCCGGACCATGCCGTCGAATCCGGCGGTGCCCACCACGCCCTCGCCATTCATGGCGGGCACGGGTGCGGCCCCGGTGTGCGCCTGACGGTTGAATACGAGGGCATCGGCTATGTCTTCGCCGGCGACCACTCGCTCCAGGTCGGCGACCCAAACCGCGCCACCTGTGGTTCCTCCTACGAGATAGCGTCCGCTGGGGTCGAATGTCACGACGAGGATGTTGCCGAACTCGTCGTACACGGTTCTGTCGAGACTGCCGAGCAGACTTCCATCGCTCATATCCCATATCCCGACGGAGCTCTGATCGGTAGCGGCCAAGAGGCTTCCCGCTTCGAAGGCTCCTTCAGGATTGAACTCTGCCGAGAAGAGCGTCTGGTTGGGAAGGGAGAAGATCTCCTCCCCCGAGCCGAGGTCGACGACCGAGCTCCGAGCCGAGCCGGGCGTGACCTGATCGGAACAGCTCCATCCCGAGAGGACGACACGGCTGTTGTCGGGCGTGACCGCCAGTGGCGTTCGACACGCGTCGAACTCCCTCAGGACATCCCAGGTGGGGAGGCTGCGCATAGTGGAGACTCCGTCCAGAGTGAGGGAGCCGACCCTGGTGAAATCGAAGCTCACCAAGCGAACCCCGGCGGGCACGGAGTTCCATTCTCCCTGGTTGATCACCGTCTCCTCACCGGTGGCGAGGTCAATCAGTCTCAGACCGTCCACCGGGTCGCCAGTTGGTAGACCGCTGTTGGTCGACACGAAGTAGGCGAGCCACCGTTCGTCGGGAGATATCTGATATCCCCACTGCAGCTCCTGCATTGGGACGCCCCCCAGTTCGCTCACCCCTTCCGGTGAGACGTCCCACAGCAGCGCATCTTCTCCATAGGAGAGGAGCTGCTTGTCTCCGATGAATGAGAGCGAAAACACGTTTTCGAATGTCCCTGTCAGCTCGAGTTCCGTCTCGCCTTCACCAAGAGCCACGACGTAGATGTTGGGGTCGAATCCGGAGTGGGCGAGGCGGGTTGCGTCGGGGTTAAGGGCTAGGGCCTGCGTTGACGGGGCCGTCTGTTCGTAAGTCGTCTCACCGGTGGCGAGCTCTGTGACACGAACCTGTTCTCCGTCCCGATAGGCGACGTGGGTTCGTAGGTCGTTGACTGCAGTGATTTCTGGATGAAGTTCGGCGACTTCGAGATGGTCGACCATCGAGCCGACGGAGGCGGAGAACATGGTGAAACCGGAGCCCGCGATGGGCACCAAAATGGTGTCGTCGTCGAGGAACTGGGCGCGACCGACTTGCGAGGACGCTTCGATCCTGGAGATTTCGTCGCCATCGACAGCGTCGAGTACCCGTATTTCGCGGCCAAACGAGAGGGCGAGCCGGCTGCCGTCGAGGTCGTGCGCGACGTATTCCCAACCATGGTCGGTGTCAAGATCCAGGATGCTGGACATGGTGTCCAAGTCGAAGGTCCGTATGTCCGGGATGCCATCGGCGACCCCCCGGAAGTCGTCAACATTGTCGGTGGAGGTATAGATGACGGCGATTGTTCGCCCGTTCGGGCTGAAATCCACCTGCCAGGCGAACACCGTGGGACCGTCCGGACCGTGGAGTGTCCCAATCAAGGACCCGTCGACATTGAAGACGTCCACATCGCTCGGAGCGGTTTTTGATGCGACTGCGACCAGCGATCCGTCCGGTGAGACGTCTGGATAAACGAGCGGGCCTGCCGGGAAACGGGAAACGAGCCGCCAATCTTGGATCGCTTGCGCCATGGCGCTCACGGCCTCCGTGGTTGGCTGGGCCCCTCCGCGTATGGAGGCGTCGAAGGCCTCGGCGGCGATGAGGAGGGCGAGCTCCCGGTTTTGCCCGATTTGTCCTTCCGCTGCCGCCGCCAACTCTCGGGCGCGAGCCTGTAGAGCCTCCTCTTGGGCCACGCCTCTCTGCCAGAACGCGATGGTGGCCAGGGCGCTCACAAGCAACAGGCCAGCGGCGAGGGCTACGACTGTCCGTCGTCTGCGCCTCCTGGCAGTTGAGGCATCTTCTGCCCGTTGTGTGATGCTGGCCGCGATATATCGGGCCTCGTCGCTGGTCAGCACCACATCGGCACGCGACACCCAGGTTTCGACGTCCTCCAGACGCACACCGCGAAGCAGATAGCTCGGGTCTTCGTTCGACTCGATCCACTCCTGTGCCGACTCTCCCACGCGGCGCGCCAGGACGAGGGACTCTCGGGCGTCTTCGATCCAGCCGCGAAGTCTCGGCCACTCGGTGAGAAGAGCCTCGTGGGCGACCTCCACCGTCGGTCCACGTGTCACCGGGTCCCGGTCGAAGGTGAGCAGTCGGAAGCCAGCGAAGGCCTTCAACACAGACTCGAGCCCGCCCCGGTCGACCGCGAGGGACACGAGCTCTGCCTGTCGGGCGCGTCGCCGGGTCACGGTGCCCAACTCGTCGACCGACACCAGACGGAGGAAGACCTCGCGGGTCGCCACCTTGCCGGCCGGGGTCAAGCCCTCGTAGAGCTCTTCCGCCCGCCGGCTCAGCGCTCCGGCGATCTCGCCGGCGGCCTCGTACCCGGCGATCGTCAGAGTCGACCTATCCCGGTTGGAGAACATCTCAGTCAGGGCGTACTGGAGAAGGGGAAGGGCCCCGGGCTGGCCCTCGACATCGGCGACGATCCGACTCACCAAGCCCGGCTCAAGGTCGAGCCCGACGGTCCGGGCGGGGGCGGCGACGGCCTGGGCCAGCCCATCGCGGCTCGGCGGGCCGACCGTGACGACACCGTCGGCGATCGCTTCGGCGAAGTCTCCGTAGGCGAGGGGACGGTCGAGGAAATCGGCCCGGATGGTGGTCACCACCCTGACCCGACTGCGCTCATCATGGGCAACGGAGATCAGGTTCTCCAGGAAGCTGCGACGGGTCTCTTCGGAGCGAACCGTCGAGAACAGCTCTTCGAACTGATCGATGATGACGAGCAGGGTGGAGTCGTCCCCGGGCAGGATCTGCTTGCTCACCCTGAGCAGGCCGTTGGGCTGGGTGAGCTCGCTCAACATCCCGGTGGGGGTCCTGACCGCCACGCGGGTCAGGGCAGCTTCGAGTTCTTCGAATGGATATGAGCCCGGGAACATGTCGGTCACCAGCCAGTCGCGGGAGTCGGGGAGACGGCCTGCCCGCAAAGCCGGGATCAGCCCGGCCCGGACCACGGACGACTTCCCACTGCCGGAAGGGCCGACCACCGTGACCAGCCGCTGGGTGGCGATCCGCTCGATCAGATCGTCGACTGTGGCGTCACGGCCGTGGAAGTCGACGGCGTCTTCCTCGGCGAAGGCGCGCAGGCCCTTGTAGGGATTGCGGATCGGCTCCGGCACCTCGTCCATCACCTCGGACGCGGACACGACGTCGACACCGGCGGTCCGACGGAGATCGCGCAGGAAGTCGTCGACCTTGGGATAGCGCTCGCTCGGGTCGGCGGCCATGGCCCGTGCCACGGTTGCCGCCACCCCCTCTGGCAGACCACGAGCGACCTGCTCGAGGTCTGATGGATTCGTCGACCCGGATGGAGAAACCCCCGAGAGCAGCTCGAAGGTGAGGGCGCCCAGAGCGAAGACGTCAGTGCGAATCGTGGCTGTCGTGCCTGCGTCGCCTCCGGCGGTGGCCGCGATGACGAAGTCGGAGAGATAGGCGTTGCCCTCCTCGTCGAGAAGGACGTTCCCCGGTCTGAGGTCGCCGTGGACCACCCCGCGGCGATGGGCATAGCCAAGCGCACCGCCCACCTGGTCGACGAGACGCAATGCGGGCTCGAGGTTCCACGGTCCCTTGCGAAGCGAGCTGTCCAGACTCCCGCCACGCATCAGGGGCATGATGAGGTACGCCCCATCCGGGTCCCGCCAATAGTCGTGGAGGGGGAGCACATGGGGATGGTCGAGGTTGGCCACCCGTTGTGCCTCTCTCTCGAAGCGGGCCACAAAGACGGGGTCGTTGGCGCTGTCGGCCTGGATGACCTTGATCGCCAGTTCCCGTCCCACGGATGGCTGATAGGCCCGATAGACGACACCGAACGCATCCTCTCCGATCACATCCCGCAACTCGTAACCGCGGATCGATCGACGGCTCTGCTCCACCGAGGCACCCGGCTCCAGCGAGGGGAAGAGGGAGGGGTCGTGGTCGAGGATTCGATGTTCCAGATGCTGTAGCTCGGCTCCCGGCTCGATGCCGAGGTGCTCGACGAGATGTGCCCGGGCCCTCTGGAACGCCCGAAGCGCCTCGGCCTGACGACCGGATCGGTAGAGAGCGAGCATGAGCTGGCCCCAGAACCGCTCGCGGAGCGGATGGTCCCGGACCAGCGACTCCAACTCGGGGACGAGTTCCCCGGTGCCGCCCAGGGCGAGATCGGCTTCGATCCTGGTCTCAATGGCGGTCACCCGCTTGTCATCGAGACGCTTGATCTCCGAGTCCAGCTCGGGGTGGTCGACACCGCCGTAGGCGGTGCCATACCAGAGGTCCAAACCTGCGACCAGGGCCGCCCGGGCCGATGCGGGGTCTTCTTTGAGGAGCCCGGTCCCGGTCTGGACGGTCTTTTCGAACGCGAGGACATCGAAGCCCGTCGAGTCGACTTCGATCAGATAGCCATCGCCACGACGGAGGATGGCATCGGCACCAAGGACCCGGCGGAGGTTGTAGATGTAGCTCTGGACCGTGGCCCGGGCGGCCTCGGGTGGATCCCCGGCCCAGACCAGGTCGATCAGAGTGTCCTGAGGGATGACCCGATTGGCCGAACGGAGCAGGACCGCAAGCACCATCTGCTGGCGGAGACCACCCAATTTCGCATCGTGACCGTCGACCTCGACGGTCAACGGGCCGAGCGCCCGGTACCTCACGGCTGAATCTTTAGTCACCTCCGTGCTCCTCTGCTCAGGAAAGCTGCCGCGTCTCTCTGGGAATCCACTGGGAAACCTTCCAGCGAAGCACCAGTGACCTACCAGAGCCCCTCTGCACCCTGCGGGCATGTCGACGGGGAAACGCCGTCTCGAGCGAACCGCTGCCGACCTGGTGGCGGATGCGCTGCGACGCCTGGTCAGCCTGACTCCTCACGAGGTGAGTGTCGAGCTGGACGGAGGGGCGCTCGTCGTCGACTTGCGCGAGGAGGACGAGCTCCATGTGGGGGGTTGGGTCCGGGACTCGGTGTGGGCCCCTAGGGGCATGCTCGAGTTCTGGGCGGATCCCTCCGATCGACGCCATCGCGTCGAGTTCGACCCCGAACGCAGCCTGATCCTCTACTGCTCGACGGGCGAGCGTTCCGCCATTGCCGCCGCCACGTTGCGGTCCATGGGTTATCGGGACGTTCGCGTGCTCGACGGTGGGATCGAGGCGTGGAAACGGGAAGGACTACCGGTGGAGATGCCATGAGCGCTCCGCCAAGAGGAGGAACAGGATGAGACGTAGCGTGACCATCGGCGTGATGGTGATGGCGATGATGCTCTCCGGGGCATTGGCCGCCCTCGCATTCGGCGGGTTCGGCGATTGGGGTGCGGCCGTGAGCATCGAAAGCTTCGGGGCCGGCGCAGACGACAACTTCAACACCGCCAGCACGGAGGGTTGTCCATTCGTATCACCCAACGGGAAGATGTTCTTCATCGCCTCGAACCGCCCGGGTGGCTTGGGCGGTCTCGACATCTGGGTGTCGACCAGAGCGAGTGAAGATGAGCCCTGGGATGAGCCGGTGAACCTGGGTGCGCCGATCAACTCGGCGGCCAACGACTTCTGTCCGACGATCGCACGCGACGGGAAGACGTTCTTCTTCGCCAGCAACAGACCGGGCTATTGCGGGACGTCACCCAACGCCGACATCTACACAACCAGATTCGGGCCCGGGCTGGAGGCGGAAGCGGTGACCAATCTCGGTTGCGAGGTGAACAGTGGCTGGGACGAGCACAGCCCGTTCCCGGCGCAGATGCCGGGGGAGGGACCGGTGCTCTTCTACTCCAGCGCTCGGCCCGTCGACGCCAACGACACGCCCGGAGACCACGACCTCTACTCGTCGCCCATGCACGGCGGCGTTTACAAGGCCGGCACGGCGCTGTCGGGTGTCAACACCTCCGCGAACGAGGGTCAGCCCAACGTGCGACGCGACGGCCAGGAGTTGTTCTTTTGGAGCGACAGGGTCGGCGGCGTCGGGGGTCCTGACATCTACTCGGTGGCGAAGGACTCGCCCACAGGGGAATGGGGAACACCTCAGAACCTCGGGCCGAACGTCAACAGCGCGGCGGGGGAAACCCGGCCCTCGTTGTCGTGGGACGGCACCACCTTGTATTTCGGATCGACCCGCGTCGGGGGGCAGTCCGACATCTACGTGACCACACGCTGAACCGAGGGCCAGGACAACGATCGAGGAGGGGCCGAACCCGCCCCTCCTCGACGGCGGTCGTGAACAAACGAAGGGACACTCATGACCAAGACACAACCATCACCGACAACCAATGAACCAAAACGGAACAGGGGTCCCGCGTGGGCAGTGGCGGTATTGGTCGTCGTGCTCGCTGCAGTCGGCGTGTATTTCGCCTTCGCCCGCGAGCCCGAACCTGTGGTCGAAGCGACCCCGACAACGGAGGCTTCGCAACCAACCGCGACGACCCCTGCGCCGGATCTCGAAGCGATGACGGACCTCGAGACCATCGAAGCCGGAGTCGCCGCGTTTTATTCGGGTGACGCCGAGCGGGCCGCCGAGTTGTTCGAGCTTCCGGACCGGACCGACGAGCAGATACGCGACGAGGCGGCCTATCAGGCGGCCATCGGAGGGCGGCTGACCCTCAACTGCACGGGCGGGACAGATGGGGTGTTCAGTTGCAAGGTGCCGTACCACAACGCGATGACAGACGCCGTCGGTTCCGTCGATCATGGTGACACGAACCGGGTAGTGGTCGAGGACGGTGTGATCACAGGATTTGGATTCCCCGAACATTCGTGGATCGTCCTTCAAATGGGGACCTTCCTCGCGCTCGAAGGTCGCTTCGACGGCTACGAGGACTGTGGATTTGGCCCGTTCCAAGAGTCCTGCGCCGCCATTCAGCTGGAGAACCTCGACGCCTGGGTGGAGTGGCGTAAGACCCCGCTGGAGCCGAAGAAGGTCGTGGAGGCCACTCTTGGATCCTGGTACAGGGGAGATTGTGGACAAGCAACGTTCCTCAGCGGGACCGAGTTCAACGACGAATACAGCGCCGATGATTGCGCGTCCGGTCCCGACCAGCCGCCCTCTTCCCCGGTCCGGATGATGGCACATGAGTCCATCCTGGGAGCAGAGGTCTCGGTCGAAGCCTGTGAGACGCTCACGTCCGGAGACCTCATAGACCTGTCGTGCGAAGTGCAGTACTCGAATGCGATGAATCGTGCGGTGGGCAAGCCACCGGCGGTGACGGTTCGCGAGTTCAGCATCATGATCGATGCATTGTTGACCGAGCGCGGAGGAGAACAGGCCTGGTACAAGGAGAACTACCCTGAGGACACCGAACTCCGGGACAGCTTCCAGCGCTTCGCTGAAAGCGGCGACCTGAAGGACGAGTACGCAGAATCGGGCTGCGCCACCGCTCGAACCGAGAACTGCGCCAATCTCATCCTGGACAACATCGACGACTGGGCCGCATGGTACGAGACCAACAGTTGACCGACGTGGCGAGGGGCTACACCCTCGCCACTCGGCCTTGATACTGGAGCAGCGGTGACAGATTCTCCAAGCCGGTTGCCTCGAAGAGCGGATTCATATAGGGAAACGGGACTGGTCGTTGGCGACACCCTTAGTGCAAATGCCCGACCCCTCGCCTTGACTCCCCTGTCGAAGTGGTGCGGATCGACCATCGCTCACGCGTCTATCGATCACGCTGAATTCCCCGATTTAGAAGTGGGACATGTGGCCGGGGAAGGTGCGTCCGCCAAGCAGGAAACGTCTGACGTCCAGGAGTTCTCCCTACATGGCGGCTCGAACCGAGGGGATCCAATCAAACCGGCGTCAAACCCACCGGGTCGGCAGCCGGGCCGGCTCCATCGAAGCTAATCCGAAGGTTCTTGCGAGGGTGAATCTGAACGCCCGCCGGCAGACCATTCCGCAGTCCGCCACCGAACCGCATCCCTTTCAAGACCCTCGGCGGCCGGATAGCCACAAAGGGCCAGCGTGCGTTGCACGCCATCGGAAAGCAGACCCAACGCGTGATCGACTCCGCGCTCGCCGGCAGCTCCGAGTCCGTAGAGGTAGGCCCTTCCCAGCATGCATGCCGAGGCCCCAAGTGCAAGGGCCTTGACAATGTCGCTCCCCCGCCGAATCCCACCGTCGCAGATGACGGCGATCCGATCACCCACCACGTCGGCCACTGGGCCCACCAACTCAATTGGGGGAGGTGCGCCATCCAGTTGGCGACCGCCGTGGTTGGACAGTCCGACTGCGTCCAGGCCGACATCAGCAGCAATGGTTGCGTCCTCTACTGACTGCACTCCCTTGATGACGATCTTTCCCTGCCATCGGTCTCGGAACCATGAGATGTCATCCCAGTTCAGCCATGGATCGAACTGCGTGGCGAAGAATTCAGAGAGCGAAACCGGATCTGTTCCGTCTCCGACCGACTTGCCCACAACATTGGCGAATCTGATTGGTTCGTGCCGAAGAAAGTCCCAGGTCCAGCCGGGATGAACTATGCCGTCGAAAATGGTGCTGATACCCAGCTTGGGAGGCAACGTGAATCCCCTCCGAACATCTCGTTCCCTACGCCCCAGGACGGCCGTGTCAACCGTGATCACAATCGTTGAGTAGTCCGCTGCAGCAACTCGTTCGAGTATCTCCGCCAGCAGCCCCTTGTCGCGCCATACGTAGACCTGGAACCAGAGGTCGCCTCCGGAAACGGACCTGACCTCCTCTATGGTTCTGGTGGAGAGACTGGACAAGGTGTACGGCACCCCGGCACGATCCGCCGCCCGTGCCACCGCTAATTCGCCTTCGGAATGAGCTATTCGAGTGAACCCCGTTGGAGCAAGTACGAACGGCAGAGCGATGCGGCGACCCATCAAGTCGACTGAGGGGTCCACCTCGCCAACTCGTCTCAAGACCCGCGGGTGAAACTCGAGGTCCTGGAATGCTGTCTGATTGCGGGCTAGGGATACCTCGTCCTCCGAACCTCCGTCTATGTAGTCGAAGACCCCGCGCGGCAACCGCTTCCGAGCCATCCTCCTCAGGTCATCGATGTTGGCTGAGCGGTTCAAACGGCGACGAGCGGTATTCCACTCGGGAAGACGAAATCGGGCCACGGACCGAACCGACCCCAAGAACCCCATCAGAGCGACCCTTCCCGA
>C687J29651_10000804_pt1 | contig 13114 bp, 10 predicted proteins | sample RifCSP13_1_FD_29651 | JGI IMG/M metagenome (IMG submission 29651) | reverse complement strand
GTACGTAAACGCACTACCCCACCTGGGAACACTGACTCAGCTCCTTTCCGCTGATGTTTACGCCAGATACCTCCGCCTCAGACGCGAAAGAGTCGTACTAGTGAGCGGAAGCGACGAACACGGCGCCCCCATCGAAGTTGAAGCCATCAAACAAGGCCTACCCCCTCGACAGCTAACAAACAGAAACCATCAACAAATCAGACAACTCCTCAAAGCCTTCAACATAGAGTTCGACAACTACACCCGGACAGAAAGCCCAGTCCACAAAAACTTCGTCCAGGAAACTTACGTCAAGATAGAGAAAAACGGTTACGTCTACAGCAAAACGGTGATTCTGCCCTACTGCGAGAATCACAAACGGTTCCTCCCCGACCGTTTCGTGGAAGGAGAATGCCCCCACTGCCACGCCCAGGGGGCTAGGGGCGACCAGTGCGAAAACTGTGGCAAGATTCTTGAGCCCGTCGACCTCATCAAACCGCACTGCGTCCTCTGCAATCAGACACCCGTGCTGAAACAGTCGAAGCATTGGTTCTTCGACCTGCCCAAACTCTCGGACACGCTGCGAACCTACGTGCAAGAAAACCCGAACTTTCCCGACAACGCCCGCAACTTCAGCCTAGGCTGGATAAAAGAAGGCCTCAAACCCCGGTCCCTGACACGAGACATCTCATGGGGAATACCTGCCCCCTTTGATGGAGCAGAAGGAAAAACAATCTATGTCTGGATGGAAGCGGTCCTCGGCTATGTATCCGCGACAAAAGAATGGGCCGAGAAAAACCACAGGCCAACCCTCTGGAAGAAACTCTGGAAAGACCCTAGGAGTAGAAACGTTCACTTCATCGGCAAGGACAACATACCCTTCCACACCATAGTCTTCCCCGGCCTTCTGAAAGCATCAGGGGAAAAATACAACCTGCCATGGCAGGTCTCTTCAACCGAATGGATACAGTTTGAAGGCCAAAAGTTCTCAAAGAGCAGGAAAATAGGCGTTTGGATCGATGAGGCCATTCAGCTTGCCGAGGCCGACTACTGGCGCTATGTCCTCATAAGTTTCCGTCCTGAACAAAAGGACGCGAATTTTACGTGGGGAGAATTCGAGCGCAGGGTAAACACGGAACTCAACGATGTGATTGGAAACTTTGTCCACAGAACGATCTCGTTCCTCCATACCCACTTCAACGGCATAGTTCCCAAGTTCACNAGAACGGAGGAAACGGACAGGGACACTCTTGTCGCACTTGCCAGTACACCGAAGAACATCGACGAGAAACTGGAACGGTTCCGTCTCAAGGAAGCTCTAGAACAGATTGTCGGACTAGCTAGGATAGGAAACCGGTACCTCAACGAACGTGAACCATGGAAAAAATACAAGACCGACAAGTCCGCCGCAGGCAACTCGCTCGGAATAGCGGTCCAGATACTTGGGACAGTCGGGATTACCCTTCAACCGTTCCTACCCCGGAGCGCTTCCAGCATTCTCAGGACCCTCTCCCAAACGAGCCTTCAGGGATGGGGTCGAGCAGGAAAATGCTTCGTCAGACCAGGGACCCGGGTCAAGCCCCTAAGGCCGCTGTTTCACAAAGTGTCAACGTCAGCCCTCAAAGCAAGGCTGGAGCAAATCAGGAGCAGCAAGACGGTTTGAAGCTAAAACTTGACCTTCACGTCCACACAACGAGATCCCGCGACGCTTTCACGGCGCTAGACCATCTTCCCCGATTGGCAAAGAACAGCGGGCTAGACGGTGCGGCTGTCACCGACCACAACTGCGCTTTGGACCTCGTCGTCGGAGGGACGATTGTAGTTCCAGGCATAGAGATTTCCAGTAGCGAGGGTCATGTCATCGGTCTCGGAATCACGGCCCCTATACCCAGAGGACTCTCGGCTGACCAGACCATCAATGAAATTCACCGTATGGCTGGCGTGGCGGTAATCCCGCACCCCTATGACCTCTTCCGGAAAAGCGTGAGGCCTGAGCGGCTTACTGCTCGCCCTGACGCAATTGAGGTCGTTAACTCTTCAAGCTTCCTCCATTCCGTAACATGGAAGAGGGGGCGGAAGTATGCGCACAAGGCAGGGCTCCCTATGGTTGCCGGTAGCGACTCTCACATACCCCAAACCATTGGCCGAGCATATACTGTAATCGATACAGATTCGGGCGACATTCCGGGAATTCTAGATGCGATAAGAAAAGGCTCCGTCACACCCTCCGGCCGCCCGATTTCTATCTGGGACCGGCTGAGGAAAACGGTCCTCAGCNCTCGGCGTGCTTAGGCCTGTTCCATCTGGAATAGGGGCATTTGAACTCGAACAAGCGACTCCCCGCCCGTCTGCCCGTATTCAATGTCATAGAGGTCTTCGATGAACTCCACAAACGCCTGGACAGCTGTACCGTACTCATACCCTGTCAGGAGCAGGCAGATCGAGGGCTCAGAGACTGTTCGGATGCTCCCGTATGAGAAGTCGATGTCATGGCCGGCTAGGGATGCNAGAGCTTCGTAGGCCTGAGCCGCGTAGCCATCGCTGACTTCTCGGGGTCCTCTGTAGATTAGGAATCCTCCACGGGTCTTGTCGATCGGAAATCGTGCTGATGGATTCTTCAGAGCTGCTAAGACTGTAGATTGCACCGTATCCCCAGCCCCGACAGGTGCAAAGCACAGAGTAGCGATCGGGCCGAGGGAGACTACTCTTCGGAACTCTTGCTTTCGAACGGGATTCATTTGAGACACGACCTCAGTAAGACCACCTACAGCAAGGGATGCGAGTCGGTCAGCACTTCTCCCCTCTAGACTGGCCGTGCCACTTTCCGCGCTGTTGTCAATCACAATTGTACAATCGCATGCGTCAACCATCTTTTTCAATCCTCGAAGAGCGATGAAACGTCGCTCTCTCTCATGTATGAATGGTATGGCAACTACCGAAACCACCGGACGCACCCGGCTTCTTGACCAGTGCGCGATTAGGGGGGCCGCCCCCGTGCCCGTTTCACCGCCCAGGCCCGCAACAACAATCGTGAAGTCGGAGGATTCGGTGAAAGGTGTCACTCGCTGAGTGGAGAACGACAGGTTATTTCTGGCATCGGGCTGGAGGGTCTCCCCTCGATCCGTATGTGGGCGTTCTAGGAGCACCTTGTTCCTTGCAGGGGACCGTGACAGCTGGTTCCTGTCGGAGTTGACCGCGGTGCATTGGTCCGGACGCAAACCGTTTCCTATGGCTTGACCCAGGAGGTTGTTCCCTGCATCCCCCACAGCCACAATTGAAACTCTAGGCTCAGTAGAGAGAATCCTGTTGGGCGCCAATTCTTCAGCGGACATGAGACTCTTCCGCCCCGTGCGTGGACCTTGGATATAAGATGTAGTAGCGTTCCGTATTCATATCGTAATACAGAAGACTGGTACGGGGAGAAGTCTCCTTATAAAATTGTTTCAATCGCTGAAGCGCCTGCGTCAACCTTCGCGGGCAAACTGCGACGGTTCTAGCGGACTGATGTAAAGGAATCGACATTCTCGTCAGGCGGAACCCTAGCGTTCAGCTCGAAACGGACGCCTTTGGGTAAACTAGCTCCACTTTAGCCTCAATGTCTTTGGACGCGAGGCCTTCACGTCGTCGATTCTCCCCACCGAAGTGTTCAGAGGAGCTCCTNTTACGGCGCTCGGGTTTGCCTCAGCAGTTTTCGCCGCTGACAACAACGCATCAACAAACTGGTCAAGGTCGTAGAGACTCTCCGTCTCGGGCGTTTCGACCATTAAGGCCTCGTCTACAACAAGCGGGAAGTATATGGTGGGAGCGTGAACCCCTTCGTCGAGCATCTGTTTCGCAATGTCCAGGACTCTTACGCCGGTCTTTTCGCTCAGTCGTTTGCCGCTCAGAACGAATTCGTGCTTTCTTGTCTTGTTGAAAGGTAGATCGAAGATGCCCGATTTCATTATTTTCGCCAGTACGTAGTTGGTATTGAGCACAGCGGTTTCCGCGACGGATTCCAGGCCTTCTATCCCAAGGCTCTTGATGTATGCGTAGGCCCGGACCAGAACGGCAACGTTTCCGTGGAAGGCCCTAATCTTCCCAACTGTGTTCGGGACGTCATAGTCCAGAAAGTATCTCCTTCCGTCGAAGCCTATGAGTGGGATTGGAAGGAATTTTTCGAGTTTCTTTGTTACGCCCACGGGGCCTGCCCCTGGTCCTCCTCCTCCGTGGGGGGTGGCGAATGTCTTGTGAAGGTTCAAGTGGACGATGTCGAAGCCCATGTCTCCTGGACGTACTTTGCCAAGTATGGGGTTGAAGTTTGCTCCGTCATAGTAGAGTAAACCACCTGCTTCGTGAACTGTCTTGGCTATGGCGATAATGTCCCTCTCGAATATTCCCAGTGTGTTGGGATTCGTTATCATTAGCCCTGCTGTTGCTGGTCCTGCGGCACTCTTGAGAGCGTCCAGATCGACCATACCGTTGGAGTTAGAGGGGACGACCGCGACTCTGAACCCGGCCATGGCCGCGCTTGATGGGTTGGTCCCGTGGGCAGAGTCGGGAACTATCATCTCGGTCCTTTCCGAGAGCTCGCCCTTCGAATCGTGGTAAGCTCGCATTATCAGGGCACCTAGAAACTCTCCGTGAGCTCCAGCGGCAGGTTGGAGCGACATACGGCTCATTCCCGTTATCTCCGCGAGAATTCTGCCAAGTTCGTAGAGCAGTCGAAGTATTCCTTGAACAGTTGACTCGTCTTGTTCAGGATGGAGTTTTTCCAGCTTGTGGGTTTGTACTACTGTCTCCGCGATCTTGGGGTTGTATTTCATGGTGCAGCTTCCAAGTGGGTATATACCTACGTCAGGCGTGTAGTTTTCCTGTGAGAGGCGTGTGTAATGGCGAATTACTTCGGGCTCCGAGACCTCTGGCAGGGAGGGTGGCCCGTTTCTCAACAGCGTTCGGGGGAGCATGGTCCATGGCTCAGGGCCTAGGGCTCTGATTTCCTCCCGTGTCGGCAAAGGGGGATTGTGCCCCCTCTTTCCAGAATGTGACCTCTCGATGATAAGGGGCTCATCCCAACTGGCTTGGTGATACTTCACAGTCTTCTACGTCTCCACAAACTTGCCCAGTAGGAGGCGGAGCTTGTCAATGGACTGCTGGCTGGTCGTTTCCGTCACGCAAAGTAGGAGGCTTTCGCCAAGTTCTGGAAAATCCTTGACCAGACTTTTCCCGGCTTGTACTCCCTGGGCGAGCAATCGTTTTTGCAGTTTCAAAGCGGTCCCCTTCCTGCCTTTGACTGAGACTACGAACTCTTGGTAGTGGGGGTTTGTGAAGCGTGGAACGGTGAGCTGTGCGATCTCGCCGAGTTTCTTTATCGCATACGACGTTCCGGTAAAGATGGTTCTGAAGAGCTGTTGAAGTCCTTGGGGTCCTAGGAGAGAGAGATAGACGGCGGCCCCCACTGCGAGTAGCGCTTCATTGGTGCATATGTTGGACGTAGCTCTTTCCCTCCGGATGTGCTGCTCTCTCGTCTGCAATACCATGCTGAAGGCTCTGTCTAGCCCGTCCAGTGTTGTGGTCATTCCAATGAGCCGGCCGGGCATCTGACGAATGAGGTTCTCCCCCTTACAGCCTATGACTCCCAGGGCAGGGCCTCCGAAATTCATCTCTGAAGAAATCGACTGGCCTTCAGCTANCACAATATCTGCTCCATATTCTCCGGGAGGCTTGACTCCTCCAAGGCTGACAGGGTCGAACCCTACGACTGCCAGTGCACCTTCGTCGTGGGCCATGGATGGAATCCGAGCCACTTCTGGGTCCAGTACTCCGAAGAATGTGGGGAGCTCGCAGTAGACAGCCGCAGTGTTGTTGTCTAGTTTCGCCTTCAGTTCATCGAAGTCGGCACCGCCGTCATCGAGGTCATAGCCGTAACTCTGAACCTGTATTCCTGCCGGTTCAACGTAGTTCCTGAGGACAGAGAGCTTGTCTGGGTGAAGGGCTCTAGGCACGAGGATTTTCCTTCGGCCGTTCGCCCGAACAGCCATTCTGGCCGCTTCGCCCAGAGCGGTTGAGCCGTCGTAGAGTGAGGAGTTTACGACGTCTACCCCTGCGAGGTTCGCCATCATTGACTGGAACTCGAACAAAGCCTGAAGGAGACCTTGGGATGCTTCGGCCTGATAGGGAGTGTAAGATGTCTGAAACTCGGAGCGGGAGACCATAGCCCTGACCGCGGCAGGAATATAGTGATTGTAAACCCCAGCACCCAGAAAGACCATCTGGTCGTTGGCTGACCTGTTCTCGCCTAGGAGGCTTTCGACGTGGCTACGAATCTCGTATTCTGAGGCCAGTCCCTCAACCTTGAGAGGCCGCTTCAATCGGACCTCGCTAGGAATGTCGGAGTAAAGGTCCTCAACGGACTTGACACCTATCTCCGCAAGCATTTTTCTGCGCAGAGGTTCGCTCGCNTTAGGCAAGAAAGGGTGAGCCGGCTTGGGCAAGCTGACCTTCGGCGTGCTCGAATCCCGACTACTGATAACCCTTCGCCCAGTGATGAGGGTTTTCATTTTATAGCGGGTCAGTTGTGCGGGGAGCATGGCCTCGGGTTTAGAGGGACCACTTGTTGTTCTTCTTGGAATGGCCGCCTTTCCCATTTCTCTTCTACTGACCAGGTTCTTCATGTCGTTCAACTCGGCCCGCGGAATCTACGGAGTTGACGTTCACAAACTTGACAAGCCGAGCATTCCTGAAATGTGCGGAGCATCTATACCCATCACACTTCTCGTGCTATCGGCCATCTACGCAGCAATCTACCCCCGAGACTTGCTCATGATGATTGCATTCTCTGCTGTAGTGGCTTCTTCATCTATCGTGGGAGCTGTGGACGACCGATTCCGCATGAGAGGGATATACAAGCCCGCTCTCATAGTCTTCTGCGCCCTTCCCATAGTCTTTCTGGGCTACCTCTTTCCGGACCAAGTCTACAACCCCACGTTGAGGGTGCCTCTGTTCGGAGGATTCAATCTACCCATAATCTACCCACTTACCATCCCGATCGCGGTTTCTGTCACATCGAACACGGTGAATATGCTTGACCCTCTCAACGGAAGCATGGCGGGCGGAATCACCATAATCTCTGCAGGCCTCCTAGCGGGGCTTCTGATGAAAGGGGCCGAATCGGTATCCGTTTTTCTATTTGCGCTTCTCCTATTCGCTTCGCTTGGTTTTTTCTACTACAACCGGTATCCGTCCAAGGCCTTCGCCGGAAATATTGGCCAGCTCTCCGTGGGGGCCGCCTTTGGGACGATGGTTATTCTCGGAAGAGTCGAGATTGCGGCTATTGTCGCAATGTTTCCTCACGTCCAGAATTCCTTCTTCTTCCTCTCCCGAATCAAGAGGTTCGTGGAACACCGGGAAGTAACCGCGAAACCTACGTACCTCTCAGAGGACGGAAAACTGGTAGCTTCAGCGGACGCACAGTCTCCCTTGACCCTTGTGAGGACACTTCTCGTCGGAAAGCCTAGCCAAGAAGGAGAAGTAGTTTCAACAATGTTCGCCTTGTTCGTCTTTTCTTCAGCGTTAGGCCTTGCAACGCTTCTCCTCATGTGAGAAGCAGATGAACCACAAAGCTCTAGCCTACCAAGTTCTGATATTCTCCGCTCAGTGGGCTTTGATGCTAGTCGGGCTTGGTCTCCTCTCGCGCATCATTGCTCCCAGCAGACTCTTCGAGCAAAGTATGCCCTTCGGACGCATTCTCGATGCTGGAATTAAGGCACTGGCGGCCCTCTGCCTGTCAGTAATCTGGTTGTTCCTTTGGGACCGTCAGGTTCGTTTCTTGTTCTATCGGAAAAAAGCTCGGGCCGAAATGCCTACGTGAAGTCCACAGCACGCCACTTTCCACCCTCGACCATGGTGAAGCCCATGTCGATGTTCTTGGTGAACCAGAGGTTTGCCGGCAACGCGTTCATCGGCTTGCAGCGTGGAATATCCTCTCCGACTGCTATTCTGGCTGCAAGCCATGGAAAATTGAACTCTGGCCTTGCAAGACGAATCGAGGCCATCGTGAGATAATGAACGTTCGTGGTGAACCTACAGTTGACCTCAGTTGGCCTGGGACTCTTCTCTTCGTCCTCTTTCAAGTCAACGCAGAAGATTCCATGCGGCCTCTTGTCTATGACCTTGATGGACTTGATAGCACTCTGGTTTACCCTTTCCGAGTGAACCACCCTGTTTAGCTTGGAAGTCCCGCCTGTCCCAATAGCTCTGTTCCCTACCCAGCTCAGCCTTTCTCGAACCATCGAGGTGACAAGGGACCCGTCTCTCCACAGAGACATGAAGCAGAAGTCCCTGCCCGGTAGGTATTCTTCGGCCACGAAATCTGTTTTGAGCCCATGTTCCCAGTGGAACATCACCCAGTGACGGGCCTCCTCCGCACTTCTTGCAAGGCAACTTAGCAGGCCTCCGGCTCCTCTGCGGGCTCTGAGCCAGACCGGGTAGTTCAGAGTCCTCATTCTGCCCGCCGGGGGTGTAGAAGTCCTGTCGATTAGAACGGAGCTTCGTCTGAGGCCGGCTTCCTGCCATCTCACAAGCGCGTCATATTTGTCAAGGCAGACAGTCACAGTGGAAGGGGCTGGGAGGAAGACACTCGCCCCCAGTTTTCCTCGTTCTTGCGACACCTTATCGACCTCACCGTCCGGCTGTGGAAATACGGCTTCAACGTTTCTCCGTCGTATAATCTTCGAGAGAACAACAACATACTTCGGGTCTTCGGCATTGACAATGCGGTAGGATCTGTCGATCCAGTTGTTCAGTTCAAGACTCGTCCTGTCGCTATCGGTACCTGTGAGGTCGAGTCTGTTTCCATCGGGACTGACCCTTAGGCTCCAGCACACGTTATGTCCCGCGCTTCCCCCTGCACCTGTGACCATGACACTCTTCGAATCTTGACACCGTCTGAGGCAGGTGGTTCAGTCTGCTAAGGAATAAATAAGCAGGCGAGCCGTGGTCTCGGAACCGCGACCAGACCAAAGAGAATGGGTTTGCAGATGAGACGCATCCTTGTCGTGACACTGTTAGTCTCGGTGGCACTTGCTGGCTTCCTGGGGGCGGTTTCAGCGGAAAACCCTGTGCCCTGTAGCGTGTCGAGCTGTACGGTAACAATGGAAAGGTTCGTTCAAACCAACGATTGGGGGACCACTTTCGTCAACGATACGGTAAGGGTGAGCACCACTGGCCCAGCCACCTACTTGGACTTAGGCGTTCCCTCCCCAGTCGCCAAGAAGATGGGGTCGCTTAGCGTGACTGACAGCCAGGGAATGGCATTGCGAGCAATCCCGTTACCAGAAGACATAATCAGGGGCTACCTTCCAATTCGCGTCGAGCTGCCGGGGAGGATAGGCAACTACTCGATCGTCCTGAAAAGCGCGTTTTCCGGACTGCTTAGCTTCAACGGCACCACGAGCCGTTACACCCTCACGTACAGCCCGTTCGCCATAGTCGACGGCAACGTTACAGTAACCTATGCCTCCTTGAATGTGAAGATTGGTGACTGGACGTCGATAATTCCGTCGGGAATCAACGGAACTTCCCCATCAGGAACCTTTCAGACCAGCACAAGCAGCCTCAGCAAGTACAATACGACGTTGGGCAAGCTCTCATTCGCATCACCAACGCAGAGCAACCTCGATGTCACCGCAAGCAGGGTGATCACAATTTCCCAGTCGGCAAACGCGCACGTAACGGACGCTTACAACGTCACGAATATGGGCCGAGATATCCCAAGCCTTTCCTTCCTTCTACCTAAAGGAATAGCATCAACAAGTGGGAGCGACATTATCGGACGACTCGACGAAACTAAGCTGAGGATTACGGCCCAGGACAATGGCACGCAAGTGACATTTACGCCAAGGTTCGGAACGATTAGAGCAGGGGGAGGCGCAAACCTCAAGCTTGACTACGAGCTCCAAAGCGGCGTCCACATTACGACCTCATCGCTGGGCGAATACTCGTTGAACTTCAGGATGCTCGACAGCGTCAAGTTCGTCCAGCCAAACCTCCAGACAAGAATCCTCTTTCCGGCCGGCTTCAAGGCTGAATCCCTAACTGGCCCTCCTGCGACCTTTTCTTCCAACCAGATAGTCCTGGAAGCATCAGGTATCAGCCCTCTGAGTGACCTATCATTCTCCCTCTCCTACCGGCTGGACCCATTCTGGGCAAGCCTTAGCCCCCTGGTTTGGATAGGCCTCATTGAAGGCACGCTTGGCGCCAGCGTCCTTGTGTTGGGAGTAAACTCAGCGAAAGCCGAGACTGGGGGATTACACCTTCAAGCCTCATAGGCCGGCTTGTCGACCGGTTTGACGAGAAAGCGGCCTTGCGTCTGGAACTTGAGAAACTCGAAGAGGACATGTCAAGAGGCGCCTTGCCCAGGCACGATTTCAAGAGAAGAAGGCGGATGATCGAGATTCGCATCTTGGAAATAGACCGTCAAATCAGCCCCTTGAAACAAGAGCTGACAAGCTCCTCACAACGGTACGCAGACCTCGTAAGAAGGATTGAACTAGCAGAGGCAGAACTTCAGGCAGTTAGGAGTAGCATGAGCGACCTGCGCAACCAGTACCGGAACGGAAGAATCTCGAAAGAATCCTATGAATCGCTGAACTCTGACCTCACTCGACGAAAGGAGAAAGCGCAACAATCAGCAGACAGCATAGCGATTGGTCTCCGAGAGGAGACCCGCTGAGCCTTCGCCCCGGTCAGTGCCCCGTTGGAACTCGCGCTCGAAGAATACTCTTCTTGGCTCGATAAAGAGGTCAAGAAATCTCTCCGCCCAGCGGTTGGCAAAGGAGGAAAGCTGCTAGCCGAAACGCGCCGGAACTTGGACGAGGCGCGCCGGTTCTTCGAGGAACTCTCGAAGAAGGCGGAGAGGGACATGGCTACTAAGCGAGACCCGGTATCCTACAGGGCAGCAAGGGTAATCGGCCATTCTGCAAAGGAGGCGGCGGAGACCCTAGGCCGAATTCAACTTCCTGAAAACGTAACTTGGGACTCTCTAAAAGTTGCAAGGGACTCGCTGTCATCGGCAAACCGGGCCCTCCGAGAGTCCAGAAGCCAGGCCGGCAAAGAGCTCCCTGGTCTCTACATTCTGGACATGCGTTCCTACGGAGGGATTGTGGACCGAGTTTCCCGAGACTCGGAAAGGCTCACACACTTTCTCGAGGGGGAAGGAAGCGGTCTGCAAAAAGCGCGGGCCTTAGAAGGCCTCGTATCCGTCATTCAGCAGACCCGGAAGGAAATGGCCGATCATGAAGAAGAGAAGAACACTCTCGCTACCAACTCAAGAGTCCTAGCCGATGAAGTTCACAGGTTAGAGTCGGAACGCAAGACCCTCTCAAACCGGACGCCTCTACAGGAAATTCTGGAAATCGAAAGCCTCCTTCGGAAGGAAAGCATCGAATTTCGAACTGCCACACTTGCTCATCTCCAAAGGCCCCTTCGAAAGCTCCGGGACCTCTCGCAGCGTGGAGAAGTTCAACTGACGATGGAGGAGAGAAGCGCGCTAGGAAAGTACATCGTTTCGCCCTACCGATGCTTTCTATCTAGACAAGCTGGACCCCACATCGTCAGCATCCTCGGCAGCCTTCGCCTGGCCATGCAATCGGGGAAGATGGAGTTCAAATCGAGGAAGGCGGCACGTGTCACAGCTCACCTGGACCAGCTGCTCGGAAGCGGTCGTCTGTCAAAGATGCAGGCCCACGGTCGAGAGTTGCTTGCTAGAAGATGGAAAATTCTTCACAGCCCTGGCAGTAGGCAGCTCTATGATGCGAGGAAGGAACTNTTGAGAAAGCTCGATGAAACAAGGCACACTCGTGAGGAAATCCTTGGGAGAATCGAGACGCTAGAGGAGAAGACNGCCGGTCATAGCAAGAGGCTTGAAGAACTCATTGCGATGGCGGAAGCACGGACCGCGGAGCACTTGGGACGTCAAGTTCGAATTCTTCACTAGGGGAAACCCTGCGCATGAATCATGAAACCTCGCCAGCCTTAGCTGTCCTCCATGACTATTCTCTTGATACGAGCAATCAGTGACAGGAACATTCGTTCTGTCAACTTTCCTGTTTGAGTGTTTCTCGGGCTAGGGTGGTAAGAGGCAAAGACCCGGGGAACGTTGTTACCCAGGCTCAATTCGAGTCCATGGCGGAACTTGGGAATTCGCTTCGCTAACTGGGATTGTGCCGTCAACACCTTGAGCGTTGAACGGTAAGCAGTATGGCCGAGACAAAGAACTGCTACAGCATCCCTAAAGATTTCAAGCTCCTCTCCCAGAAACCGGGAACAGTTGGCGATCTCTCGAGTCTCCGGTTTGTTCCCAGGTGGGGCACACTTACCGCAGCGGTAAGATATGCGCGCTCGACTCTAAGCCCGTCGTTGCGACTGACCGATATTGGCTGGCTGGCAAACCCCGCGCGATAGAGTGCTCTAAACAGAAAGTCGCCAGTTCTATCACCGGTGAAAACTCTACCTGTTCGGTTTCCGCCGTGGGGGGCGGGAGCTAGACCTATGATTAGGAGGCGTGCCCTAGTGTCTCCAAATCCAGGAACCGGCTTTCCCCAATATTCCCAGTCGGTGTAACGCCTGCGCTTCTCCTTCGCAACATGTTCCCTAAAGTTGACGAGACGAGGACACATTCGGCAGGAAACTACTTCCAGTTCAAGGCCTGCGAGGGCTTCGGCAACACCACGATCGATTTTCACGGAATAGTCAGGATTCCGCATTCGTTACACCAGGGAATTACACGAAATCGTAGATCGAGGAACTCGTTGCAGCCGAATCCGAAGAGTGACTTAAAGACAGGGATGATTCTCCCTTTATAAGAGGTCGCGCACAGGCATCGGATGCCATGCTTGACGCAGGTAGCCTTCTTGTCAATCACCAGTCCCTGAATGTTCTCATTATCCCGTTTCTGTGAATCAATTCCTTAGTAATCAACCGGAATGGACTATAGCACACCGATGATAATCAGCGTCCTGAACAACAAAGGCGGAACAGGCAAGACAACGACATCAGTAAACATGGCAGCCTCTGCAGCACTAGATGGGAGGAAAACGTTGCTAATCGACCTAGACCCGCAAGGAAATGCCACGACCGGCTTGGGGTTCGAAAAAGC
>C687J29651_10000788_pt1 | contig 13186 bp, 13 predicted proteins | sample RifCSP13_1_FD_29651 | JGI IMG/M metagenome (IMG submission 29651) | reverse complement strand
CTCGCCCGTCTCCCACTTGGTGCATTCCTCGAGGAGTCGTACACCGCGCTCCTGTCGGGCAGCCGCAATTGCTCACGTCGCCGCGGTGGCCGCACGGGGCGGGCCGCGCAACCATCGCCTCGACGACCTCTCGGGTACTACTGAGTGCTACAACAGGCTTCGCCGGCGCCTACCTCGTGCCGCGCGCACCGTAGTGCGTTTGACTTCGGGTCGCACCAGGTCGGCCGGCGATTCCCAGGCACCCAGATCGTCGAGGCGGTCGTCGTTGGAGAACATCTTGACGATGGGCTCGCTGAGCCCGGCTTCGATCTGCACCTTGTGGACCATCTCGATCTGGTCCCACTCGACAAAGGTGACGACCAAGCCTTCTTCGCCGGCGCGGGCCGTCCGGCCGGACCGGTGAACGTAGGTCTTGGAGTCTTCCGGCGGATCGAAGTGGATCACGATGTCGACGCCTTCAATGTCGAGCCCGCGGGCGGCCACATTGGTGGCAACCAGCACCTTGCTGTGCCCGTCGGCAAAAGCGGCCAGCATGCGTTCTCGTTTTCCCTGAGGAAGATTGCCGTGAATGGGGCGTGCCGCCACCCCAAGATCAGCCAGGTCTTTGGCTACTTGATCACAACCTCGCTTGGTTCGGACGAACACCAAGGTGCGCTCCGCCGAAGCGGCGATCCGTGCCGTCATCTTCGCCTTGTCCATACGATGCACCTGAATGAAGCGATGTTCCGAGGTCTCCACAGTCACTGAATCAGACGCGACTTCATGAAAGACTGGATCATGCATGTAGCTGTCGATCAACGCACCGACACTCCCGCCCAGGGTGGCGGAGAACAGCATCGTCTGGTGGTGGCCCTCCACAGCCCGCATGATCCAGCGGACCTGAGGAAGGAAGCCCAGGTCGGACATCTCGTCCGCTTCGTCGATCACCGCTACCCCTACCCCGTTGAGAGCCAAGGCCTTGCGCTCAAACAGATCGATGAGCCGTCCCGGTGTCGCAATCACCACCTCAGCGCCGCGGGCCAGGGCATCGATCTGCTGCTGCATAGGCACGCCGCCGTAGATGGCAACGACCTCGTGGCCTCGGGCCTGGGCGAGCGGCCGGAGCGCCTCTGTCACCTGGGAGCACAGCTCGCGTGTGGGTACCAGCACCAGGACGGCGGGTCGTTTCGCCTCAGCGTCTCGCAGGTTCTCGATGATCGGCAGACCGAAAGCGAGTGTCTTGCCCGACCCCGTCTTGGCCTTCCCGCATACATCANGNCCGGCGAGCGCATCCGGAATANTGAGCGCCTGGATCGGGAACGGGGACACAATCCCCCTCGACCCGAGAACGTCGACCAGGTCGGCTGAGAGGCCCAATTCGGCGAATGAGGTTGAAGTGGTGAGATGTTCGGCGGCGATGGCCACGGTGCTCCTGCGGTGAGTGGACGGCTCGATCCGGGTGGAGAGCCGCCGGGACAACTTTTCCCCGGCGGCACCACCATACTCGCCCAACGGAGAAACCCATAGCGTTGGATGCAATCTCGGACCGTTCCCGGCCCTCGGACGGTTACCCTAGCTCGGCCATGACGCCCGTTCGCCTCCACGCTGCTACGCCCGGTGACGCATCCACCATTCACGCGCTCGTCCGCAAGTCGGAGATCCACGATCGAGAACCGCTCGTCACACCTTTCGAGGAGATCGTTGAGATGTTCGATGATCCCCACCTCGACAAGATCNACGACGTCCGGTTGGTCTTCATCGACGACCGGGCGGTGGCCTGGGGNCGGATCTGGCATCACCCGAGCGGGGAGCGTTTGGAACGAGCGTATCTCGTCGGAACCGTCGATCCCGATTACCGGGGNCAGGGCATCGGGCGGGTTCTCTTCGCATGGCAATTGGATCGGGCGCGAGCGGTGTTGGAATCGTNCGATCACGACCTGCCGCGGTTCATACGCACCTCGGCTTGGGACTGGTTGACCGACGCCCAGCACCTCTACGAACACTTCGGCCTCCGGCCCGTACGCTGGTTCGACGAACTCCTGCGCCCGCTCGAACCTCCCCTGGAGACCCCCGGGCCGGTCGGNGTGAAGCTCACGTCCTGGAGAACGGACCTGATCGAAGAGGTCCGTCTCCTCCACAATCGGGCCTTTGCAGATCATTGGGGATCGGGGGCCGTCGACCCGGTCTCCTGGGCGAAACGCCTCACCGGCTACGGAACCTGCCTGGACCTCAGCGTGATCGCTTTGGCCGGGGACGAGGTNGTCGGCTACAGCATCAACGAGGTTCACCCGGAAAACGACGAACTGCTCGGCCGCAGGGATGGGTGGATCGGGACCTTGGGCGTCGACCGGGACTACCGGGGACGAGGAATCGCATCAGCCTTGATCGCCGCATCCATGGACCACTTCCGGCGCGCCGGATTGACCCATGCCTCCCTGGGCGTTGACGCGGACAACCCGACCGGCGCGCATCGTCTCTATTACCACCTGGGTTTCGAGCTGGAGAAGCGCAGCGTCACGCACCAATTGGAATGGTGAGAGACGTCATCCGAAAGGGCTCTGTAGCCCGGCATGCTGGCAGTATGGTGCAGACTGGTAGCCTCGGGACGATCTAGCGAGGAGGCGGGAGATGGCGGTCCGGTTCGATGCACTCGGGATCATCGTCGACGATATGCCGGCCTCACTGGCCTTCTACCGGCTCCTGGGCCTCGACATCCCGGCCGAAGCCGACGGCGAGGCACATGTGGAATGCGCCCTCCCCAGCGGGATCCGCATCATGTGGGACACGGCGGAGGTCGTTCGCAGCTTCAGCAACTGGCAACCACCCACCGGTGGACACCGTGTTGGGTTGGCGTTCCTCTGCGACCTGGCTGAGGACGTCGATGCAATGCACTCGAAACTCGCTGCGGCCGGCTATCGAAGTCACGTGGCACCGTTCGACGCCGTCTGGGGTCAGCGTTATGCCACCGTCCTCGATCCGGACGGGAACCCGGCCGATCTATTCGCCCCGCTCGGGTGACCCGGGTGGCCCCCCTGCAGGGCGGATGATGACCAGTGACCGGCGCGCTGCATACCGCTCGAAATCGGCACGCTCTGGATGCGGCGGCAAGCCTTCCCGCCGCATGATGGCGCCCACCATCCGGGGATGGCGGCTCAGGCGGAGCTCGAGGAAGTCGGCCACTCGGGAGGGATCGGTGATGGGCTCGGCGATGCCGGCCAATCGGCGCGAGCGGACCCTCACCTCAACTCTCGGGTCGGCAACGACGTTGCGGAACCAATCGGCCCGGTCGCCAAGGGCCGACGCAACATAGATGGCACCGTCAATCTCCTCATATTGCAGAGGGGTCACCCTGGGAAGGCCGGAGATCCGCCCCGTCGTGGTCAGGAGCAACACCAACCGTCCGTAGAGAGGTCCGAGACCGAGCCCGTAGAGGAGCTGGGGCGGCCGCTTGATCATGTGAAGGAGCCTTCTCGAGAACGGTTGTCGCGCCACCTCATCTCCCCGTGACACCCAGGTTACCCCCGACGGCCCCCTCACTCCGGCCGGGCCTCCCGCCTGCGTAGGCTCAAAGAGTGCACCGCGCTCCACCCCGACCCGGATCCCCTCCGCCTCTCCCGGCCCGGCGCGGTGCGCTCACCACGGTGTGGGTGGTGGTCAACCTCGTGAACCTCCTACAGACGGCCGGCTTCGCGTGGCGCGCCGTCGATCCGGACATCAACCGGATCCTCGGCGCCGCCATCATCGCCCTGGGAGTGCCGGCCGGCCTTGCGTTGGTGAGCTTCATCCGCTCGGGCAGCGGATGGCGGTTCTATGCGGGACCGGTCTGGTTCTTGACCTTTGTACTGGCTTCATTCGCAGTCGACCACCTGTTGGAGTTGGAGTTTCGATCGCCGCGCAGGCCGGAGATCTTGGTCCCCTATCTCGTGTTGTTCTTCGGCAGCATCGCGTTGATGGGCGCCCCGATGCTCCGCATCAACCGGCGTCTGTGGGCCGTGACGGCGGTTACCGCCTTGGCTCTGCTGGGTGCCATGGGTTTCGCAATGTCCCGGGGAGTGGCCTGACTGAACCGCACAGAGCCGGCGCGCAGCCTCCCGACCCCTCCGCTAGCGTCCATGCAAAGGCAGGGTGGAGGTAACCATGGATGTGCAAGGGATGGTCGCCATCGTTACGGGTGGGGCTTCTGGACTGGGAGCCGCCACCGCTCGCAAGCTGGCCGGTAATGGCGCGCACGTCGTCATCGCCGACCTTCAAGAAGCGGCCGGCCGGGAGGTTGCCGGCGAGATCGACGGCGTCTACATACAGACCGACGTGACGATCGCCGGGCAAATGGGCGCGGCCATCGACGCGGCAGTGGACCGGGGGGACCTGAGAGTGCTCGTCAACTGCGCAGGTGTGGGACCACCGTCTCGCACGCTCAACCGGGAAGGCGAACCGATGGACCTGGGGATCTTTTCGAAGATCATCGAGATCAACCTGATCGGAACGTTCAATGCCATCCGGCTGGCGGCTTCGGCTATGGCGCGCACGAAGGCGCTCGCCTTCGGACAACGCGGCGTTATCGTCAACACGGCCTCGGTGGCGGCATTCGACGGCCAGGTCGGTCAGGCGGCCTATTCCGCATCCAAGGGAGGCATCGTGGGAATGACACTGCCGGTGGCCCGCGATCTGGCCGTGGTAGGTATCCGGGTGAACACCATCGCCCCCGGCATCATCGACACCCCCTTGCTGGCCGGCCTGCCGGAGGCGGCCCGGGAATCGCTGGCGACCCAGGTCTTGTTTCCGAAGCGCCTCGGACATCCCGACGAGTATGCCGACCTCGCCTATCACATCATTTGCAACGACTACCTCAACGCCGAGACCATCCGCATGGACGGCGGCATCCGCATGCAACCGAAATAGCGAGACCAGTCGGCGGGTTCGCTCGTTCACCATCTCAGCGTCAGCCCGCGGGAACGTGCGATATGTTTACGGTAAGACAATAGAGTCCCGCAAGGGAAAGGAGGAGGCATGGTGGATTTCACAGGCGTGCTTCGTACCCGGACCGAGCGTGACACCGCAATCCGGGTTGTGATCGACCTCACGGATGAACGGCTTCGCCTTCGCTCCGGAGACACCGAGATTGCCGATTGGAACCTGGGCGACATCCGTGTCAACGCCCAGTCCGATGGATTTCACATCAAGGCCGAAGGCGAGGAGATCATCCTCGATCTGACCGAGGACGCGGAGTTCGCGGTGGCCCTGGGGCTCAACAGCGCGCCGGTGGAGTTGGCTCGTCGCATGTCGATGGTGCGCGACCGGGCCGGCTAGCCGAAACCCGGGAGAGCCCTGTTTTACGGCCTGTCTTGGACATGGCCGTGTCGGGATCGCCGGTTGGGAACAGAGCGTGTCGGGCCGGGTGAAATATGACCCCCTCCCGGTTCGCCGACGTCGGCGACGGGGGGCCGGATGTCTCGTCAAGCGGATTCGGAGGCCGACCACGCGAGACTGTCTACCGCAAGGCTGCGCTCCGAAGCCGGTGGCGTCGGTTGCTCACCGAGGTTCACGCTTGCGTCGAACGCAACCGCGCCACACCCTTGGTACCAGACCGGGTCCGGCCCAAACCGACCCGTAGTCGTGCTCGTGTTCGGTTCGGTGGCGACATCCCAACATGGCGGAGCGCCTACGTCCGCGAGGTGTCGTACCTGCTCCCTCTTTGGTTTTCGGACGATCCCCCGTGGAGCATTTTGCAATCGCCGGCATTGACTAGCTACTTGCCCCTGAAATGGTCGGTTGTAGGTCGGTGGGGTGGGTCGGGTCGGCGATGAGGCGGCTATTCAGCGTCGACTGACAAGAGCGGGGGCGGGTCCGGGTTCGGTCCCCGATGTTCAGGTGTAGGTCGCCCACGGGTCCGATCCATCCGAAATGGAGGGCGGCGGGTGGTCGGCCGGATCGTTGCTCCTGGTTCGAGGCTGTTCTTCGGGCGTGTCGAAGGTCTTCCATCGTTCGCGGGCGGTCTTGATGCCGAAAACCCGGTTGATGGTCCAGATGAATTCGTTTTCGTCCAGATCGCCTTTGCGGAAGACGGCGATCACGCCGTCCGTCAGCGCCTTCTTCTCGAGCAACTCACTGTCCGAACCGGTCAGGAAAATGACCGGAATGTCGCTGGTGACTCGCACCCGGCGGAGTCGGTCGAGAACCGTCAGTCCATCCGCCCCGGGAAGGTAGTGGTCGAGCAGAATCAGGCCGGGTTGCTCATTGGCCGCGATCCAGGCGGCGTGAAGACCGTCTTCGGCGGTGAGCACGGTGAAGTCCCGCTCCTCGAAGAAGCGCCGCAGGATCTTGGCGTAGACCCGGTCGTCATCGACGATCAGGATCTTGTTGGTGCCTTTGATGGCCACTCACCTCACTGTTGTATCCCGGACTGTACTTCGTGTTTGCATTCTGCTGATGCCTACGATCGTCCTGTGCCGATACGTTCCCGACCCGTTGACCTGGACGCGACACGGCGCACGGTCGCTGCCAACGACCTGATCGCCACCGCTTCCGCCTATCTCACGTCCGACATTGCACTCCGTTTGCCGTTCGAGGTTCTCGTGCCCTTCAAGGCGCTCCTGTTGCGGTTCTTCTCGACCGGGCCGTGGACGGACCATGATTCCCAGAACCTGAGCGATCTCGTGACACGGTACGTCACCCGGGGATGGTGGGAGCACGACCTGGGCGGAGGCTTGACACTGGCCTATGGCACTCGAGACGGGCGATTCGAGTTGTGGGCCGGTGGTGCGGGAACCGCAGCTCCCTCGATCTTCGACCGAGTATTCGACGGACCGGTGGTACCCGAGGCAACGCCGCACCCTCGCAAAGTCAAGTTCGCAACCGGCGGCCTCCCGGCCGCCGGAATCTGGCACCGACGCAGCGATCCGGGCAAGCCGGCCGATACGCGGGTCGAGCGATTGTTCGCCGAACCGGACATCACCGACGTCATGGTGGCCGGTGACTTCGTCACCATCGGCATCGGAGCCCGGTCGTCATGGGAGAAACGATTGGAGCCATTGCTGGCCCTGGTGACCGAACTCTTTGCTGATCCCGAAGCCGCTCACCAGCGGCCGGAACGGACTCGCCAGGATCTGATGCAAGAAGCAGGCCGGGCCGTCAACCCTTCCCGACCCGAAGAGCTCCACCTGCTCGACCCCGACGACGAAGGTGACCGGACACAGCTTCTGGAAGCCATTGACGCCGACGACCCACGAGTCCGGCGGATTGCCGTGGCTGTGCTGCTCGAGTCACGTGACGCCGACACCCGTCAACGTGCCGTCACCCGAGGCATGGCCGACCCGTCCCGGCTGGTGCGACGCACGGCGGTCGACGCCGCCGCCGACACGGAGGACGAGCGGTTCCGATCCTTGTTCGAGCATCTGCTCGCCGACGACGACGCTTGGATCCGCTGGAAAGCGATTCGCTCGCTCGGGGACCTGGGCCTGGGCAACAGCCGTTCCCTGGTCGAACCATTGACCGACGATCCCGATTTCCAGGTTCGGTTCGAGATAGCCAAAGTGCTGCGAGAAGCCGGTTAGAACGCATGCGCCGCAGAGTCTGGAGCCCGGCCCCCCTCACCACCTGATTAGCCTCCGGACCCATGGCATTCACATATCCCCAGGCCCGGCGGGCCGAAATCATCGACGATTACCATGGGACGCCCGTGGCCGACCCGTACCGGTGGCTCGAAGACCCCGAATCGGATCAAACCAAAGCCTTTATTCAGGCCCAGAACGAGATCAGTCTCCCCTATCTGACGTCCCTTCCCGAGCGAACGGCACTTAGGGAACGCATGGAGGCGCTGTGGAACGTACCCCGCACCGGAGCACCGACCGTCCGCAACGGGGTTGCCGTCTGGTCACACAACGACGGGCTGCAGGATCAGCCGGTGTTGTACATTCGCAGGCCCGGGCGCGACGACCGGGTTCTCCTGGATCCCAATATCCTGTCGGAGGACGGGGCCCTGGCGGTCGTCGTTACCTCACTCTCGGACGACGGTCGTTACCTCGCTCATGCGATCGCCGAATCCGGAAGCGATTGGCAGACCATCCGGATCCGCGACACCGAGACCGGAGATGACCTCTCCGATGAGCTCCGCCATGTCAAGTTCACGGAGATCTCCTGGCACGGGGGCGGGTTCTTCTATTCGAGGTTCCCGGCACAAGATCCGGTCTCCACCGAGCCGTCACGCAATATGGCCGTGTATTTCCACCGGCTCGGGACCCACCAGGATGCGGACGTCCTGGTGTTTGCCAATCCCGACAACCCGGACCTCGGCTACGGGGCAACCGTCAGCGACGACGGCCGCTTCCTGATCCTGACCGAGTGGGAAGGGACCTCACACAAGAACGGGTTGCTCTACAGAGCCCTGGACGACCCCGGATCCGATTGGATCCGGCTTGCCTCCCCCGGTCGGGCACTCCACGCGTTCCTCGCTCACCACGAGGGCGCCTTCCTGCTCCACACGGACCTCGAGGCTCCCAACGGGCGCATCGTGCGCCTTGCGCTCGACAGACCCGAGACCGTCGAACAAGTCGTCGGCGAGCGTCACCAGGCGATGGAACTGGCGACCGCCGTAGCAGGTCGGTTGATCACGGTCACCCTCAACGAGGCGTCGCACCGCCTGCACACCTTCCACCTCGACGGTACCCCGGCGGGCTCGATCGATCTGCCGGGGGCCGGCACCGTGGCTGAGCTGACCGGCCGGCTCCAGGACGATTCGCTCTATGTCGGTTTCCAGTCCTTCCTTCACCCGCCAACCGCGCTGCGGTGGAGCGGCACCACGTCCGAGGTGTTCGCCGGGGCCGAGCCACCACTCGATCCTGACCGGGTGATCGTCGAACGACGCAGGGCTGTTTCGTGCGACGGCGCCGAAGTCGGCATGTTCGTCATCCGGCTGACGACCACGGTCCTCCCCGCCCCCGTCGAGTTGTACGGGTACGGCGGTTTCAACGTCAGTCTCACCCCTATGTTCCATCCCGCCCGGCTGGCCTTCCTCGAAGCGGGCGGCGTTGTCGCCGTAGCCAACCTGCGAGGTGGTTCCGAACGCGGGGAGACTTGGCATCAAGAAGGCATGTTGGCGAATAAGCAGCAAGTATTCGACGATCTCCTCGCCTGTGCCGAGACCTTGATGGCAGATGGCGTGGCCGGACCCGGCCAGGTTGGAATCCGGGGCGGTTCAAACGGAGGGTTGCTGGCGGCGGCGGTCATGGTTCAACGCCCCGATCTGTTCGGTGCCGTCGTTGCTCAAGTGCCGGTGGCCGACATGCTCCGCTATCAACACTTCACCGCCGGTCGCTATTGGACCGTCGAGTACGGAGACGCCGGGAAGGATCCGCAAGCCTTCCAGTGGTTGATGGCCTACTCTCCCTATCACAACGTCGCCACCGGGGTCACGTACCCCCCGCTGCTGATCACGACGGCCGAATCGGACGACCGGGTCGTGCCGATGCACTCCCTCAAGCTGGCGGCCGCGGTCCAGTACGCGGCCGGCGGGAGGTCCGATCAGCCGTTGCTGGTGCGGGTCGAGACCCGGGCGGGACACGGGTTGGGCAAACCGACCTCCAAGCTGATCGATGAGTCGGCCGACGTGTTTGCCTTTCTCCTCCACCACCTGCCCGATAAACCGACCGAGCTGTGAGTAAGGGGCCCGATCCACCCCGGAAGTTAAGTGCTCCTCTTGATAAGAACCTGAGCCGGATAGCATCAGATTCTGATATGGCCCGGAATACACGGTTGGGTAATCCGGTTGGACGTCACATCGATGGTGAACAAGAGAGGCTCGCATGGCTGACACGAGAGAGATGACCCTCCCGGTACTCCCCCTCCGCAACGGGGTGGTGTTCCCCCATATGGTGGTCACATTGCGTATCGAGACCGAGGAGGGCATCACGGCCGTGGCCGCCGCCGAGCAGTCCGATGGGTTGATGCTGCTCGTACCCAAGGTGAACGGGAAGTACTCCAGCGTCGGGACGGTTGCCCAGATCCAGGATGCCGAGGGCGGCAACCTCGTCGTTGAAGGTCTGGCCCGGGCCCGGGTCGGCGCCGGACGAACCGACGACCAGGGAGCCCTTTGGGTAGACGCCGAGCGGTACCCCGAAGCCGACGTGCACGATGAAGCGCTCGACGACCTGGTCGGCGAATACCGGGCAGTGGTGGGCGAGGTGCTGAACCAACGTGGCATGGGCGGGGTGGCCGAGCGTGTCGTGGGTATCGAGAATCCCAGCCAGCTGGCCGACCTGGCCGTCTACTCCCCCGACCTCTCTCTCGAGCAGAAAGTCGAGTTGCTCGAGACGCTCGACATTCGCGAGCGGCTCGGCAAACTGATGTCGTGGATGGGCGAGGTGCTGGCCGACCTCGCCCTGCGCAAGAAGGTGCGCGACAGCGCCACCGAGCGGATCGACAAATCCCAGCGTGACTACCTGCTCCGCCAGCAACTCGAAGCGATCAAGAAAGAACTCGGGGAAGATGGCGATGCCACTTCCGATTACCGGCAGAAGCTCGAAGCGGCCGAGCTCCCTGAGAAAGCCCGCCAGGCGGTAGAACGGGAGATCGACCGGTTGGAGCGCATGTCGGAACAGTCGCCCGAGCATTCCTGGATCCGTACCTGGCTCGACACGATGTTCGATGTCCCCTGGGGCAAAGGTTCCGAAGATCGCCTGAACCTCGACGAGGCATGGGCGGTGCTCGACGCCGACCACACCGGCCTCCAAGACGTCAAAGAACGCATCGTCGAGCATCTGGCGGTCCGCAAGCTTCGCAAGGACCGCGGACTGGAGAAGGCCGGGAACCTCCGGGAGGGTGCCATTTTGCTACTGGTCGGACCTCCCGGTGTCGGCAAGACGTCGTTGGGGGAGTCGGTCGCTCGAGCCCTGGGCCGCAAGTTCGTGCGGGTGGCCCTGGGTGGCATCCGCGACGAGGCCGAGATCCGCGGCCACCGACGCACGTACGTCGGGGCGCGGCCGGGCCGGATCGTCCGGGCTCTGGTGGAGGCGGGGACCATGAACCCTGTGTTCCTGCTGGACGAGATGGACAAGGTTGGATCGGACTGGCGCGGCGACCCGTCGTCGGCTCTCCTCGAAGTCCTGGACCCGGCCCAGAACCACACCTTCCGGGACCATTATCTCGAGTTGGATCTCGATCTCTCGGATGTGCTGTTCATCGGTACCGCCAATCTGCTGGAGACGATCCCGGCCCCGCTGCTGGACCGTACCGAGGTGATCCGTCTCGACGGGTACACCGATCTCGAGAAGGTTGCCATCGCCCGCGACCATCTCCTCCCCCGTCAGATCCGCGGAGCCGGACTGGAGCCCGAAGAGATTGTGGTCACTGAGGCCGCTCTCACAGCCGTCGTGGACCGATACACGAGGGAAGCGGGTGTCCGCTCCCTCGAGCGCGAGCTCGGCAAGCTGGCCCGGAAAGTGGCCACCAGGATCGCCCGTGGCGACGGCAACCCAGACGTGGTCGAAGTCGACGAATCCGACGTCAAGGACTACCTGGGCAAGCCCAAGGTCTGGCGCGACGAGGCCAAGGACCGCACCGCGGTACCCGGGGTGGCAACCGGTCTGGCCGTCACCGGCGCCGGTGGCGACGTGTTGTTCGTCGAAGCGACCTCCATGGATGGTGAACCTGGATTGACGCTGACGGGACAGCTCGGCGACGTTATGAAGGAGTCGGCGCGNATCGCCCTNTCCTACATCGAGTCGCATGCCGACCAGTTGAAGATCGACCCTGCCGACCTGAGGAAGCGGTTCCATGTTCACGTGCCGGCCGGGGCCGTCCCCAAGGACGGGCCTTCGGCCGGGATCACGATGACCACCGCCCTGGCATCGCTCCTGTCGGGCCGGAAGGTGAAGGACAACCTCGGCATGACTGGTGAGATCACCCTGCAGGGCAAGGTGTTACCAATCGGTGGGGTGAAGCAGAAGGTNTTGGCGGCGCATAGGGCNGGTCTCACCGAGGTGATCCTCCCCACCCGCAATGAGGTCGACCTCGATGACGTCCCGGCGAGTTGCCGGGAAGAGATCACCTTCCACATCGTCGACAACATCGGTGAGGTGCTCGACAAGGCCCTTGAAACGGCCTGATCTTTCACGGTCTTGGCGTCGCCCCGTCGCGCTCACCGCTTGAAGGCACCCGATATGGTGAGCACGTTGGGCGCCGCAACCTCGCACTAGTCCCATCGGTGGCGCCAAGGACCCTCCTTGAGCTTTGGCGCCGATTGACGACAACGATGTTGTGGCGATGGGAGGCCATATGTTCAAACGCAGCAACCGGGACCCTCGATCGGCAAAACACTCGCACCAGTTCAGTGTCCACAACGTTGGGGCCGACCTCCAGCGCCAGGTGTGCGGCAGCTGTGGCCGAGTCAGCATCAAGCCGCTTCCTCCCCCCGACCTACGGGCCGAGATGCTCGTGGCCCCTAACGGCCTGTTCAACAAATCCCACGTGACGGTACGGCTCGAAGCGGCCATCGAACGGGTGCCCACCGGGCCACGCTTCGGCGAACGGAGGACCCGGCGATGACTGATCTACTCTGTCAACGTTGCGACACTCCGGCGCTGGTGATCTACGCACGAGAGCCTTTGTGTGGTCCGTGCGCCCTCGAAGCGCTCGACGAACGCCACCACTATCTCGTTGTTCAGGTCGATGACCGCGTCCGGCCGACAGAAGACGGCGCCGACACCGACACCACGACTTCCAACCCGGCTTGAACCACCCTCATGTTCTTCCCCACCGCATCCCGTGCCCTCGAGCAATCCGGGTCAGCACCTCGATGGACGGAAACGGAATCGGACGCCCGACCCGCAGAACAGCCCTCCGACCACCCGCGGACCATCGAACCCCCCGACCGCGCTCAACCCGTCACCGACGAACTCCTCGCTGAGATGAGCAAGGCGCTTGCCAAGCGTCTGAACGGATTGGTCGACGCCCTTCGTCGGTAAGAACCGGAGGCTTGGGACAACTTCACCGCTCACCGGACGCGCGAGAATCCCTGGGGTATTACTCAAGAGGTCTGCATGACGGAACAATATCCCGGGTGCCCCGACCCGCTTGGTGCTCTCCTCGAGCCCGACGGAGTCAACTTCAGCGTCTATTCACGCAGCGCCGACCGTTTGGAACTGTTGCTATACGATGACGTCGACGCCGACCAGCCGGCCCGGGTGATCAGGCTCGACCCCCGCCGTCACCGGAC
>C687J29651_10000783_pt1 | contig 13220 bp, 10 predicted proteins | sample RifCSP13_1_FD_29651 | JGI IMG/M metagenome (IMG submission 29651) | reverse complement strand
GTCACCGAGAGGAAGAGGACGCAGGAAAAAAAGGTGGGCGAGACGCTCCTGTCCCGGCAGATGGAGGAGCGCAGCAGGCTTGCCGGCATCGAGCGGGAGAAGAAGCGGAAGCAGAAGGAGCTGAAGTCCCTCCGGGCCAAGATCGCCCGCATGGAGGCCGTCGTCTCCCGGGTGGAGCGTCAGGTGAAGGAACGGGAGCGGCGCGCGCGAAAGGGGGCGCAGGACGACGCGGCCCGCAAGGCCGAGGAGGCGCCGCGACGGTTCGCGTCCCTTTCGGGAGGGCTTTCGGCCCCGCTCCCGGGGAAGGTCGTGTCCCGCTTCGGCCGGCAGCACGATCCGACCTTCGACGTGACGATCGAGAACCGCGGGGTGGAGATCGAGGCTCCATCCGGGGCGTCCGTGAAGTCCGTGGGGAACGGCGAAGTCGCTTTCGCCGGGGCCGTCTCCGGGTTCGGGAACGTCCTGATCGTGCAGCACGGCGGCGGCCTCTTCTCCGTGTACGGCCGGATGGAGACATTCCTCGTGAAGCAGGGCGAGACCGTGAGGAAGGGGACCGTGGTGGGGCGGCTGCCGGAATCCCCGTCCGGGAAATCGGTGCTATACTTGGAACTGCGGGCGGGCGGCACGGCCGTCGATCCGGCGTCCGCCATGTCACTCGACCGCTAAGGAGCCGATTACAACATGATGCCGACAGGAGACGTACCCCGGAAGACGGCGGGGAGGAAGTGGCTGGGAACCGTCTTGATCGTCGCGGTGTTCGTCGGGGGTTTCGTCCTTGGAGACCTCACCACTTCCCGGCACGCGGCGCAAGCGAACGTCGCCTACAGCAAGCTGAAGCTCTTCGGCGACGTCCTCTCGATCATCCAGAGCAGCTACGTCGAGGAAGTCAACGTGGACAACCTCGTCAAGGGGGCCGTCACCGGGATGGTACAGACCCTNGACCCCCACAGCTCCTACCTTACGCCGGACATGCTGAAGCAGGTGGAGGTGGAGACGAAGGGGGCGTTCGGCGGCCTCGGGATCGAGATCGGGACGAAGGACGGGTTTCTCACGGTGATCGCCCCCATCGAGGACACCCCCGCCGCGCGGGCGGGCATCCTGGCCGGGGACAAGATCATCCGGATCGAGAACGAGTCGACCAAGAACATGAACGTGATGGATGCGGTGAAGCGGCTCCGCGGGGAACCGGGGACCAAGGTGACGATCACGATCAGCCGGGAATCGCTCCCCGAGCCGAAGGTCTTCACCCTCACGCGCGACATCATCAAGGTCAAGAGCGTGAGGTCGAAGTCGATGGGGGACGGGATCGGCTATATCCGCCTTGCGCAATTCCAGCAAGACTCCCACCAGGAGGTCGACCGCGCCCTGCAGGGGTTCCTGAAGGAGAAGGAGGGGATGAAAGGTCTCATCCTCGACCTGCGGAACAACCCGGGCGGTCTGCTCGACCAGGCGGTCCGGATCGCGGACGAGTTCGTCGACTCGGGGCTCATCGTCTACACCGACGGCCGGGTCGAGGCCCAGAAGACGAAGTACGCCGCCCACAAGGAGGGGACGTACGCCGGCTTCCCGATCGTGGTGCTGGTGAACGCGGGGTCCGCCTCCGCCTCCGAGATCGTTGCCGGCGCGCTCCAGGATCACGGCCGCGCGATCATCATCGGCCAGCGCACCTTCGGCAAGGCCTCCGTCCAGACGATTCTTCCGCTGGACGACGGGTCGGCGCTCCGCCTGACGACGGCAAGATACTACACCCCCAACGGGCGGTCGATCCAGGCGAAGGGGATCGAGCCCGACATCGTCGTCTCGAACGGCAGGGAGACGCCCGAAGGCCACACGGGGATGCTCCGCGAGAAGGACATCGAGCGGCACCTGAAGGGAGATGGAGAGGAGCCGCCCGAGCCGGTCGCCGCTCCGAAGGAAGGGAAGAAGGACGACCGGAACGGCGGAAAGAAGGAAACCCCCCGGGAGCCGGAAGTCCGTCCGGCGGAGGCGAAGGACCCACAGCTCGACCGTGCGGTCGAACTGCTGAAGGGGTGGGAGATCTTCAAGTCCCGGTTCATCGACCGGCAGAAGGCGTCCTGACCGGGCGCATTTATGCCGCGGACCGCCGCCGGGGGAACGGATAGCGGAAGGAAGCGGTGGGGGTGGGGGGCGCTGATCGCCGGGGCGTTCCTCGGCGGCCTGCTGCTGGTGGGCGTCGCGCTGCTTCGAACGCCCGATACGGAACGACCGCGGGGGGAAAATTCCCCGGTTCCGCCGGCAGGGACCCCATCGTCCCCCGGGCCGGGGGACAACGTTCCGGCGGGGACGCCGAAGGCGCCTCCTTCCCCGCGGATCGCCATCGTCGTGGACGATCTCGGCTACGAGCCGGTGAAAGACGCCGAATGGCTCGACTTCCCCGAGCGGATCACCGTCTCCGTCCTCCCGTACGGTCCCTCCTCGAAATCGTTCGCGGCGTCCGCCCGCACCCGCGGGTTCGGCGTGATCCTCCATGTCCCGATGGAGCCGGAAGGGCCCGCCACCGACCGCACCGAGTCGTTCCTCCTTCGCCGCGGGATGACGACGGCGGAGATCGCGGAGCGGTTCGCGCGGATGGCTGCCGACATTCCCCAGGCCAACGGCGCGAGCAACCACATGGGGTCCGCGTTCACTTCCGACCCGGCGGCGATGGCCGCCTTCGCGCAGGCGCTCAAAGGGAAGGGATTCTTCTTCGTCGACAGCGTGACGTCGTCCGGCACCGTGGGGCTCCGGGCGGCGGGGGAGGCGGGGGTGCCCGCGACTCGCCGCGACGTCTTCCTGGACGACGACGGGCGACCCGAGGAGATGCGGCGCCGGTGGGACGCCGCGATCGCCTTGGCGAAGGAGCGGGGCAGCGCGGTTCTCATGTGCCACGCCCGCCGGGAGACGCGGCGGATCCTGAACGAGCTGCTCCCGGAGCTGCGCAAGGAAGGGATCCGCGCCGTCACCGTCGAAGAGCTGCTGGTGGCGCAGGACACTCTATCCCATCCTCCCCGGCTTGAACCAAGAGTGTCCCGCTGAAAGGTAATGCGTGTGAGAGGAGCATGAGTGGAGCCTGACCTGTTCGGCGGGTCCCCCGCGGGGGACGTTCTCTCGGTCACCGAGCTCACCGGGAGGATCAAGCGCCTCCTCGAGTCGTCCTTCCGGACCGTGCGGGTGGAAGGAGAGGTGTCGAACTACAAGCGGTACGAGGCGTCCGGCCACCGGTACTTCTCCCTGAAGGACGACGGCGCGCAGATCCGCGTCGTCCTGTTCCGCGGGAACGAGCGGAACATCCACGGGGAGATCCGGGACGGGCAGACCGTGATCGTCACCGGTTCCCTCGGCGTGTTCGAGAAGAAGGGGGAGTACCAGATTTACGCGCGGTCCGCCGAGGTGCGCGGCGTGGGGAGCCTCCTCGTGGAGCTCGAGCGCCGGAAGCGCCGCCTCGCGGAGGAGGGACTGTTCGATGCGGCGCGCAAGCGTCCGCTTCCGCCCTACCCCCGGCGGATCGGGATCGTGACCTCCCTCCACGGCGCCGCCCTGCGCGACATGGTGCGGGTGGCGCGCTCCCGCTGCCCCGGCGTGGCGATCGTCCTCGCCCCGTCCCTGGTCCAGGGGGAGGGGGCGGCCGCGGAGATCGCGGCGGCCCTCGATGCGCTGTACGCCTCCGGCGACGCGGACGTCGTCATCGTGGGGCGGGGCGGCGGCTCCATCGAGGACCTGTGGGCGTTCAACGAGGAGGAGGTCGTGCGGGCCATCGTCCGCTCGCCCGTTCCGGTCATCAGCGCGGTCGGGCACGAGACCGACTTCACCCTGGCCGATCTCGCGGCGGATCACCGCGCGCCCACCCCGACCGCCGCCGCGCAGATGGCCGTCCCCGACCGGGTCGAACTCCACGACCGGGTCGCGGCGCTCTCCTTGAGGGGGCGCCGGGCGGATGCCCGCGCCCGGGAGGCGGCACGACAGGAATGGCGGATCGCCGCGGGGAAACTGTCGGACCCGCGGCCCCTCCTCCAGGGGAAACGGTATGCCGTCGACTCCCTGTCGTCCTCGCTGGCGGAACGGGCGCGGTCCGCGGTCCGGGACGGACGGGAAACCGTCGAACGCCTCTCCGCCTCGGTGCGGATCCACTCCCCCGCGGCATGGATTTCCGGAAGGCGCGGGGGCCTCGAGCTGCTCCTCGGCCGCTGGCGGTCCGCCACGGATGCGCGGAGCCGCCGCCTGCGGTCCGACCTCCGGACTCTCGAAGGCAAGCTCGCCGCGCTGAACCCGACCGCCGTGCTCACGAGGGGGTACGCCATCGCGCTCGACCGCGACACCGGGATGGCCTTGCGTTCCGTGTCGCAAGCCCGCCCCGGCCTGTCCCTCGACATCCGGGTCTCCGACGGCGAATTCGGGGCGGTCGTCACGGAGCGGAAAACGTGACCGGACGCCTGCTTCGCCTCTTCCTTGCGGTCCTTGCCGGGCTCACGGGTCCACTCGCTTCATGGGCGGCTTCCGGGGATCCCGCGATTTCCGTGTCCTGCCGCACCCCGAGGAAGGGCGATCCCGTGGTCGTTCTCGTGACCGCGGGCGGAGCGGTCGACAACCTGGTCCTCCGGTGGAAAGGTTCCGACTGGCCGATGCGGGAGATCGCCCCCGGACGGTACGAAGGATTGATCGGCGTGGATCTCGAGGATCCGGAAGGGCCGGTGCCGTTGTCGGCCGCAGGCTTCCACGGGAACGTGCGGTTCCTCGCGGAAACCGGGCTGGTCGTCTCCCCGCGGGAATTCCCCGTTCAGGAACTGACCCTCCCGGAGGGAATGGCGGAATTCGACAACGCGACGCTGCAACGGATCGAGGCGGAGGCGATGGAGCTTTCCCGGAGGTTCTCCCGGGTGACTCCGCCGCGCCGCCGGCCCCCGTTCCTTCCGCCGGTGGAGAAGTACCTGCCGGCGAACTTCGGCTCCCGGAGGGTGATCAACGGAGATCCCCGGATGCCGCATGCCGCCGTGGACATCCGCCTGCCCCAGGGGACGCCGGTACACGCGATCGCGGACGGCCAGGTCGCTTACGCGGGAGAGCAGTTCTTCGGCGGAAAATCGGTGGTGATCGACCATGGGGGCGGGGTCTTCAGCGTCTACTATCATCTGAAGGAGTACTCCGTTCCGGAAGGACGGGAAATCGCCCGCGGGGACCGGATCGGTTCGGTCGGCGCCACGGGGAGGGCGACCGGGCCGCATCTGCATTTCGGGGTGCGGGTTCCGGGCGGCCGGGTCGATCCCACGCTCCTGCTTGCCCTTCCGGGCCGTTGAGGGGTGCACTATAATGGTTCAGCATACGTTTTGAAGGCGGTGCGCGATGGCGGGTAAGGGGAAGGAGCCTTCCTTCGAGGAGGCGCTGAAGGGACTCGAGGCCGTCGTGGAACGCCTCGAGTCGGGCGAGGCCCCCCTCGAGGAGTCGATCCGCCTCTTCGAGGAAGGGATGCGCCTCTCCGAAACGTGCCGGAAGCGCCTCGACGAGGCCGACCGGAAGATCGAGCTCCTCCTTCGGAAGCCGGGGGGCGTCTCCCGCGAGGCCGCGGAGGAGGACGACATCCTCGGGAAGGAAGGGTGACGGCCGCGGGCGCGATCACCCGTTTGCGCGGGCGGATCGAGGGGAGCCTGATGGGGTTCCTCGCTCCCGACGCGTCCCGTATCCCGTCCCCCCTCCGGGAAGCGATGGAATACTCCCTGATGGCTGGAGGAAAGCGCGTGCGGCCCGTTCTGCTGCTATGCGCCGGGCTGGCGGTGGGGGGAGAGGAAGGCGAGCTGCTCCCGTTCGCGTGCGCGGTCGAGTACATCCACACGTACTCCCTCATCCACGACGACCTGCCGGCGATGGACGACGACGACTTCCGGCGGGGGAAGCCGACCTCCCACAAGGTGTTCGGCGAGGGGACGGCGATCCTGGCGGGGGACGCGCTGCTGACGGAGGCGTTCCGGGTGATGGCGCAATCCCCCCTGGCGCAGGCCGACCCGGGCAAGGCGGTGCGGGCGATCGCCGACCTTGCGTGCGCGGCAGGGGCAAGCGGCATGGTGGGCGGCCAGCAGATGGATCTTTCCGCCGCGCCGGGGAACTCCACGGCTTCGCTGGTCGACGAGATCGAACTGCGCAAGACCGCCGCGCTCATCGCCTCCAGCGCACGGACCGGGGCGATCCTCGGCGGCGGTTCCCCCGTCCAGATCGAAGCGCTCGGGGAGTACGGCACACGGCTGGGGCTTCTCTTCCAGGTCACCGACGACATCCTCGACGAGACGGGAAGTTTCGAGGAGATGGGGAAGGNGATCGCCAAGGACCGGGCGCGGGGGAAGTGGACCTACCCCGTGGCCCGCGGGATGCAGGCGGCGATCGAGCGGGCGGCCGAGCTGGGACGGGAGACGCTCGCCGCGGTTTCCACGTTCGGCCCGGAGGCCGAGCCGCTCCGGGAACTGGTCCGCATGGTGCAGGACAGGAGGNANTAAGTGCCGGACGCCCCGTACCTCAACGTGATCCGGTCGCCGGNGGAGCTGAAGAAGGTCCCGCGCGAAAAGCTTCCCGGCGTCGCCGCGGAGCTGCGGAGGACGATCGTCCGCAACGTCGCGCGCACCGGGGGGCACCTCGCCTCGAGCCTCGGCGTGGTGGAGCTTACGATCGCACTCCACTACGTGTTCGACTGTCCCGAGGACCGGATCGTCTGGGACGTCGGACACCAGGCGTACGCGCACAAGATCCTCACGGGACGGCGGGATGCGTTCCCGACGCTTCGGACCTTCGGAGGGATCTCGGGCTTCCCGCGCATCTCCGAGAGCCCCTGCGACGCGTTCGGCACCGGGCACTCCGGCACATCGATCTCCGCGGCCCTCGGGATGGCCGTCGCCCGGGACCTGAGAAAGGGGAAGAACCGGGTCGTCGCGGTCATCGGGGACGGCTCCCTCTCCTCCGGGCTCGCCCTCGAGGGGCTGAACCAGGCGGGCCACCAGAAGCGGAATTTCATCGTCATCCTCAACGACAACGAGTGGTCGATCTCCCAGAACGTCGGCGCCCTTTCGGCGTACCTGAACCGCATCATGACCGGGAAGTTCTACACCTCCTTCCGGAAGCGGGTCGAGACGCTCCTGAAGTCGATGCCGCACGGATCGTTCCTGGTGCGCATCGCGAAGAAGTCCGAGGAACTGACGAAGGGATTCATCGTCCCCGGCCTCCTCTTCGAGGAGCTCGGGTACACCTACATCGGGCCCATCCCCGGGCACGACCTCGAGGCCCTCATCGGGACCCTCCAGAACCTCGGCAACATCGAGGGGCCGGTGCTCGTGCACGTGGTGACGTCCAAGGGGAAGGGGTACGCGCCCGCGGAGGCGAACCCGGAGATCTTCCACGGCGTCGGCGAGTTCGACCCGGAGACGGGGAAGGGGCTCGGGAAGCCGTCGGCCCCGTCCTACACGGATGTCTTCTCCGACGCGATCGTCTCCCTTGCCGGGGAGAACCCGAAGGTGGTCGCCATCACCGCGGCGATGTGCGCCGGGACGGGTCTTGCGAAATTCCGGGAGGCGTTCCCGGACCGGTTTTTCGACGTGGGGATCGCGGAAGCCCACGCGGTGACCTTCGCCGCCGGGCTGGCCCGCGAAGGGAAGATCCCCGTCGTGGCGATCTACTCGACCTTCCTGCAGCGCGCCTTCGACCAGATCATCCACGACGTCTGCATCCAGAAACTGCCGGTGGTGTTCGCCGTCGACCGCGGCGGGATCGTGGGTGCGGACGGGGCGACGCACCAGGGGCTGCTCGACCTTTCGTTCCTGCGGCAGATCCCCGAAATGTCGCTGATGGCGCCGCGCGACGAGGCGGAGTTGGTCCGGATGCTGCGCACCGCGGTGGCCTCCGGCCGCCCCGCGGCGATCCGCTACCCGCGGGGATTGGGGACCGGAGCGGCGATTCCCTCCGGCCCCGAAACGGTCCCCTGGGGGAAGGGGGAGCTGCTGGCGGAAGGAAAGGACGTGCTGCTCGTCGGGATCGGGTCGACGGTGGTGCTGTGCCTGCACGCGGCCGAGGAACTGCGGAAGCAGGGCATTTCCGCGGCGGTGGTCGACGCCCGGTTCGTGAAGCCTCTCGACGCCGACCTCCTCCTGCCGTTGGTCCGCCGGATCGGGCGGGTCCTGACCGTCGAGGAGAACGTCCTCGCGGGGGGGTTCGGCAGCGCGGTGATGGAGCTCCTCGAAGAGCACGAAGAGCATCCACAGCGGTTCCGCCGGATCGGCGTCCGCGACCGTTTCGTCGAACACGGCGCCCCCGCGCGGTTGCGCGAAGAGTGCGGCTTGACCTCCGGGCACATCGTCTCCGAGGCGTTGCGGATCTGCCACGAGGGGAAGTCCCTCCTCCCCTCGATCCTCGACGGCATCCGGTCCCGCCTCGAGAAGATTGTCTGATTCACCCTCTCCGTCCGCCGGCGCCCGCCGGCGGCTCGATGCCGAGCTCGTCTCCCGGGGGATCGCGGAGACTCGCGGAAAGGCCCAGGGCCTGATCCTTGCGGGGAGGGTCCGCATCGAAGGGGTCGTCTGCACGAAATGCGGCACTTCCGTGAAGGAGGGCGTCGCGATCGGGCTCCTGCCGGCCGCCCGTCCGTTCGCTTCACGGGGCGGCGGGAAGCTCTCGGGCGCGCTGGACGACTTCGGTATCGATCCGGCGGGGTGGGTGGCGCTGGACGTCGGGGCGTCGACCGGAGGTTTCACCGATTGCCTTCTCCGGCGCGGCGCCTCCCGGGTCTACGCGGTCGACGTGGGGGAGCGCCTCCTCGACGACCGGCTGCTGCGCGACCCCCGGGTCGTCTCCCTCGAACGGGTGAACTTCCGCCACGCGACGGCGGACCTGCTGCCCGAGCCGGTGGCGTTCGCGGTCGTCGACGTCTCCTTTATCTCCCTGCGGCACATCCTCCCCGTGCTTCCGCGCTTCCTCGCCCCCCGGGCGGAGGTGCTCTCCCTCGTGAAGCCGCAGTTCGAGGTAGGAAAGGGCCGGGTCGGCAAGGGAGGCGTGGTCCGGGACGACGCCCTTCGTCGGGAAGCGGTGAACGGGATCGCGGCGTTCGCCCGGGAAACCGGGTACGAAGTGCTCGGCGAGGCGGAGAGCCGCGTCCCCGGCCCGAAGGGGAACCGCGAGGTATTCCTGCGCCTGCGATGGAGCAAGCGCTGAAAGGTACGCTTGACTTCGGGGGGGGCGGCAGGTAATTTTCTTGAAGATGCGCGGACGTTTTACCGATAAGCACGGTATATCACGCCTGTCGGGCGGGGAAACGGGGTGCGTACGATGAGGCGTTCGTCGATGAATTGGGTGGCGTTGGCGATGCTGGGCATGCTGCTCCTCCTCCCGGTCGAGGCGCTTGCGCAGCAGGCCGAGACCGAGGCGGCGAAATCCTCCGAGGGGATCGTCCATNCGGTGGTCGCGGGGGACACCCTCTGGGATCTTTCCGCGAAATACCTCGGTTCCCCCTGGAAATGGGCGGATATCTGGGAGCGCAACCGCTTCCTCACCAACCCGCACTACATCTACCCGGGCGTCAAGGTCGTGATCGTCCCCCCGGGGGCGAAGGAGATCACGCTCGCGCAGGAGGCGGAGTCCGCCTCCGGGCCTGCCGAGCCTGCTCTCCCCGTGGAGGAAGTGAAACCGGCGGTTCCGCCCGCTGCGCCGCCCGCTCCGCCTCCGAGCGTACCGTACCTCGACATCAAGCCGGCGGACTTCGTCCGCGCCGGGGAGTTCATGAAGGAAAGGCCGAGGGGGATCGGGAACATCGTGGGAGGGCAGGAACCGAAGGTCGGATTCGTCGAGGGCGACACGGTGTACCTCTCGCTCGGCAAAGAGATCCCCGAGGGCCAGCTCCTGGGCGTGTACCGGGTCCGGGGTCCGGTCAAGGGAGCGGGAGAACGTCCGGTTTCCGGATACGTGAAATACCTCATCGGCGTGATCCAGGCGGGATCGAAGGAGAAAGGACGGGTGGTTGCGAAGGTGCGCCAGTCGTTCGAGGACCTGACGCAGGCCGACCTGGTCTCGGAAGAGATCCCGGCGTACACCTCCGTGAGAATCGTCCCGGGGGAGGACGGAATCCCTTCCTGGGTGCTCGCCGGCCGCCTCGAAAACAAGGAATTCTCCGAGGGGGACTTCATCTACCTCGACAGCGGATCGTCCGCGGGCGTTGCGTTGGGGAATGTCTTCCGCGTCTTCGTCCCGACCGGCAGTGCGAGCGCCGCGGAGTCCGCCCCGACGACCGGCATCCTCTATGAGGTCGCAAGGAGCGTGATCGTCCGGGTCTCGCCGGGATTCTCCACGGCGTACGTCGTCGGCAGCCAGGAATCGTTCGCGGCGGGAGCACGGGCGCGCCGGGGAAATCCGGTAAAATAATTTTTCCGCCGCGGCGGGTCGGAGGCGGCACGGCATTTGAAGCTTGACGGGGGAAACCGGCCAGGGGTTCCCCCGTGGATGATACCGATCGCGTCGTTTCCCTCCTCGACACGTTCCTTCGCCTGTCGCTCATCGAGGGGTTCACCGTCGATCACCTCCGGCGCCTCCGCGCGTCCGGGGCAGGCGGATTCCTTCCCGGGATGCCGCCGGGAGGGGTCTCCCTTCTCGGGAAAGCGAAGGCGGCGCTCGGGTCGCCGGAGGCGGGCCGGCGGGCGGATGCCGTGCGGGAGGCGTGTTTCCGGCGGGGGATCGCGATCCTCCCCTGGGGAGCGGACGATTACCCCGTTGCGCTTCGGCAGGTTCCCGGAGCGCCGTTGCTTCTGTACCGCGCAGGGAAGGGATCGACCGGCGGCGACGCGGTGGCCGTGGTCGGAAGCCGCGCTCCCACCGGGCCGGGGCGGGAATTCGCGCGCGTTCTGTCGGGAGAGCTCGCCGCGTCCGGCTGGACGGTCGTCAGCGGGATGGCGCGGGGGATCGACGCGGCCGTCCACATGGGGGCCCTCCGCGCCGGAGGAACGACGGTGGCGGTCCTCGGGTGCGGCATCGACGTGGCGTACCCGCCGGAGCATGCGGAACTGCGGGAGGAGATCCTCGAAAAGGGCGCGATCTTCTCGGAATACCCGCCGGGATCGCCACCTCTTCCGCACAGGTTCCCGGTGCGGAACCGGATCGTGAGCGGGTTGTCGCGCGGGGTGATCGTGGCCGAGGCCCCGGAACGCAGCGGCGCGTTGATCACGGCGCGGCTGGCGCTCGAGCAGGGGCGCGACGTGATGGTCGTGCCCGGGAACCCCTGGTTCGCCCACACGGCAGGGAGCAACCGCCTCTTGCGCGAAGGAGCGACCCCGGTCTGTTCCGCCGCGGACGTTCATGGCGTCCTCGGGCGTCCGGCTTCCGCGGCCGGCGGGCGGATCGCGGAACGGGTGCTTGCCGCGCTGTCCGGGGAGATGCACGCGGGGGAGATCGCGGAGGCCCTTGGCGTGCCGGTCGCGGAGCTCCTTCCGTGCCTCATGGAAATGGAGCTGGGGAATCTGGTGGAAAAAAGGCCGGGGAACTACTATAAGAAGTTGTCCGCTCCCCGGGGTTGATCCCGCGGTCGGGCACGGAGGCGCGATGGCACGCTCGTTGGTCGTCGTCGAATCGCCCGCGAAGGCGAAGACGATACAGAAGATATTAGGGAAGGGGTTCGAGGTCCTTTCCTCGATGGGGCACGTGAAGGACCTTCCGAAAAGCCGCCTCGGCGTCGACGTCGAAAACGGCTTCACCCCCTCGTACATCGTCATCAAGGACCGGAAAAAGGTGCTCGGGGAGATCTTGAACTCCGCGCGGTCGGCGGGGACCGTCTTCCTGGCTCCCGACCCCGACCGGGAGGGTGAAGCGATCGCCTGGCACATCGCCGACGCCATCCGGGCCGACGCCGGGAAGAAGCGGAACGGGACGACGGGGAAGAGGAAGACCTCCTCCCGCGGGAAGAAGGCGGCGTCCGTTTCCGTGAAGGCGGAAGGGGCGGCCCCCGCGATCCGGCGGGTTCTGTTCCACGAGATCACGAAAAAGGGGATCACCGAGGGGATGGAGCATCCCCGTCCCCTCGATCAACACAAGTTCGACGCGCAGCAGGCGCGCCGCATCCTGGACCGGATCGTCGGGTACACCCTTTCCCCGCTGCTGTGGACGAAGGTGCGGCGGGGTCTGTCGGCGGGAAGGGTGCAGTCGGTCGCGGTGAAGATGATCTGCTCGCGGGAAAAGGAGATCGCCGCCTTCGTGCCCGAGGAGTACTGGTCGCTGACGGCGCGACTGGAAGGGAAGGCGCCCCCGCCGTTCCCGGCGAAGCTGGTGGAGGCGGGAGGCCGGAAGGTTCGTCCGCGCGACGCGGCGGAGACGGCGGTCCTGCGCGCGGCGGTCGAGAACGGCCCGTTCGTCGTCCGCGAGGTCCGGAAAAAGCTCCGGCGGCGGCAGGCCCCCGCGCCCTTCACCACCTCCAAGCTCCAGCAGGAGGCNTCGAAGGCGCTNCGGATGCAGGCGTNNCGGACGATGATGGTCGCCCAGTCCCTGTACGAGGGGGTGGAGATCCCCGGGGCGGGCCTGGTCGGCCTCATCACCTACATGCGCACCGATTCGGTCCGCGTCGCCGACGAGGCGATGGCCGCCGTGCGGGACCACATCCGCAAGGAGTACGGCGAAGCGTACCTGCCGGAGACGCCCAACGCCTTCCGGAACCGGAAATCCGCCCAGGACGCCCACGAGGCGATCCGTCCCGCATCGCTCGAACATTCCCCGGCTTCCCTGAAAGGGATCCTCAACCGGGACCAGCTCCGCCTCTATGAGCTCATCTGGAAACGGTTCGTGGCCTCCCAGATGGCGGCCGCCGAATTCGAGCAGACGGCGGTGGACATCCTGTGCGACCCCGCCGGGGCGCCCGCCGGGGGGTACCTGTTCCGCGCCGGCGGGTCGGTGCCGAAGTTCCCGGGATTCCTCGAGGTGTACCAGGCCGCCGTGCCGGAGAGCCGGGGCGGGGACGCGAACGGGGAGACGGCCGACGAGGAGAACGGCGCGGCCGGCGCCGAAGGAGAGAGAGCCGAAGAGAACGTCCTGCCGCCCCTTGTCGAGGGCGAGGTCCTCGCGTTGCGCGAACTCGTCGGGAACCAGCATTTCACCCAGCCCCCGCCGCGCTTCTCGGAGAGCTCCCTCATCAAGGAGCTGGAGGAGCAGGGGATCGGGCGCCCCTCCACCTACGCGTCGATCGTCAAGACGATCCGGGAGCGCGGGTATGTGAAGACGGACGA
>C687J29651_10000778_pt1 | contig 13250 bp, 15 predicted proteins | sample RifCSP13_1_FD_29651 | JGI IMG/M metagenome (IMG submission 29651) | reverse complement strand
TGGGGAACCTCGTGGCCAACGTCGGCTCGACCCGGGCATCGTTCGTCACGTATCTGATCCCGGTCGTCGCGACGATCCTCGGGATCATCGTTCGCAACGAAGCGGTGGCCCTCGTCGCCATCGTCGGCGTCGGCCTCGTGATCGCCGGCGCCGCCCTCGCATCCCGGAAGGAGCGACAGATCGAACCGAGCGTCGATCGCTCGTGAGGCTGGTCGGTACCGTGGGCGCGCGGCGCCCGTGAGCGAGGAGGGAAGCGCGATGCATATCGGTTCGGTCGTCGTCGACTGCAACGACTTCGACACGATGTACGCGTTCTGGGCGGAAGCCCTTCACTATGTGCCGAGAGATGCGCCCGAAGCAGACTGGGTCGTCCTGCGCGATCCGGATGGGATCCGCGTCAACGTGTCCCTGCAGAAGGTTCCGGAGGAGCGCTCGGGGAAGAATCGGCTGCACTTCGATCTCTACACGACCGACCACGCGGGAGAGGTGGAGCGCCTGCTCCGGATCGGTGCCACTCGCCATCCGAGGGAGCCCGAACCGGATGAAGACTTCGTCGTCCTCGCGGACCCGGAGGGCAATCTCTTCTGCGTGATCGACGTCCGCGAGGCTTGAGCGGCGGTCGTATCGGTGGACCCAAGGGGATTCGATACCCCCTGTCTGACCTGCGGAAACTGCCCTTGAGGCGTGTGGGCATGTGTGGGCAGTGCGAACACGCCGAGCGGAGGGGGCTGTACATACGAGACGTCACCGCACCGGACTACGATTTGGAGCGTGGCCGCCCAGGCGAAGAGAGCCTTCAACAAGACGCTCGTGCGTGTAGACGGGCTCCTCGCGCTGCACCCGGTCATTCATGGAACGTCCGGGCGGCCCAGGCGACATGTGTCCGACATCTTGCGTGGCGCTCTCGTTCTAGCCGTGGCGGCTCTGGACTCGCTCGTTGTCGATTCCGTTGTCGAAGCAGTGCCTTCATTAGCGCGCAAGGGCGCTCTCGGGAAGACGGCGGGAAAGTGGATCAGGGAGGACCCTGAGGCTGTGTTGGCCTGCCTCGCCGAGAAGGATCCTCACGCCGCACTGTCGGCTCTCTACAAGGCGCAACTGGGGCAAGTAACGTTCCAGCGGGCCTCCGCCATCGAGGGAGTGCTACGCGATGTGATCAACTGCGAACCGCCGTGGGAGCAGGCGGCGTCCATTCTCTCCAGGCAGTCCGGAGACTCCTGGGCTACTGAGGACGTGACGCAGGAACTCGATCACTACGTGAGCCGCCGCAACAAGATCGTCCACGGTGGGGACCTCAAGACCGGTGGAAGCTCAGCGGCAGCCGAGCCGATTCAACTCCCGTACGTGGAGCGTGCCGCCGTCGTAGNTCAAGGAATCGGCGACGGCATCTCCGAGGTTGTAGATCGACGCGTTAGAAACGCGTGAAGCGACAGTCCCTCCGGCTGACCATCCGTCAGAGACTGGGATGAACCAGCCTCAGGTCAGGAAGAGCCTCGGCGACCGGCGTGAAGTGACGAAGGTTGTTGGTCAAGACGGGGATCCCGTGGACGATGGCGCAGACGACGATCCAGATGTCATGCGCCTCACCGCGGCGCGCTTGACCCAGCAGCCAGGCACGACTCCAAGATGCCGAAGTCCTTCGCGACCCGGCTCATCGGGGCTTCCCGTCGCCTGGCCACCGCGACGACGTCGCGCCGGAAACCCTCGGGGAACGCTTTGGGCATGTCGACCTTCCTTCCGGTGAGGAGTGGATCCTCACACGTCAGGAGTCAACCGAAGCTTGGGGCAGTCCCACTTACGGTTTGGACGCCATCGCCTCGCCGTAGGAGTCGTAGTACTCCTTGTGCTCGTACAGCTTTCCATCCCGGTACCAGAACGCCATGGCCCAATCGCCGGAGTACGGCTTCCCCGTCGTCTTCGACTNGGCGTCCCAGTGCCCAAGCGCCACGACCTTGTCGCCCTCTTCGATGAGTTCTCTCACTTCGAAACCCGGAAAGTCCTTGTTGGCATAGATGAGCCGGAAGAACTCCGCGACTCCCTCCTTGCCCTTGTAGACCTGCGCATAGGGCAGGATCTCCGTCGGTCCAGGACAGGTCCACGTGACGTCATCGGTGACCAGTTCGAGGATGGCGGGAACGTCACCCTTGCCGAACAGATCGTAGATGGTCTGGGTGGTCTCCTTGTTCGTCATCGAACTGATCCCCTTCCCCGTTTTCCGAACTAGCGGACGCGGCAAAGTATCAAGATACTGTCGGCCCCGCAATCCCAAGAAGGGTTCCCGGGCTACTCGCGGAAGATCCGCACCCTTCCTGATACCTTCGCCATGCAAGGAGGCCGAGCGGCCGGAAGCGGCCTCTGACCTGCGGGTTCAGTGGTGGACCCAGGGGGACTCGAACCCCCGACCTCTTGGCTGCCAGCCAAGCGCTCTACCAGCTGAGCTATGGGCCCGCGGGCGGTCAGTCTAGCGAACCGGCCGCGGCGCGCTCCGCGCCGCTCCAGGTCAACCGAGGGGCGTCGCGCCACAGGCGTTCGAGGTCGTAGTACTCCCTCTCCTCCTGCGCGAACACGTGAACCACGACATCTATGTAGTCCAGGAGCACCCACGTGGAATCGGACTCGCCCTCGCGCCGCACCGGCTTCTCACCGATGCCCCGGACGGCCTTCTCGATCTCCTCCACGATCGTCTTGACCTGCCGGTCGCTCGCACCCGAGCAGATCACGAAGTAGTCGGTGATCACGATCAGTTCCGAGACGTCCAAGATCGTGACGTCGACGGCCTGCTTGTCGGCCGCGGCGCGTGCCGCGGTGACGGCGATCTCGCGGCTTCCGGCCCTGCCCCCGCTAGCCGGCACGCCGCCCCAGGTGCGTCTTCAACCGATGAAGTCCTTCCCTACCACCACGGTCACGGGCGCGATCCCCGAGCCTACCGAGACGGAGACGCTGCCCACACCCAGCAAGTCTCGCACACGCTCGGCGAGGTCGACGTCGTTGGAGGACCCCACGACGACGAGGGTCTCGTCGTGGTCGAAGGTGGAGGCGTTCTCGGAGATGGCCACCCGGAAGCCACCAGGCAGGATCTTCTCGGCCACGAGCTCGCCTATGCCCGGCACCCCGTTGCCGTTCAGGACGATCACCGGCACGGCCTCCTGCGCCGGACCGCCGAACGCCTGGACGAGAGCCGCACTCACGACCTCGGGTGAGCTCTGGAAGACGCCGCTCGCTACCTCCTCGGCGGGCAGAACCGCCACCGGTCCTCCGGCGGCCGCGTTCAGCAGCCCGAGGACGGCCTCGGGATCGGATGACTCGAACAGATCCTCGGCCGTCCACTCGACCCCGGAGCCGGCGAGCCCTTCGAGGACCACCTGCAGCGCGGTGGTGCGTCCCGCACCGGGCTCGGCCAGCAGCTCGTCCACCTCCGCGCCCGAGCGCGTCTGGCCGCCAACCTCGATCCCGCCGGCCCGGTCCACCAGGGCGGCGAGGCGCAGGTGCCCGATCCGCGCCGTATGGTCGACCCAGAACCCCAGGAGGTTGGAGGCGGCGGTTGCCGCCTGGCGCGGCGGTAGCTCCAGGGCCTCGCCCACGGTCGCCTCGCCCTGGCCGGGGACGGTCACGATGGTCTCCAGCGGCAGGATCAGCGTCCCGGGGTCACCGAAGCCTGTGCTTCCGACCACAGCGGCGAGCGGGCTCTGCTCCGTGATGACCACCAGCAGGGTGAGCCCCGAGGCCTCCGGCGGGACGGGACGGGTAGCCGTCGGCGCCCGGTCGCGCGAGGCGACCAGTACGGCGGTAGAGACGACCGCGAGCACCCCGACGAGCGCGAGCCCCAACAGGCGCCGGTTCACCGGTAGAGCCCTGCCTTCTCCACGTAGCTCTTCACGCCCTCGGGCACGAGGTAGCGGATCGGTCGGCCGTCGCGGATCCGCTCGCGCACGTCGGTTGAGCTGATCGCGAGCGCGGGGATGCTCATCAGGCTCACGTTGGCGTGACCTGCGGTGGTCGTGGAGTCGAACCGGGCGAGGTCGTAGCCGGGGCGGGTAGCGGCTATGAAGTGCGCGAGCGTCAGGATCTCCTCGGGGTCCTTCCACTCCAAGATCTCGAGCATGGCATCGGCCCCGGTGATGAAGTAGAGCTCCGCATCCGGGTTCTCGGCGGCGAGCCCGCGCAGCGTGTCGACGGTGTAGGTCTGTCCCTCCCGGTCGACGTCGATCCTCGATACCTGGAACCGGGGGTTGCTGGCGGTCGCGATCACGGTCATCAGGTAGCGGTCCTCGGCAGGGGAGACCTCGCGCCCCTGCTTCATCCACGGGCGACCGGTGGGGACGAAGACCACCGCGTCCAGGCCGAACTGCACCAGGGCCTCCTCGGCCGTAACGAGGTGCCCGTAGTGGATCGGGTCGAAGGTTCCGCCCATGACGCCAAGGCGCCGTCCCATGCGGGCAATCCTACGGCCGGGGTGGCCGGGGTCCGGGATTTCCAGGCACGCTCAGCGCTCCGATCCGAGCGACGTCCGCAGGTCGGGCAGGTGCTTGGCGTAGTGCAGAGGCCCGGTCTCGTCGAACCACTGGTCGGCCTCGGGCGTCAGCTCGGCAAGCTCGCCGAAGCGCTCGAGCATCTCCGCGCGCGCCCGGAACCACTCACGCCGCACCTCGTCGAGGGCCATGCCGCGTGAGAGCTCGAGCTGGGCGTCGTTGATCGGGTCGATCTGCGTGGGGCCGTCGGGTTCGGCCTCGGCGTCGAAGATCCCATCCCGCATCCGCCCGAAAGCCTGAGCGGTGTCGTGGCACCAGTACGCGACGTGCCACATCAGGTCACGAACGGCCCAGCCCTCGGCGTTCGGTCCCGGGCTCTCGAGGGCCTCCGGGTTCGCTCGGGCGATCAGCGAGTTCAGGTCCTCCCAGCCTTCGGCCTCGGTCCTCAGCAGCTCCTCACGTCGCCCCATCGGCGCCCCGCTCCGGGATGAACTCGAACGACACGTCGCCGATCACGACCTCGTCGCCGCGACCCGCGCCCGCCGCGACGAGCTGGCGCTCCACGCCCTCGCGGACCAGGCGCCGCTGCAGGCGTCGGACCTTGGCTGGGTCCTCGAGGTCGGTCTCCGATACCCACCGCTCGACCCCGCGCCCTATCACGCGGAACCGTTCTCCCTCGCGCCTGACGACGAAGCGAGGACGGGCCGGCCGGAGCACCACGAAGGGACGGCTCTCCTCCGTCGTGGAGGCGGCCTCGGCCGCCAGGCGCTGCAAGCGCTCGCGGAGGGGACCCAGGCCTTCTCCGGTCACAGCCGAGACGGCGATCGCGCCGGCGCCCAGCACTGCTTGCGCGTCGGCGTCGGGGACGAGGTCGGCCTTCGTCCCGACCACGAGGTACGGGCGGGCCGCCAGCGCAGAGTCGTAGGCCTCGAGCTCGGAGCGCACCGTGGCTAGGTCGGCGCCGGGATCTGGCGCCGAGAGATCCACCGCCAGCGCGAGGGCTCGACAGCGACTCACATGTCGGAGGAACCGATGACCGAGCCCCCGGCCTTCGTGCGCGCCCTCCACGAGGCCCGGGATATCAGCGACGACGAACCGCTCGTCGCCGAGGTCGGCCACACCGAGGTTCGGTGTGAGGGTCGTGAACGGGTAGTCGGCGATCTTGGGGCGGGCCGCCGTCAGCGCCGCCAGGAGCGTCGACTTCCCGGCGTTCGGCAGACCGACCAGGCCGAGGTCGGCGACCGTACGGAGCTCGACCCGCAGTCGCTTCTCCTCCCCCGGTTCGCCCGCCTCGGCGACGCGTGGCACCCTGTCCTTCGGCGAGGCGATCGCCGAGCTCCCGCGGCCGCCTCGACCCCCACGGGCGACGACGGCACGCGTGCCCACTCCCACCAGGTCCGCCAGGAACCCCTCCCCGTCCTCGACCCGGGTACCGTCGGGCACCGCGATCACGAGGTCCTCGCCGGCAGCACCCGTGCGGTTCCGCTTGCCCCCGTTGCCTCCGTTCGCAGCCCTGGGGTGGGGGCGGTCGGCGAGGGCGGATAGGTCGCGCAGTCCGGTCGAGACCTCGAACACGACGTCTCCTCCGCGACCCCCGTCGCCGCCGTCGGGACCTCCCCGGGGCGTGTAGGGCTCGCGCAGGACCGACGCGGAGCCGTCACCTCCGCGGCCCGCGCGCGCGAACACCGTCACCTCGTCGACGAACGCCATCAATCAGATGCTCGCACGAAGCGGNCCCGGCGCGGCATCATGGTCACATGCCGATACCNGTGACCGCGTGGGCCGTCGAGCTGGGGCCGCAGGCGGCGCCGGATGACGTGAAGGGCACGCTCACGCTCGAGGACGACGCCCTGTCCTTCTCGCCTGCCGAGCAGCCGCACCCCCTCGTCCGGATCCCGCTCGCCTCGATCTCGAAGGTGCGACGGCTGCACGGCACCCCGGTCCTGTTGGTGATCCACGGGTCCGAGACGGCCGTTCGGCGCACCGCGTTCTACTTCGTCCAGCCCCCGCCCCTGGGCGTACTGATGGGCCAGCAGACGAGGCAACGGCCCGCGGGTCTCGCGGCCTTGCGCAACCCCAAGCGAAGGGCCCGCCGCGACAACGTCGGCTACCTCGGCATGACGAACCGCGAGAAGAAGGCCCTGCTCACGGAGTGGGTGCGCGCGGTGCGTACCGCGGCCGGTACGGCCTAGCCAGGCTCGATCGACGCGAACTTGCGACCGCGGGACTCGTGGAAGCTCACGACTCCGGACTGGGTCGCGAAGAGCGTGTCGTCCCCACCCTTACGGACGCCGCGACCCGGGTGGATCTTCGTCCCTCGCTGGCGGACGATGATCGCGCCGGACGTGACCCCCTGGCCGCCGAAGGCCTTCACGCCCAACCGCTTGGACTCGGAGTCGCGCCCGTTGCGTGAGGAGCCGCCGCCCTTCTTGTGTGCCATAGCGCGTTCGAGGCTACCAGACGCCCTCGGGCCGCCCGCTAGTCCTCGGCNGCTTCGGTCGGGGCCTTCGCGGGCTCGGCCTCGGCCGCCTTCGCGGGCTCGGCCTCGGCCGCCTCCTCAGCCTTCGCGGACCTGCTGCCGGCTGCCGAACTCTTGGCGCCCGTGCCCAGGCTCACCTCGGCGATCTCGATGAGAGTGAGCAGCTGTCGGTGCCCCGCCCGTCGGGCATAGCCGGACTTGTTCTTGTACTTGAAGATCGAGACCTTGTCGCCCTTCTGCTCCCCCAGGAGCTTGGCCGTGACGACGGCCCCCTGAGCGTCCTTGCCGTAATGGGTCTTGCCGTCGTCGTCCACGACAAGGAGCGGGTGGAACGTGACCGTCTCGCCCTCGGCCGACAGATGCTCGATCTCGATGATGTCGCCGGGCTTGACCTTCTGCTGTTTGCCGCCCGTCTTGATGACCGCGTACATGGTTCCTTCCTCCCTCCAAGGAGCGGATCAGCTATGCCGTCCGCACCCCTTCAGTTCACGTCGTAGGTCAGGAGCAGCCCGCGTCCCTCACAGGTGGGGCAGCTCTCCGAGAACGATTCCAGCAGTCCACCAGACACGCGCTTGCGCGTCACCTCGAGAAGGCCGAGGGGGCTGATGTCGAAGACCTGGCTCCGGGACTTGTCCTGCGCCAGGGCCTCCTTCACGGCGTCGATGACCTGCTTCTTGTTCTGCTCGAGGAGCATGTCGATGAAGTCGATGACGATCATCCCCCCGATGTCCCGCAGGCGAAGCTGGCGCGCGACCTCGCGCGCGGCCTCGAGGTTCGTGTTCACGACCGTCTCCTCGAGGTTGGTCTTGCCCACCGCCTTGCCGGTGTTCACGTCGATCACGGTGAGTGCCTCCGTGCGGTCGATCACGAGGTACCCGCCCGAGGGGAGCCACACCTTGCGGTCCAGGCCCTTGTGGATCTGCTCGACGACGTGGAACTCCTCGAACGCTGAAAGCGGGCCCTCGTGCAGGCGCACCTTCGCGAGCAGGTCGGGGGCGACGCCGCGCAGGTAGTCGGTCACGAGCCCGTAAACCCTTGGCGAGTCCGTGGCGAGCTCGCGGTACTCCTCGTCGGTGAACAGATCACGCACGACGCGCACCGTTAGCTCGGGCTCCTCGTAGATCACCGCCGGCGCCTTCGCTCGCTTCGAACGCTTCTCTATCCCCTCCCACTCCTCGATCAGCCGCTGCAGGTCCTCGGTCAGGGCCTCCTCGGTCGCGCCCTCGGCGGCGGTACGCACGATCAGGCCGTGCCGATCGGGCTTGACCCTCTTGAAGATGGCCTTCAGACGCCCGCGCTCGGCGTCGGGGAGCCGCCGGCTGATGCCCGAGACGTTCGAGTCGGGCGCGAGCACGAGGTAGCGACCCGGCAGCGAGATCTGCGCCGTGAGGCGAGCCCCCTTGCCGCCGATAGGATCCTTCGTCACCTGCACCAGCACCGATTGCCCGCTCTTCAGAACGTGCTCGATGCGCGGTGGCGCGCCCTCCAGGTCCTCGGGAGACCAGTTCACCTCGCCGGCGTAGAGGACGGCGTTGCGGCCACGGCCGACGTCCACGAACGCAGCCTCCATCCCGGGCAGAACGTTCTGTACCCGGCCCACGTAGACGTTGCCGACCATCGATGTGGCGCCCACTCGCGTGACGTAGTGCTGGACGAGGTCTGGTCCCTCGAGCACCGCGATCTGGTCGCGCTCACCGTGCTCGGTGATGACCATGAGCTTGTCGGTGACGCGCGGGACGACGGGCATGTCCTCGCGCCGACGGCGGACGGTGCCCCGTCCCTGGCGCTGGCGTCGGAGCCGCGTCGAGACGGGCGCCTCGCTCTCGTCCTTCTTCGCTTCCCGTGTCCTGGCGGGCTCGGCGGCGGGCCTCCTCGCCGGGGCCCGCGAGCGGCGTCCCGTGGCGGGCTTGTCCGCGGCGGCGCCGTTCGGTGACTCCGGCGTCTCCGTCGCGTCCGCGCTCGGCTTCCTCCCGCGGCCGCGGCCACCCCGACGGCGCCGGCGACGAGCGCCCGAGGTTCCCGTCCCTGCCTCGCTCGAAGCGTCTTCGGTGCCTACTGCCGGGCCATCGGGCGAATCTGCGCCCTCAGGGGCTGCGTCCGTCTTCGCGGCGAGGTCTGTCTTCGCGGCGGCGGTTCCGGAACCACCGCGTCCCCGACCCCGGCCGCCTCGGCTCCGACTCCTTGACCTGGTCGAAGGCGCCGGTACCTGCTCGCCATCGGCGGCCTGCAGCGTCGCCGGGATCCGTTCCACCTCGCCCGGCTGGGCATCCAGGTCCACCTCGGGCTGATCGGTGTCCGATGGGGGCTTCGAGGCGCTGGTCCGGCCAGCGCCGCCTCGGCCGCCGCGTCCACGGCCGCCCCGGCGCCGGCGGCGCGCTCCGGTCGCGGTCGTCCCGGCGGCGCTGCCGTGGCCCTCCCCCGCGTCCGTCTCGCCGGCCGAAGGCGGTGCGTCGACCGCTCCGGCCTCGGGGGGCGAAGTCGCATCCTCGGTCATCGTCGCCCCTCCCGTGCGTGTGCGAGGAGCGTCTTCGTCCTGCGAAGGCGGTGTGCGAGGCTTCCGGGCTCGAGGGGGGCGCGTGGGCGCCGTCGGCTCGGTCTCGTCTGATGTGCGCACGGGCTGGGGGGTCTGATCCCCGGGCCCCTGCGGCGCTTCGTCGCGCACGCGAAGTCCTGTCTCGGCGGGCGCTTCGGCCGCGACTCTCCGGGTTCTGCCCGGGGCCGGCGGGGCCGGCGCCTCGCCCTCGTTCCTCGCCCGCGTTCCCGCGGCCCCGATGGCCGCGCGCGGGCAGGCAAGTTCGCGTTAAGGGTAGCAGCCGACATCGCCAGCGACGGGAAGTCATCCGAAGCCTTGCGCCGTGACTAGCCCATTCCGACCATGACGGCCGTGGGATGGGAGGCGGAAGCGAAACGGGCGACCGCCGGATACCGGCGCTCGGTACCTGGCTGGGACACTTCCGGCGATGGAGCAGGCCGTCCTTCCCCGACCCCTGGACCACGCGCGCCCGATCCGCGTGCTGGTGGTCGACGACAACGCCGGCTTCCGCGAGTCGCTCCTTTCCCTGCTGTTCGCCGGCAACCTCCAGGTCGTCGGAGAGGCCGGCTCCGGGGCCGAGGCGCTGGAACTCGTAGGTGCGCTCGAACCCGATGTCGTCCTGATGGACGTTCGGATGCCGAAGATGGACGGGATCGCGGCCACGCGACTCCTGAAGGAGCGGTTCCCCGCCGTCGGGGTGGTGGCGTTGTCCAGCCACGAGGACCAGGAGATCATCCGAGGGATGCTGGTTGCGGGTGCCTCGGGTTACGTGCTCAAGGATTCGGACGGTGATGAGATCCTGACGGCAGTGAATCGCGCNGCCGCNGGCGGCGCNCTCCTCTCCCCCGAGGTGACCCCACGGGTAATCGAGGAGCTGACGGAGGCTCTCGAGCGCGAACGCCGGCGCGCGCACGAGCTCGAGCGGGCCCAGGAGGCCTTGGTCGAACGCTCGGTCCGGCGGCACGAGCTCGTCGCCCGCCTCTCGCACGAGCTGAGGACGCCGGTGACAGTCATACTCGGAGTCGCCCAGACGCTCCGGAAGGTCGATACGACCCCGGAGCAGGAAGAGGAGCTCCTGTCGCGCCTGGTGAGCCGCGCCGAGGACCTCGCGCGCCTGGTCGATCGGTTCGAACTCACGATCGACGCCGCGATGACCGAGCAGGTCGATGTCGCCGAGGTGGCCCGCGAGGTCGCCTCGGTGAGTCCGCGGGTGCGGGTGGACGCCAGGCCCCTCCTCCCCCACGTGCATCTCAACCGCGGCGTCGCTCGGCGGGTCCTCGAGGAGCTCGTCGACAATGCTCTTCGCTTCTCAGACGAGGATTCGAAGGTCGACGTGGTGGTCAGTCTCGGGTTGCAGGGCATCGAGGTCCGGGTAGCCGACCGGGGTCCGGGCATCGAAGCACACGAGCACGAGCGGATCTTCGGACCCCTCGAGCAGCTGGAGGAGCTGAACGTCCGGGTCCATCAGGGCGCGGGCATGGGCCTGGCGCTGGCCCGCACCGCCGCGCGCGCGATCGGCGGCGACGTGACCGTGGAGGCCTCGGGCACGGAGGGCTCGACCTTCCTGTGGACGATCGCGCTCGAGACCTGAGCGAGCGCGATCGCTAGGCGAATCGGCGCATGTGGATGCTCTCGAGCACTCCGATCGCGGCGGCGTTCAGCAGAAGCGAGCTTCCCCCGTAGGAGACGAACGGTAAGGGGATCCCGGTTATGGGCATGATCCCGATGTTCATCCCCACGTTCACGAACATCTGCAGCGCTAACATCGAGGCGATCCCGGCCGCCAGGTAGGTCCCGAACGGATCCTTGGACAGCATCGCGATCCGGAACGCCCGCCACAGCACCACCCCGTAAAGGGACATCAGCGCCGCTCCCCCGAGGAACCCGAACTCCTCTCCCACGACGGTGAAGATGAAGTCCGTGTGCTGCTCGGGCACGAAGTCCAGGTTGGTCTGCGTCCCCTGGAGGTAGCCGACTCCGACGAGGCCTCCCGACCCGATGGCGATCTCGGCCTGCTCGCGGTTGTACCGAGCCGCGTCATCCACGTCCTCCGAGTCCAGGAACGCCCTCAGGCGCTCGAGCTGGTACTCCTTCACGAGCCCCACCTGGAACCCGCCGAAGATCAACGCGACAGCCGTAAGCGCCAACACGCCGAGGTGACGCGCGCGGGCGCCGGCCACCACCAGGATCCCGACGAGGATGGCGAAGAACACGATCGAGGTCCCGAGGTCCGGCTGTAGGAACACGAGCGCGGCCGGGAGCGCGGCCAATCCACTCGCCCGGAAGACGTCGCGCAGGGTGAGGTCGCCGCGGATCTGCGATACGAAGGCTGCGAGTATCCCGATCACGGCAAGCTTGGCAAGCTCCGAAGGGGCGAGTTGGAAGCCGAAGAGCTCGAACCACCGCTGCGAGCCCTTGACCGTGGTGCCCAGTGGCGTGCGGACCAGAACCAGCAGGACCAGCGAGGAGACGTAAGCGATCCCCGCGTAGACCTTGAACAGGCGGTAGTCGACGCTCGCGACGAGGAGCAGAACGATCGCCGCGACAGCGACGAAAGTGATCTGGCGCTTCACGAACCGTCCCGGGTCCAACCCGACCGCAGAGAGCGACTGATGGGTCGCCGAGTAGATCGCGAACATCCCGACGACCGCCAGCAGGACCGCCGCGACGAGCAGCACCGGGTCGGCGTGCCGGATCACCCGCCGCTCGCCCGAAGCAAGCCGCCCCGCGGTCGCGTGCATCAGTCCGTCCCCGCGACGTCCGTGAAGTTGCTGAATCCGATCCCGTAGAGCCCCTCGATGATGTGCCGGGCGATCGGCGCGGCCGTCGTGGAGCCGTGACCGCCCTGCTCGACCAGGACGACCACGACGTGCTGCTCGCCGAACGCCTCGGTCATCGCGGCGAACCATGAGAAGTCCTGCTTTGGGTCGACCTCGGCCGTACCGGTCTTGCCCGCAACCCATACCGACCCGGACGGGAACCCGGCGAAGGCGCCAGCCGCCGTCCCGTTGCCGATGACCGTCTGGGTGAGCGCGTCGCGGACGTAGCGGAGGTCTTTGGGGTCGAACGGCAGCGTCTCGTCGCATCGGGGCTTGTAGCGCCTCAGCTGGATGTCGTCAGGACTCACGACCCGGTCCAGCACGTGGGGGACACAGAGCGTTCCGTCGTTCTGGAGCGCCGCGTATGCGCTGGCGAGCTGGAGCGGCGTGACCAGCGTGTCACCCTGTCCGATCGTCATGTTGATGAAGTCGCCGGGGAACCAGTCGCCGTCGGGGAAGTCGTCGGGGTAAGCCTCGTGGATCGCGCGCTTCCACTCCGAGTCGGGGACCCGCCCCCCGAGCTCGTACGGCAGGTCCACCTTCGTCGGCTGCCCGAGCCCGCCGGCGCGCAGATCCTTCTGGAGCGACTCCAAGGCCGGCTCGTCGTCGTTGCCCTCGACCCCGTCGTCCCACGGTGGCGGGTAGAACCCCCGCCAATACTCGTAGCCCATCGGGTAGAAGACCGTGTCGCACGAGCGCGCGAGAGCGGTCGCGAGGTTCATGTAACCGAGGTTGGCCGAGGTCCAGTTGTTGAAGACGTACCGGATCGCCTCGGGGTTGCTCTCGTCGAACGGGGCTGTCCACGAGGGAGGGCAGCTGTAGGTGCCGCCGGTGGACGCGATGTCGCGCCTGAGCGCCGACAGTGCCACCAACGGCTTGTAGGTGGAGCCCGGCGGGTACTGACCGGCGATCGCCCGATTCAGCAGTGGCAGACCCCGAGCCTGGCCGAACCG
>C687J29651_10000768_pt1 | contig 13303 bp, 10 predicted proteins | sample RifCSP13_1_FD_29651 | JGI IMG/M metagenome (IMG submission 29651) | reverse complement strand
GGTCGGCGCCGGAGGCGAGGAACGCCTCGGCGGACATGAGCATGCCCGGCGTGCAGATGCCGCACTGCGCTCCGCCCGCCTCGAGGAAGGCCGCCTGGAGGGGGGAGAGGACGGGGCCCTGCGGGCCGGCCGTGGCCAGCCCCTCGACCGTGCGCACCGCGTGGCCGTCCGCCTGGCAGAGGGGGACGAGGCAGCTGACCACCGGCTCGCCGTCGAGCAGCACCGTGCAGGCGCCGCATTCGCCCTCGCCACAGCCCTCCTTCGTGCCGCTCAGGCCGAGGTCCTCGCGCAGCACGTCGAGGAGGCGCCGCATGCCGGGCGCGGCGACCTCGAATTCGACGCCGTTGACGATCAGCTNGTAGCTCATGCGCTGATGCCCGGCGGTCCGGGCGGCTCGTGCCCGTCGAGGGCGGCGAGGATCCGCTCCGGCGNGGCGGGCAGNTCGTGGATCCAGACGCCGGTCGCGTCGTGGATGGCGGCCACGACGGCCGGCGCGCCGACGTCCATGGGCAGCTCGCCCACGCCCTTGGCGCCGTGCGGGGCGCCGCTGAAGGGCGCCTCGACGAGGATCGCATCGATGCGCGGCGCGTCGACGGCCGTGGGGATGAGGTACGTCTGGAGCCGGTCGTTGAGGTAGCGGCCGTCGTGCAGCTTGATCTCCTCGATCGTCGCGTAGCCCACCGCCTGGAGCGTGCCGCCCTCCACCTGCCCCTCGGCCAGGACGGGGTGGATGACCCGGCCGACATCGTCGGCGGAGACGACCGAGCGCACGGCCACCTCGCCGGTGTCGAGGTCCACTTCCACCTCGGCGACCGCGCAGGCCCAGCCGAAGGCGGGGTAGGCGTCGCCGGTGTACGTCTCGTCGTCGAAGTGGACGCCCGGGTACGGCTCGAAGCGCTCATCCTCCCGGGTGCCGCCCCACGTCTGTGCGTCGTGAAGGTAGCTCTCCGCGAAGGGGCGCCCGGTGCGCTCTTCGACCTGGGCGCGCAGCCGCCGCGCGGCCTTGATGATGAGCCCGCCCACGACCATCGCCGTGCGCGAGGCGACGGTCGGCCCCGAGTCCGGCACGATCGAGGTGTCCTGGGGCGCGATCTCCACCGCGTCGTAGGGCACGCCCAGCTCGTCGGCCACGAGCTGCGGGAAGATCGTCTTCGTCCCCTGGCCCATCTCGGTCGAGGCGGCCAGGATGCGGATGGCCCCCTCGGCAGTCAGCTCGACGCTGGCGACCGAACCCATCCTCTCCTCGCCCGAGCCGGTGAAGCCGGCGCCGTGCCAGCCCAGCGCCAGGCCGATCCCTCGAGCCGTCCGGGCGCTCGCCGTCCTCGCCGCCCGCTCGCGCGCCGTGCGCTCGCGGATGCGCTCGAACTCGGCTGCCTCGGCGGCTCGCTCGAGGACCTCCTGGGCGGCCACGCTCTCGCGCAGCACCTGCTGCGTGGGCGTCACGCCGCCCTCGCGGTAGANATTGCGCCGACGCAGCTCCAGCGGCGAGATGCCCAGCGCCTCGGCGACGCGGTTGACCTGCATCTCGGCGGCGAACTCCGCCTGGGGCGCACCGAAGCCGCGGAAGGCGCCGTTGGGCGGCGTGTTCGTGGCCACGGCGCGCGAGGTGATGCGCACGTTGGCCACGTCGTAGGGGCCGCCCGCGTGGATGGTCGCCCGCGAGAGGACGACCGGCGAGAGGGTGCAGTAGGCGCCGCCGTCGAGGACGAGGTCGATCTCCTGGGCCACGATCCGNCCCTCGCGGGTAACGCCCGTGCGGTGCGTGACGATCGCCGGGTGCCGTTTCGTGGTGGCCGNGATGTCCTCGTGACGGCCGTAGATCATGCGCACCGGCCGCCCGATGCGCTGGGCCAGCAGCGCCGCGTGCACGGCGAGGAGCGAGGGGTACTCCTCCTTGCCCCCGAAGCCGCCGCCGGTCTCGGCCTGGATGACGACGGCCCGCTCCGAGTCGAGCGCCAGCGCTCGCTTCAATGCCTTGTGCACGTAGTAGGGGCACTGGAGCGAGCCGGTCACGGTCATGCCGCCGTCCTCACGGGGGACGGCGATCATGGCCTGGTTCTCGATGTAGAGCTGCTCCGTGTGGCCGACCCGGTAGGTGCCCTCGACGACGAGGTCCGCCGCGGCGAACCCGGCCGCGATGTCGCCCTTGCCCATGTCGAAGTGGGCGAAGACCTGGCTCGAGACCAGCGGGTCGAAGACCGGGGCCAGCGGCTCCGTGCGCAGGCGGAGGCGGGCCTTCGCCTCGCGCAGCGTGTCGCGGTCGGCGGCGGCCAGCAGGGCTACCGGCTCGGCCTGGTGGCGGATCTCCCCGCCGACCGGCACGAGGATGGGCTGGTCGTCGATGATGAGGCTCACGACGTTGTCGCCGGGGATATCCTCGGCCGTGACGACGACGACCCGCGACCAGTCGAAGTCGGCGTCGCGCTCGATGCCCAGCAGGCGGGCGTGTGGCTCCGTCGAGCGCAGTGTGGCGCCGTACCAGGCGCCCGGGAAGACGAGGTCGTCGGCGTAGAGCGCGGTCCCGGTAAGCTTGGCCGGCCCCTCGCGGCGGAGAGGCGCGCCCCGGGCGTGGCCGCGCGCGAGCTCACCGGCCCGGGGCAGCCGGACCGGGCTCGGAGCGGCGGGGCTGACGGGTGTGGCCGGGCCGGGCCGGGTGGTGATCGTCATCCGGGGAGGCGCTCCTTGGGCGTGCCGCGAAGCGTGGCCGGTCGGGCGCCGCGATGTCAAGCCGCGTCGGGGCTGGTGCGGTTCTCATACGCACGGGCACGGAACGCTAGAAGCGGCNGACCTGCCCGGAACGCTCCGCGAANGCTCTAATGCACCGCTGGCGTGCGTCTGAGCATGATCGAGGCCGGACGCGCTTCTTGTGCTCCGGGGGCGTTCGCATGAGGGCGGCCGAACGCAGCCGAGCGCGGCAGAGCTGACCCTGCAGTCAGTCGGCGATGGCCAGCAGGTCCTCGTCGAGCGCCTCTGCGGACAGGGGTCGGGCCAGGTGATTGCCCTGGCCGAACTCGCAGCCCGATTGCCGCAGCCAGCCCAGCTGGTAGGGATCCTCGATCCCCTCGGCGGTCACGCTGAGCTCGAGCGCGCGGGCGAAGGCCAGCGCGGCCGTGACGATGGCCTCGTCCTGGGCGCTGCGTCCCAGGTCTCGGATCAGGGACCGGTCCAGTTTCAGGCCGCTGATGCCGAAGCGCTTGAAATGGCCCAGTGAGGAGTACCCCGTCCCGAAGTCGTCGACGAGGAACCTGACGCCCAGTCCCTGCAGCTCGGAGAACACCGCCTCGAGGTCCGCTTCGTCGAGCTTGGCGGACTCGGTGATCTCGAGCTTCAGGCAGGCCGGATCCAGGCCGTTGCTCGCGAGGACACCTCGCACCGTGGCGCCCAGCCCGGGCTGGAAGTCCTTGGCGGAGACGTTGACGCTGAGCTCGAGGCCTGACGCGGCCGGCGACTGCCGCTGCCAGGCACGGACCTGCCGGCAGGATGTTTCGAGCACGAATCGGGTAAGGCGGTGGATCAGCCCGGTCGCCTCGGCCAGCGGGATGAACTCGCCTGGCAGCACCAGCCCGTGACCCGGGCGTTCCCAGCGCACGAGAGCCTCGACCCCCGTCATGCGCAGCGTCCCGAGATCGAAGATCGGCTGGTAGTGGACGCGCAGCTGGTGCTCGTCGATGGCCCGACGGAGCTCGTCGCNNAGCTCGAGTCGACGGCGGGATTCGACGCGCATCCCCTGGGCGAAGAACTCGCATCGCCCGTGACCCGCGGCCTTCGCGGCGTACATCGCCATGTCCGCATCGGCGACGAGCACCTCGGGGGTCACCTCATCCGGCTCGGCGGTCGCGATGCCGACGCTGGCCGAGANGGTGACCTCCCGATCGGGCAGCTGGAGCGGAGACGCCAGGAGCTCGAGCACGCGCTGCGCCGCCGTCTCGGCGTCGGCAGCGGTCGCGAGCCCCTCGAGGAGGATGGTGAACTCGTCCCCGCCACGGCGCGCCAGCGTATCCCCACCTCGCAGTCCCGCCTCGAGGCGGCGTGCCACGGCGATCAGGACGGCGTCGCCGAACGGGTGCCCGAACGCGTCGTTGACCAGCTTGAAGTCGTCGAGGTCGAGGAANAGCACCCCCGTGACGCGGTCGCGTCGCGCCCTCCTCGCTCGCTTCAGGCTGTGCTCGAGGCGGCTCATGAACAGCGCGCGGTTGGGCAGGCCCGTCAACCCGTCATGGATGGCANGCTCGGCGAGTTCGCCATGCAGCAGCGCGTTGCNCAGCGCCAGTGCCGTCTGGTTGGCCAGGAGCTCGAGCGCCTCGAGCTCGAGGGGCGTGAAGGGCCGGCCGGCCTCCACCCGACCAAGGGTGAGCGCGCCGATCGCGGCGCCCTCGCGCACCAGCGGGACGCCCACGGCCGTGACGAATCGGTCGTCGTNGGCATCGTCGCGGACGGCCGGCGGGAAGGCGCCCCGGTCGAAGTCGTCGACGCGGACGAGGATCCGCTCGCTGATCGCACGCCCGGCCATGCCCTCGCCCGGCCGGATCTCCTTGCCGACCGCCCGCTCGGCGCCTCGCGCGCCGCGCACGACGTATCTCCGCGACGCTTGATCGAGGACCGTCAGCGCGACCAGCTCTGCCGGCACGACCATGGCCACGGCGTCGACCGTCGTCCGGTACAGCTCGGTCTCGTCGAGCACGCCGTTGATGCGCGCGGAGAACTCGACGAGGCGCTGGAAGATCGCGGCCCGCTCGGCCAGTCGCGCTCGCTCGCGCGCGAGTGCGAGCGCCGCGGCCAGGCGATCGCCGACCGTCGCCACCACGCCCCGGTCGCTCTCGTCGAGCGGCCGATCGTCGGTCGACTCGACGTTGAGGATGCCCAGCAGCTCCCCGTGGGCGAGGAGCGGGACGCAGATNTCGCCGGTGACGTCGGGGTTGGCGGTCGAGTAGTCCGGGTCGACCCGCACGTCGGGCACGAACGCGGGCTCGTGCGTCCGCATCACGCGGCCGATCACGCCCCGGGTACCGTCGAAGTCGACGGTCACCGCGTAGCCTCGCTGGGCCGCGAGCCGCGCCATCCCGTCTGGATGGAGGAGATGGAGCGATACCTGCCGGTAGCCGTACTGTTCGGTCAGCACACCCATGACCGCATCGAGGACGTCCGGGGTCGGACCCGCCGCGGCGAGCAGGTGGCCGACCTCCTCGAGGCCGTGCTGGCGGATCGGGTGCCGCTCGGTGGCCGGCCGCGCCGTCGGCGACCGGGCTCGTGTCCGACGTTGACCGCCGTCAACGCCATCGGCCGGGACGTCATCGTCCCGGCGAAGACGGCTGCCCGGGGGTCCGCCGGTCACTGAGGCGCGGTCGTGGGTGGAGAGGGTAGGACGCACGACGAGAATCTAGTGGGCCGTCGCCACCGGGCGCCCTCGTCCGAAAGTCCTGTCCGATGGTGTATCGGTACCCCGGCCGCCTGCGTAGTTCGGACGAATCTGGGGCCGTCGCGCGAGGGACCTTCCCCGGTCGTGGGACGCGGCGACAACGTGTCAGGAAGGAGTGGCGGCCTTCGTGGCGCGTGCATCGTGGTGCGACAGATCTGCGTGATGATCGCCGCCGGCGTGCCCGCAGGGATCGGCGTGGATGATCGCGGACGCCACGTGCGGGACCCCGTGGAGGAGCGCATGGCGGGCCCGCTCGGCGATGTCGTGGGCTTCGACGACCGTTCGGCGCTCGTCGACCATGACCTCGGCCTCGGCGTGAAGCCGGTGGCCGATCCAGCGGATCCTCACAGCGCCGACGTCCTCGACCCCCGCCACCTCGCGCAGCACCGCCTCCGACTCATCGAGGATGGTCGGGTCGACCCCGTCCAACATGCGCATCAGCACGTCGCGCGACGCGTCCTTGAGAACGACCAGGATCATCACCGCGATGAGGAGTCCCGCGATCGGGTCGGCGGCCGGATAGCCGGCCGCAACCCCGGCGGCGCCCGCGACGACGGCGAGGGACGTGAAGCCGTCAGCCCGCGCATGGAGCCCATCGGCCACGAGGGCCGCGGAGCCGATCTCGCGCCCGATCGTGATGCGGTAGCGAGCCACCAGTTCGTTGCCGACGAAGCCGACGACGCCGGCGATCGCGACGGCCCACAGCAGATGGACCTCGGCGGGGTGCAGGAGCCGGTCGATCGCCCCGTAGGCAGCGAGGAGCGAGGAGCCCGCGATGAACACGAGAACGACGAGTCCCGCGAGATCCTCGGCTCGACCGTAGCCATACGAGAACCGCCGCGACGCGACGCGCCGGCCGACGATGAAGGCCAGCCAGATCGGCACCGCCGTGATGGCGTCCGCGAAGTTGTGGAGCGTGTCGGAGAGAAGGGCGACCGAGCCGCTGACGAGGACGACGGCGAGCTGAAGGCCGCTGGTCAGCAGGAGCGCGACGAGCGAGATCTTGAGGGCCCGGACGCCACGGGAGTCGGACTCGAGCGCCGAGTCGATCTTTGCCGCCGAGTCATGTGAGTGCGGACGCACGAGGTCCCGGAGCGCCACGAGGAGGCCCGGCCCGTGATCGTGCTGCGCGTGCGGATGATGGTGCTCGGGGCCGTGCTCATGCGGCTCGTGATCGGATCGGTGGTCCGACATGGGTCCCCTAGTCGGCGATGGCGAGGAGCGGATCGCCGGTGTTCATGGCCAGCGAGCTGACGATGAAGAGCACGACGCCCGGCATCGGCGCGTGGACCAGCCGGATGGTGGCTCCGAACGCGTTCTGGACCTCGCCCACGACCTGGCCCTCTTCGACGCGCTCGCCAACGCCCACCGTCGGGTGCCAGAAGCCAGTGGCGTCGGAGCGCAGCCAGGCCTCGGCGTGCAGGACGCGCGTCGTGCGCCGCGGGCCGTCGCCGGGGTCGGGGATCAGCCCTGCCGCGTGAAGGGCGCGACGAAGGCCGGCGGCGTGGAGCGCCACGTCCTGCTCCGGCCAGAGGCCCTGGCCGCCCACCTCGCCGAGGACGGCCGGGATGCCGGCCGCCGCGGCCGCCGTCGTCGTGGAGCCGGGGGTCGGCCCGTAGACGAGGTAGTCGAGCCCGTAGGCCTGCGCCATGGCCAGCGTGACGCGGTCGACGTCAGGGTCGCCGGTCTCCTCGATGCCGTTGAACGAGACGAGCGCCTCGTTCATGTCGCCGCAGTGGCAGTCGATGAAGCGGTTCGACGGCACGATGATGTTCGCGTAGAGCCACGCGGCCAGCCGCTCGGTGGGGCCGCCGGCCGGGTCGCCGGGGAAGGTGCGGTTGAGGTTGCGGCCGTCGAGCGGGTCGACGTAGATGCTGCGGGCGGCGAAGGCGGCCGGGTTGGAGACCAGCGAGGCGACGAGCGAGCCGGTCATCTCGGCCGGGTCGAGGCTCATGGCCACGCGCCGGAGCGCCGCGATCGAGACGTATTCGGCGCCGTGGATGCCGGCGGTCGCGCCCACCCGAGGCCCGGGTCGGGCGCCGTTGATGATCACCACCGGGATCTGGACCGTCGCGCTCCCCAGGTTCACCGGCACCATCCCCGTGGCGCGCTCACCCGGCGCGGCACGCAGGTGCTCCAGGGCCAGGGTGCGAGGCGCGTCGCTCATGGCGCCAGTATGCCCGCGGCTCATGCCGTGGAGCTCCGGCGCAGCGCACGGCCGGGGAGCGCCCCCGTGTGCTCGCCGCCATCCACGACGAGCGTGCCGTTCACGACGACGTGCGGGATGCCGGCCGGGAAGCGGCGCGGCTCCTCGTACGTGGCCAGGTCGCGCACCGCCGCCGGGTCGAAGACCACGATGTCGGCCTTCAGGCCGTCGCGCAGGAGGCCCCGATCCGCCAGCCCCAGGCGTGCCGCCGGCGCCGCGGTCATCTTGCGCACGGCCTCCTCGAGGCTCGTCAGGCGCTGCTCGCGCACGAACTCGCCCAGCACGCGGGGGAAGGAGCCGTAGGTGCGCGGCGCGGGCTTCGCCCCGATGAGCACGCCGTCGGACCCGATCATCGAGACCGGGTGCCGGAAGAACGGCGCCAGGCCCGCCGTGTGCGGCCCGGGCGTGACCTGGTTGACGCGCAGGTCCTCGGCCAGGAGCAGGTCGCAGATGGCGTCGGTGGGGTCGAGCCCGGTCTCGACCATGTACTCGGCCAGGGTGCGGCCCTCCCAGCGGGCGTGCTCGGGCCGGGCGAAGTAGCCCAGGCGCAGGTCGGCCCAGGGCGCGGCGCCTGCGTAGCTGCGGCCGCGGGCGGCGAGCTCGTCGCGGATGCGGGCCCGGATGGCGCGGTCGGCCAGGCGCTCCCTGGTCTTCGCCACGCCTCCGGCCTGGATCCATGGCGGCAGCATGATCAGAAGACGCGTGCTGGCCCACTCGGACGGATAGAGGTCGAACGTGACGTCCAGGCCTTCCGCGCGCGCGTCGTCCACCAGCTTGAGCATCCGCTCCGGCGGACCGGGGTAGGTGGCGCGGTGGTAGAAGTGGGTCAGGTGCACGGGGCCGTCGCCCTGGCGCCCGATCTCGATCGCCTCGCGGAAGGGATCGAGGAAGCCGTCGCCGAGCGTGTAGCGGACGTGCGTGTGGTAGAAGCCGCCGAGCTTCGCCGCCTCCGCCAGGAGCGCGCCAAGCTCCTCCGTCGTGGCGTAGGCGCCCGGCGGGTAATCGAGCCCGGAGGACAGCCCGAAGGCCCCCTCCTCCATGCCCTCGCGCAGGAGGCCGCGCTGGCGGTCCATGGCCCGGGCATCGGCCGGTACCTCGTCCCAGCCGCACGCTGATATGCGCAGCGCCGAGTTGCCGATGAAGTAGGCCACGTTGACAGCGACCCTGCGATCGAAGCGCTCGAGGTAGCTCGCCACCGAGCCCCAGTCACAGGCGATGTCCGGGCGCCCGTCGAGGCCGGCGTTGAGGGTGAGGAAGTCGTCGAGGTCCTGCTGCCGGAGGAACGGCGCGTACGAGTTGCCGTCCACGCCGATGACCTCGGTGGTCACGCCCTGGCGCACCTTCGGCTCGTGGCGCGGCTCGGCCAGCATCATCAGCCCGCCGTGGCTGTGCAGGTCGATGAAGCCGGGAGCGACGACGTGGCCGGTGGCGTCGATGCGGCGGGCGGCGCGAAGGTGCGCCGTCTCGCCGCTGATGATGCGCAGCCGGTCGCCGATCACCCCCACCGCGGCCGCGAACCCCGGCCCGCCGCCGCCGTCGACGACCGTGCCGCCTTCGATGAGCAGGTCGAACGCGTCGGTCACGCGCGGACGTTAGCAGAGGGGTCCGCTGCTCACCCGGCGCTCAACCGGACGAACGAGGCGCCGCGATCCGCGGCTCGACCGCACCACCGAGGGGTTCCTCCGCCGTCCGGCACGCGGGGTGTTCAGCCTGACGGAGGTACCTCGAGATCGGGCCCCGTGCCGACCCGCCGTTCGCGCGTTTGAACGCGGTATGCACAACCGGGCGTTAAGCCCCGGCGAAGCCACGGCCACCAGGATCCGCGCATGGCGACGAGAGAGCGACCCATCGACCGCGGCACCCGCATCGGGCGCCGGNTGTTGCGCGAGGTAGGCGGAGAGGTGCGTGAGGTACGGATCGGGACGGGGCTCAGCCAGGACGACGTGGGNGACGCACTGGGNATGTCGCATTCGAAGGTCGGACGGATCGAGCGCGCCGAGCACGAGGCCGTGTCGCTCATGGACCTGGCCCAGCTGTCAGCCGTCCTGGGGATGGACCTGTCCGTGCGGGTCTTCCCGGCCGGAGACCCGCTGCGCGACGCCGCCCAGCTCGCTCTCCTCGAGCGGCTGCGTCGGCGTCTCAACCCCTCACTGGGTTGGCGCACCGAGGTCCCGATGCCGATCCCCCGGGGACCGGCGCGCCTGGGACGCGGTGGTCCGAGGCCGTGGATGGTGTGCGGGGGTCGAGGCCGAGACGCGGCTTCGGGACGCTCAAGCAACGGCACGACGGATCGGCCTCAAGGCGCGCGACGGTGACGTGGATCACGTCGTGCTGCTCCTCGCCGACACGAGGCGCAACCGCGAGGCCCTGGCAGTTGCCCGGGAGGCGCTTCGCGGCGCGTTCCCGCGCGATTCGCGCGCGATGCTCGCCGCTCTGGCGGCTGGGAGGGATCCCGGAGCCAGCGGGATCATCATCCTCTGAGAGCGGCGATGCGCTGGCTCCACGATGTTCGGCTGCTCACCCCGCGTTCAAAGGGACGAACGAGCCGGGCGGGTCAGACCGAGATGAGGCTTCCTTCGCTCGATGGAACGCCTGGGGGACCGAGCGGCGAAGGAAACGTCTGGAACCAGGGTCCTCGAGGCCTCGACGAGGTGCNCTTCGCTGGTTTGAACGCCGGGTGATCAGACGACGCCAGTGGAGCAGGTCGAATGCGTCGGTCATTGGATCAGTAGACCTCGTCGTGTGAACCGAGGTTCACCAGGAACGCCACGTCACTGTCCCAGCGGAAGAGGACCCGCAGGTCGTCGTCGACGCTGAAGGCCCAGTAGCCGGCCAAGTCGCCCCTCAGCTTGTGGGTGCGCAGCAGGGCGTCGCGCGGGTCCGCGGCGAACCTCCGCAGCGCGGCTCTGAGCAGCAGCCCACGTCGCTCGTCGAGCTTGCCAGCGCGTCGACGGAAGCGGCTGGAGACGACGAAGCGCACGGTCGGGCGCGGGCCCTCAAGCTCGCAGGTCGTCCAGGAGCGCCTCGACGTCCTCGTAGGTCGTCGCCTCACCCGCTCCGTACTCGGCTTCCGCCTCGCGTACCTCCCGCAGGAACAACGCCCGGCGGGCGGTTCGCAGCTCGTCTCGCTCCGCGTCGTACCGCGTCGCATCCACGAGGTAGGCCGCCTTCTCCGAGCGCTGGATGATCGCGATCGGCTCCTCGCTCTCGTGGACCTCGCGCAGGATCTCCGCCGTGCGCTGGCGAAGCTCGGTGACGCCGATGGTCTTCATACGCTGAAGTGTACGCTGAAACGTACGTCTGTCAAGTACTCGGGAGCCGTATGCCGAAGGTGTGTAGGCTCGTCACGCACGGTCGTCACGATCACGCCGACGATCTCCCGAGGAGTCCGGATGCACGAGACACGCCAGGATTTCAGCGCCCTGCAGAAGCTTCTCGATGCGAGTCGGTCGAAGGCCGGGACCCACCTTCGCGAGGTCTTCTCGGACGAGCTGGCCTTGACCGCGAAGGAGATCGCGGATCGATTGACGGGGGTGCGTGTCCTTGCGGTCGCGACGGTCACCGCCGCAGGCGAACCTCTCGTCGCCCCCGTCGATGGCATCTTCTACAGGGGGCACGTCCACTTCGGTTCGTCGCCCGACTCGGTCCGCCTCCGCCACCTCTCGGCTCGTCCATCCGTCAGCGCAGCCTATGTCGAGGGGGAGCAGTTCGCCATCGTGGTCCATGGGCGGGCCGTTCGAGTTGGCTTGGCGGATCCCATGCATCGGGGCTTCCGTGATTGTCTCGTGGAAGTGTACGAACCGCGGTTCGGCCCGGGTTGGATCGATCGGGCTGCGGCGTCGGCAACGTACTTTCGCATCGAGCCACGTCGGATGTTCGGCTCGCGCCTCCCCGGATGACGGGGGCTCAGCGAGCAGTCGAGGGCGACACGCTAGCTCGACCTCCTACGCCGCCCGGCCCCTCGAGCCGTCTGCCGCGCACCCAGGCGCCACGCACCATCGACGGGTGCGGCCGGAAGACGAGGCGGCTCATCAGCTCCTCGGGCTCGTCCACCTCGGCGCCGGGCAGGGGGTCGGTGAAGGAGGCGTCGACGGCGATCAGGTCGGCCTCCTTGCCGGCCTCCAGCGAGCCGGTCACCGCCCCCAGCCCCAGGGCCCGCGCGCCCTCCAGGGTGCCCAGGCGCAGCCAGTCGAGCGGGCCCAGCGGTGCCGGGGCCCCGGAGCCCTCGAGCACCCGCAGCCCGCTCTGCACGTAGGCGCCGGCGCGCATGTTGGCGAAGATCGACAGCTCCGGGCCGCCCGCGACGTCGGAGCCCAGGCCCACCGGGATGCCGGCCGCGCGATAGCGAGCAAGGGGCATCGTGCCCGAGGCGAGGAACAGGTTGGAGGCCGGGCAGTGCGCCACTCGCGCGCCCGACTCGGCCAGCCGCGCCACCTCGCGGTCGGAGAGGTGGATGGCGTGGGCCAGGATGGCCCGCGGCCCGAGCGCACCGGCGCGGTCGTAGACGTCGAGGTAGTCGCGCGCCTCGGGGAAGAGCCGCGCCACCTCGGCCAGCTCGCCCCAGTCCTCCGAGAGGTGGGTCTGCCAGTAGGCGCCGGTCCCCTCGGCCAGGCGCGCCGACTCGCGCAGCATCTCCGCCGAGCAACTGACCGCGAAACGCGGCGTGAAGGCGTAGCGCAGCCGGCCCCCGTCGCGGCCGTGCCAGCGCGCGCAGAGGTCGGCCGACTGGCGCAGGCTCGTCTCGAGGACGTCGGCGGGTGCCAGCGTCTCGTCGTAGCTGAGACGGTCCATCATCACCTTGCCNATGACAGCTCGGATGCCGTGCACCTCCGCGGCGCGGAAGGTGACATCCAGCGACGGCTCGTAGACGGCGCCGTAGACGACGGCCGTGGTCGTGCCGGCGGCGGCGAAGGCCCGGAAGACCTGCGGGGCGAGCGCCTCGGCGGCGGCCTCGTCGAACTCGCGCTCGAGCGGGAAGATGTAGCGCCCGAGCCAGGTCAGCAGGTCGAGGCCGGCGCCCAGCCCAGCATTCGGCAGCTGCGGCAGGTGGGCGTGGAGGTCCACCATGCCGGGCAGCAGGAGCCACGGCCGGAGGTCGACCACGGGGGCACCGAGCTCCGACGCCCGGTCCGCCCCAGGCCAGGGACCCGCATGGGCGATGTGCCCCGCAGCGTCGACCTCCAGCAGCCCGTCACGCTCGAAGCGCGTCCCGCCCGCGGACAATGGCGTCAGGATCCGCGCGCGGATGGCGAACGGCGGCCGCGCCGGCAGGGACGTGCTCGGCTCCACGCGGTGGATGCTACACGGCGCGGGGGCGCGGGCGGCGGCGGACGCCGCGCGCGAGGGATCAGCCGAGGATGGCCGGCACGACCTGCTCGGTCACCACCCGCCGCCAGTCGAGCTCCCGGCGCACCCGGCCGGCCAGTCCGGCTGCGAGTGAGGCGGCCAGCGCCCGCTCGATGGCGTCGGCATAGGCCTCGCCGTCCGCCTCGACGGGCACGTACGTCGCCGCGGGGCCGGCCAGCGATCGGAAGACGGCGAGGTCCGTGCAGACGATCGGCAGGCGGTTCACCGCGGCCTCGATGACGGGCAGCCCGAAGCCCTCGGTCGCCGAGGGGAAGACGAGCGCGTCGGACAGCGCGTAGAGATCCGCAACAAAGCTGTCGTCGGCGCTCCGCCCG
>C687J29651_10000765_pt1 | contig 13327 bp, 7 predicted proteins | sample RifCSP13_1_FD_29651 | JGI IMG/M metagenome (IMG submission 29651) | reverse complement strand
CCTGGGACTGGGGCGACGGATCCCCCGCCGGGAACGGCGCGACCGCGTCGCACGCGTACGCCGCGAATGGGACGTACACGGTCACTCTCACCATCACCGACGACGACGGGCTCACGGACACGACCTCGCGAACCGCCTCGTGGTTCCCGCCGTGGCCATGCTTCACCCATACCGCCAACGGATGGGACGTCAGCGTGGACGGCCGATGCTCCGTGGACGGGGACGGGGCGATCGCCTCGTACGCGTGGAACTGGGGGGACGGGTCCCCCTCGGGCAGCGGCGCGACCGCGTCGCACACGTACGGCGCCGCCGGAACGTACACGATCACGTTGACCGTACGGGACTCGGACGGCTTCCTCCGGACGACGGGTCGATCCGTGACATTCAACCCCCCGACCGCGCGGTTCGATGTCGCGACCGTGAGCTTCACGATCAGTGTGGACGCCTCCGCCTCGTCCGACCCCGACGGGACGATCATCGCGTACGCTTGGGACTGGGGCGACACCTCGACCGGTACCGGGATGCTCNCATCGCACACGTACGGGGCCTCGGGCCGGTTCACGGTCCGGCTGACGGTCACGGACGACGCGGGGCTTACGGGGACCGCGCAGGCGGAGGTGAGCGTGAACGCGACGTCCCTCGACTTCACGTTCTACGATTTCTTCAACGTCCCCCTCGACACGTGGTGGACGGACCCCCAGCAGCGGCAGCGGGTCTACGGGGATGTCGTCCTCAGCAACGCCTATCCGTACATCACGTGGTATCCCTGGGCCGAGGACCGCCAGAACCCCACGGGGGACGATCCCTTCCTCTACACCATGTACCGGATGAACGTGGTCGGGCAGAACCTCCCGGGGTACTCGATTGATGACCCCGTGCTCCTCCCGCGGTTTGGGGCCGACCAGCCGGGCGGCTCCGTGCAGGTCGACCTATACATGCAGTACGTGTCGAACACGCGGCGCACGCAGCTCAGCAACGCGGGCTGCTTCATCAACCAGGGGAGCATGGACGGGTTCATCATCGAGATTCAGGGGACGTACAAGATGAACGCCGCGACCTCGCGGGAGCTCTTCGATGTCCAGGGCAACCCGGCGACCTGGTGGCCCGCGAACACGATGCCCGGCTGCTCGGCCTACGGGGTGTTCGAGTCCCGGTATGAGAATTGGCTGTTCGACCAGGGGAACATCAACCACGACATCTACAACGCGTTCGAATACACGTACTCCCCGTGGTACACGGATATCACCGCCACGTACGACGCGGTCAGCGACGTGACGACCGTGACCTTCCACCACATCGCGTGGGGCGGCGAGGTCCTGTACGCGCGCTGGTTCTACTGGGGGACGACGGACTACCTCGCGGGCGCGCCGCAGGGATGGTGGGGCCACGAGCTGGGCTGGTTCGAGGACTGGACGTTCAACGCGACGATCTCGACGGACATCGACTTCCGGTTGCACACGGCAATCGCGTACCACATGAACAACGTCGGGACCGTCGGCGGCGACAACATCTGGAACACGGCGGACGACAACTCGACGTGGGTCTGGGAGCCATTCAACATGGACTACCTGTACCGGACCGTTGCCCACCCGAGGTCGGAACTCACCGCGTACGAGGGCCGCACGTACCTCCATGCTCAGGTCGGGAACGTCCGGTATGGGACGCAGTACCGCTACGATTACCCGCCCGTCACGTGGAACCTCCGGACCGGGGTGACGTGGACGTTCCGCTTCCCGACGAATCCAATCTGGTTCTTCGATCCGTTCACGAGCCTGGAGACGTCGAGGCCGGCGGACCTGCGGCATTACGTTGCGCCGATGACGTTCGACCGCACGACGCCGCTGGGACTCGGGACGTGGGACGCCGCGACGCGCACGCTCCGCATCGTCGGCCCCACGAACATCGTCGCCCCCGCGAACCCGGATTTCGGACAGCCATCGATCACGATGCGCCCCGCGTGAGGACGCGGCCCCGGACGCCCCCGGAGGCCGATTGCTCTACGGGGAATCCCGACCGTTCGGCGGTAACCTAGAAATACGGTCCGCCCGCTTCCCGGAGCGCCGGTGTTCTCATGGCAGAAGGAGAGACCCACCCGACGGAAGGCCCGAAGCCCCGGTCGAAGTTGCTCTTGGCAGTCGTGATCGTCGTCCTCCTGCTGGCGGGGGGCGGGTTCGCGGCCGTCCTCCTCGCAGGATCCGCGAACCAGCCGCCGACGGCCGCGTTCACGTACCTCGCGACGGGCCTCGACCTCTCCGTGGATGCCTCCGGGTCCTCGGACGCCGACGGGACGATCAGCGCCTTCGCATGGGACTGGGGGGACGGGTCGTCGGCCGCGGGCCGCGCCGCCAGCCACACGTACGCCGCCCCGGGCGCGAAGACGGTCACCCTGACCGTCACGGACAACCGGGGCACGACGGGCCGCCGATCGGAGACCGTGCAGATCGAGGACCGGCCGATCGCCCGCTTCACGGTGTCCCGAGACCTGATCCATGTGGACGTGGACGGCTCCGCCTCGCAGGCGTTTGGCGGCGCGACGATCACCACCTACGCGTGGGACTGGGGGGACGGGTCGCCCGCGGGCAGCGGCGTCACCGCCAGCCACGACTATGCGACCGAGGGCCGGAAGGAGATCACCCTCACCGCCACGGACAGCCGGAGCGCGACAGGGACCGCGATACGCGTCACGTCCGTCGCCCGCACGACCGTCGACGTCGTCATGTACGATTTCTTCCAGCTCCCGTATGAGGAGTGGTGGTATTCCCTGCGCGGACCTGTTTACGGGGATCGCGTCCTGTCGAACGCGACCCCGCACACGAATCTCTACCCGTGGGCGGGGGACCTCAACGACACCTTCGTGTACACGAACTTCCGGCAGGAGATTACGGGGCGCAACGTGAGCGGGTACTCCGTCGGGTCGCCCGTGTTCATGCCCGTCCTCAACGGGTCCGTGCCCGCGTCCCCGACCGCCGAGATGACCGTGGACTGGTACTTCCAGTACATCGACTCCCGTCGCCGCCAACAGCTGATCGCGGATGGCTGGTTCATCTCGAACGGATGGATGGACGGGTTCCTCGCGGAATGGACGATGTGGGTCGCGATGGACTACGACACGTCACGCCGGACCTTCAACGTGACCGGGGATCCGAGCGCGTGGTGGGCCGCGAACACGGTCGCCGGGCCCGCGCAGGGGTGGCTCGACAGCTACTACGGGAACTGGCTCGAGACCCTCGGGAAGGACACGTTCGACGCGTGGAACGCGTTCGAGTGGTACTACACCGTCTTCTACATCGACGTATCCGCGCAGGTCGTGCAGAACCCGGACGGGACGAACACGACGATCGCGAAGGTCTACCTCGTCAGTTGGGGCCAGGAGGTCTTAATCGCCCGGTGGTTCTATTGGGGCACGGGCACGTACCCGGACGGGACGCCGAACGGATGGCGTCGGGAGGAGGTCGCGTGGTACGAGGACCTCACGTTCAACGCGACCCTCGGCGCGCGGATGGACTTCGACCTTTCCGGGATCATGGGCTACCAGTTCATCGTGACCGCGAACCCGGGCCCGGACGGGCAATGGAAGACCCCCGACGACGAACCGATGTGGGCGTGGTACCCGCAGCTGATGGACTACATCTACAGCGAGCCCGCCCATCCGAAGTCGGAGATGGATCGGTGGATCGGATACGAGGCGGTGAACACGCACCCCGGCTCCCCGTACTACGGGCAGATGTACCGGATCGACCAGGCGTTCGTCGCGTGGGGCCTCGTCGCGGGAGAGACGATCACCATNATCCTCTCCGCGGGGGACTTCCTNTGGTACCGGCCGTACACTTCGTACTGGGACCCGGGCCTCCAGACGCCCGTGTTCGACACGTTCCTCGCGCCCGCGAAGTTCCGAGGGTTCGTGCCGGCGGGCATCGGCACGTGGGACGATGCGACGCGAACGGGCGTGATCGCGGGGCCCGTGATTGCCGGCGGCGGAAATCCGCCCCTGGAGGGTCTCCCGCGGTTCGAGTTCGTCCCCCGAACGTAGTCATCCGAACTTGATTCGGTTCCACGCGGGGATGTACACGTCCCGGGTCGGCGCGACGCCCACGTCGTTCTGGTAGTCGCATCGGGCGAGGTCGGATGCTGTCGGGTAGATCCGCGTGTCCTGCTTCGGGTCGTACCCGTTCGGATACGCCGTGAGGATTTCGTAGGCGCCGTCGTTCGGCGTCGCGTACAGGTTCCAGTCCGTGATCGATGCGCCCTGCTCGATGTCGAGGAAGAAGTTGATGAACTCGTGCGCGAGCCAGATGTTCTTCGCCTCGGAGTGGAGCACGCCGTTGTCGATCCACCGGGCGGATCCCTGCCTCGGGACGACGTAGCTCACGGGATAGTTCGAGTTCGAGTATGGCTGGATCGCGTACATGACGTCGCCTGACCAGGCCTGGTCCGCGTAGGTGACCTCCTGGACGAGGTACGGCCCTTGGTTCACCGTGTTGAACCCGAGGAGCCGCGGCCTCACCTGTTCGGCGAGGACGGCCTCGACGTCGCCAATCTTGCTCGTCTCGGTCTCGTTCTCCGTCCACTGAAACAGCCCGTTGTAGGGCGGGTCGGGGTTCCGGGGGATTGCGGTGGGCGTGAGGCCCTGCCCGACCTGTCGGTCGAACCCCGCGAGCTTCATGCCCGCCCCGAGGACCTCCCGCATGTCGTCGAGCATGAGCAGCTTTTCCTGGAGGCTTGTCGCGCCCCACGAACTCTGGCGGAAGACGTCCCACCCGAGCTCGACCATGTCCGCCTCGGAGAACACGGTCGTGTTGTAACCAATCCCCGTCGTGCCCCATTGGTATGGGACCGCGATCCGCGGCCCATTGTTCGAACGAAACGCGTAGGGGGTCCCCTGCCGGGTCCGGAAGTCCCCGAGCGGGGCGCCGTCGTCGAGGTTCACGAGGTTCGGAAGCCACGCCTCGTTCATCTGGTACACGAGTCCCGCGCGGTCGAGGATTTGGGCCATGTAGTTCGTGGGGAAGATGAGGTCGTACTTCCGCCCGGATTGCGTGACCCACGTGAACAGTTCCTCGTTGCTCGTGTAGATGTCGATCCGGACGTCGATCTCGCGGCCGTACTTGTTCCGGACGTAATCCTTGAAGGCGGCGATGAACGAGCCGGGCCAGTAGTCGTACCATTGCGCGATGCGGAGCTCGTTCGAGGTGAACACTTCTTCCGAGACCTTATCGTAGTCCACAACGCCTTTCGCGCTCTCCCAGGGCTTCAGGCCCCCGCTCCCNATCCGGAGGACCCCCAACAGGCCGAGCGCCGCCGCCCCCGCAACCCCGCCGACGATGAGGCCCCACTTCAGGAACCGACGCCGGTCGATGCCCTCCGCGTACCCGTCCTCGTCGTCCTCGGACTCGGGTCCGGGCTCCATCTCCTCCGTGCGAATCGCTCCTTAGACGCCCGGGCGCGAGAACGCCGCCAACGCATATAATGCCTCGCGGGAGAGGTTTATGTACCCTAGGAGACGACGACCACGTTTTCCGTGTGCCATCCGAGCCGCACCCGGCTCCCGATCGCCGCAAACTCCCCGAGGTTCCGAATCTGGACCTGGGCGGTCAGGCGGTGACCGGAGTCGAGCTCGACGATGAGCTTGCCCGAGGAGCCCGTGTACACCTCGTCGACGACCTTGCCCTCGAACCGGTTCTCGCACGGCTCCGCGTCGGGCCCCACGCGGATTTTCTCGGGCCGGATCGCGAGGGTGACATGCCTTCCCCGTTCGATGCCGGCGGCGGGCGCCTCCGAGACGATTCCGCCGTGGTCCACGCGCGCGACAGAGGCGACGTCCGTGACGGATCCGTCGAGGAGGTTCGTCTCGCCGATGAAGCCCGCCACGAACTTCGTCGCGGGCCGCTCGTAGATCTCCCGTGCATCTCCGATTTGTTCAAGGCGCCCCTTGTTCATGATTCCGATGTCGTCGGACATCGTGAGCGCTTCCTCCTGGTCGTGCGTGACGAAGATGAACGTGATGCCCACGCGCTTCTGAAGCTTCTTCAGCTCGACCTGCATCGCCTTTCGTAACTTCAGGTCGAGCGCGCCGAGGGGTTCGTCGAGGAGGAGGACCCGCGGCTCCGTGATCAGGGCGCGCGCGAGGGCGACGCGCTGGCGCTCCCCGCCGCTCAGCTGCCAGATCCGCCGTTCGCCGTACCCGGGGAGTTCGACCAGGCCGAGCGCGGCCGTCACCTTCTCCACGACATTGGAGTCGGGGACCCGGCGCATCCGCAGGCCGAACGCGATGTTGCGGGCGACGTCGAGGTGCGGGAAGAGCGCAAGGGATTGGAACACCATGCTCGTGTTCCGGAGGTAAGGAGGGAGGTGGGTCACCTTCCTGCCGCCAAGGTACACCTCGCCCCGCGTCGGCTTCTCGAGGCCGCCGATCATGCGCAGGACCGTGGACTTCCCGCTCCCGCTCGGGCCGAGGAGGGTGAAGAACTTCCCCCGCTCGATCCGGAAGGAGACGTCGTTCACCGCGGTGATCGCGCCCTCGAAGACCTTCGTGAGCCCGCGGACGTCGACGTCGTACTCCAGACCCGCCTCACCGATGGCGCGAGAGGCCGCGTTCTATTAAAGGGTCCGGTCGGTCCTCCGGGGGTCTATATAACGGTCCCGCGTTCCCCGCACGGAAAGGGAGAGGGGCCATGGGTGCCGCCCGGTCCGTCACACCTGCGTCGCATCCGGCGGCCGCTCGGGGCCGGCCCGCCCGGCCCTCGTTCGTCGCAATCCTCCGACCGAGGGAGAAGCTTGCGGCAACCCTCGCATCCCCGGTCGCGTGGCTGCTACTGTTCCTCATCGTCCCTGTCGTCCTGGTCGCGATCGTCGGCTTCGCATCGATCGGACCCACGTACCTCCCGGAGTTCGATCGGCCGACCCTCGCGAACTATGCGCAAGTCTTCGACCCAACGGGGATTCCCATGCAGCTCCTCGCCCGGAGCATCACCCTCGCGGTCGCGGCCACCCTCCTCTCCCTCGCGATTGGCTACGGGATGGCGTATTACATCGCGCGGATGGCGGCGGAGCGGTGGCGGGGCGTCCTCATGGCCCTCGTCGTCATCCCGTTCTGGATCACGTTCGTCGTGCGGATCTACGGCCTCATCTTGTTCGTGCGGCCCGAGGGCTACATCGACCTGACGTTCCGCGGGCTCGGGATNCCGGACGCGGGCCAATGGTTCCGCGAGAACTTCGGACTGGGGACGGACGCCCTCCTCCTCTTCACCCTCGTCTATGTGTGGCTCCCGTTCATGGTCCTCCCGCTGTTCACGTCCCTCGGGAAGATCGACCAGCAGCTCCTCGAGGCGGCGTACGATCTCGGGGCGTCGCGTCTCCGCGCGTTCTGGAACGTGACCCTGCCCCTGAGCATGCCGGGGATCGTCACCGGGTCGATCTTCATCTTCATCACGACCCTCGGAAGCTTTGTCGAACCGGACTTCATCGCCGCCGATCCGATGGTCGGCAACTTCGTCTATACGCAGTTCCAGATCGCAGGGAACATCACCCTGGGCGCTGCGGCGTCCGTCTTCATGATCATCTCGACGATGGTGCTCGTCACGTTCTACGCGCGCTACGCCGAACTCGAGGCGGGCGGCGTGTTCGCAAGGACGAGGCCCCCCTCACGATGGAAGGCGCTTGCGAGGTCTTCCCTCCTCGGGGTGGGCGCTTCCATCCTCGGAATTGTGGCAGCGCTCCTGCTCGTCAGCGCACTTGCCTCCGGGTCCGCGGGCGGAATTCTGGACGGGCTCTTGGTGGGCGCGATCGCCCTCCCCGCGCTCGCTTATGCGGCGGGCGAAGTCGCGGGAGCGGTGAGAGGGGAACCAGCCTTCCGGGTGGAGGCCGCACGCGGGCTCGCCCTCTTCCTCTTCGCTGCAGCCCTGTGGGTCGTCGGTCGCGCGGCGCTCGCCGCGTTCGCCATCGGGGCGGGAGGCCTCGATGCCGAGGCCGTGTTCATCGCCGGCCTCATCGGAATCGTCGCGGGATTCGGTTTCCTCGCCGCGGCGAATGGAGGGCTCATCGTCCTGCGGAACCCGGACACCTTTGCCCGGCGACCCCTGAGCGAATCCGTCCGGCTCTTTACGGAGGGGCTCCATCCGCTCGCGACGCTCACCATGGCCACGACCCGGTTCCTCGATCGGATTGCAGAGCGGTGGGGCCGCCACCTCTTGGCCGGGCTCACCGCCTTCGTGCTCATCGTGTTCTTCGCGCCCCTGATCCTCATGGCCGTCTTCTCGTTCACCGCCGGCCAGAACCCCTCGGCGTGGGAGGGGTTCTCCCTCCGCTGGTACATCGGGGGCGGCGGAGGCGTCGTCGAGAGGGCCGCCTTGTTCACGTCCCCGGAGACAATGGGCTCCCTCGCGACGAGCGTGATCGTCGGCTTCTTCTCCGCGCTTCTGTCCCTCGTGTTCGGTCTGATGGCGGCGTTCGCCATCGACCGATACGCATTCCGCGGGAAGTCCGCGCTCAACCATGCCATGTACCTGGGGCTCGTGATCCCCAGCATCGTCCTCGGAATCGCCCTCTCAATCCTCGTGCGCGTCCTGAACCAGGGGTTGCTCGACCCGCTCGGGGCGGAGTGGCGCTTCGGAACTCTTGCCCTCATCGTGGGGCACACGACGTTCAACATCCCCCTCGCGACCCTCGTCCTCCTGATCAGCTTTCGCGAGTTCGATCGCTCGCTCGAGGAGGCCGCCATGAACCTGGGCGCGGGCCCCCTCAAGACGTTCTTCCTTGTGACGCTGCCAAACATCAAGGGGGGGATCATGTCTGCGCTCCTCCTCACGTTCACGTTCTCGTTCGACGAATACCCCGTGTCGATCTTCCTCGCGGGGGAGAACCCCACGTTCCCGATCGTCGTGTGGGGGTTCTACGCGCGCCGCATCCCGACGCCGATCATCAATGCGGCCTCCACCCTAATCCTCGTGATCTCCGTCGCCTTTGTCCTCCTTGCGAACAAGGTCCAGAAGGGTGGCGCAATCTTTCGGATCTAATCACACGGCGAGGTAGCCGCCGTCCACGGGCAGGTCCGCGCCCGTCAGGAACGCCGCATCGTCCGAGGCAAGGTACAGGACTGCGCGGGCCACGTCCTCCGCGCCCCCGAGGTGGCCGATGGGATGGCGGGCGATCTCCCGCCGTTCGGCCGCGCGTGGGTCGCGCTGTCCGCGGAGCCATTCGTCGTACATCCGCGTGCGGATCACGCCTGGGCTCACCGCGTTCACGCGGATGTTGTCCTTCGCAAGCTCGAGGGCGAGGACCCGCGTCAGCATCAGGACGCCGCCCTTTGACGCCGCGTATGCCCCCTCCCCGGCGACGGCCACCTGGCCGCTCACGGAGGCGTTGTTCACGATGACCCCCCGACGGTGCTTCCGCATGACCGGGATGACCGCCTTGGCAGCGAGGAAGTATCCCTTCAGGTTGATCGCCAAGAGCTCGTCCCACTCCCGCTCCGTCGTTTCCGCGATCGGCTTCTGGCGGTAGATGCCCGCGTTGTTGAACAGCACGTCGACCCCGCCGAACTCGCGCACCACCCGGCGGACGACGTCCCGGACCCCGGCCCCGCGGGTGGCGTCTGCGCGGTGGAACCGCACGTCGGGAGACGTCTCGCGGAGGCGGTCCTCCGCCCGGCGGCCCGCCCCCGCGCGCCTTCCTGTAATCGCGACCCTCGCACCCTCCCGGAGGAACGCCTCGGCGGTCGCGAACCCGATTCCCGAGGTTCCTCCGGTGATGAGGACGGACTTCTCCGCGAAACGCATCATGCCCGCCTCGTGCGGCCGACGTTGAACATGATCGTCTTCAGCTCCATGAACGCGGTCAGGCTCCAGGCCCCGCCGATGCGGCCGATTCCCGAGCGGCGGAAGCCGCCCCACGGGTGGTGGAAGTCCCATGAGTACACGGGCTCGTTGATGCACACCTGTCCGCTCTTCAGCTCCCTGGCGGCGCGCATCGCGGTCCCGAGGTCGTTCGTGTGGATTGCCATGCTCAGCCCGTACCGCGGCTCGTTCGCGATCTCGATCGCCTCGTCGAGCGAAGAGAACTCGAGGATAGGCGCGACGGGGCCGAACGTCTCCTCCTTGTTGAACAACATGTCCGTCGTCACGCCGTCCACGACCGTGGGCTCGTAGTAGAGCTTCGTCGGAAACCCCTTTGCGCGCCGGCCGCCGAGGACGACCTTCGCTCCCTTCCCCACCGCCTCCTCGACGTGCTCCTCGACCTTATGTGCGGTGTTCTCGTTCTGGATGGGCCCGAGGGTCGTGTCCTCCTCGAGGGGGAAGCCGAGCTTGATCTTCCGCACGCGGTCCACAAGGGCNTTCACGACCCTGAGGTGGACCNGTTCGTCCACGAGGACCCGTTCGTTCGCAACGCAGCAGTGGCCCGTGTTCGTGAAGCAGCCGAAGGCGAGATCCTCCACCGCCAACGGGAGGTTCGCGTCGTCCATGATGATGAGCGGCCCTAGGCCTCCGAGCTCAAGCGTGAGCTTCTTCAGTCCCGCGCGGCGGGAGATGTCCTCGCCCGTCTCCGTCTCGCCGGTGAACCCGATCGCGTCCACGAGCGGGTGTTCCACGAGGGCCGTGCCGACCTCGCCGCCGGGGCCCGTGACGAAGTTGAACGCCCCGGGCGGTGCGCCCGCGCGGTCGATGCACTCCATCAGGTGGACCGCACTGATTGGCGTGGAGCTCGCCGGTTTCCACACGACCGTGTTCCCTGCGAGGAACGCCTGCACGACGAACTCGCCGGGGAGCAGCCACGGGAAGTTCCACGGCGTGATCACGCCGACCGTCCCGAGCGGCTCCCATCGGCTCATGTACACTGTCTCCGGCTTCGAGTACCCCTCGACGACGGGAGCGCTCAGCCGCTTGAGGTCCTCCACCTGCCAGAGGAGGTTCGGGATCACGTCCTCGACCTCCGGGCGCGCCTCGCGGATCGGTTTCCCGTGCTCGAGGGAGAGGTCCCGCGCGAACTCTTCCGCGTGGCGGCGAATCTCTTCAGTAATCCGGACCGCGATCTTCTCGCGCTCCGCGACGGACAGGGAGCGCACGGCGTCCTGTGCGTCGACCGCGGCGTCCACGGCNGCCTTCACGTCCTCCCGTGTNCCGTTCGGGAACCGGCCGAGGACCTCCCCCGACGCGGGGCTGCGGACATCGAACGCTTCGCCGCTCTTCGAGTGAACCCACTCGCCCCCGATGTACTGGCGGTACTCCCTCGGGCCCTTCTTCCCCACTCGAAGCCCCCGTTCTCGACTTGTGACGGCGACGATGCACCTATGCGTGCGCGCTGGCCCGTGGGCGGGGGTTGCCCGCGACCCCCGTGTGGTTCGACGCCGGGGGCTGCGCGCGGGCCCTCCGCCGGACCTCCCGCTGGATGGCCGCCAGCGCATCGTCCGCGACCTCGAGGGCGCGCCGCACGTCCTCCTCCGTGTGCTCGGTGCACACGACCGCGCGTTCGCCCGTGTTCGGGATCCCGAAGAGGACGTGGTTCCCGAGGCAGTGGATGAACCAGTTCCACCACCGCTTCGTGTTCGCCGCGACCGTGTCCCGGAAATCCCGAATCTCGTCCTTCGTCGTGAAGTAGATTGTCCCCATGGAGCCGACCCACTCGACCCATGCGGGGATCCGGCGGTCGTCCGCGAGGTCCTGCAGCCCCTTGAAGAGGTGCCGTCCGAGCGTGTTGATCCGGTCGTATATCTCTGGATTGTCCCGCAGCGTCTGCACGCACTTCAGCCCTGCCGCCACGCTCACCGGGTGCCCATTGTACGTGCCGGCGTGGAACGCGCCGTGCTTCCACTCCCCCGGCTCGAGCGTGTCCATGATCTGCGCCTCCCCGCCGAAGCCCGCAAGCTGGAAGCCGCCGCCCGCGATCTTCCCGAACGTCGTCAGGTCTGGCCTCACCCGATAGTACTCTTGCGCGCCGCCGTAGGCGAGCCGGAAGCCCGTGAGAACCTCGTCGAAGATGAGGACGATGCCGAGCCTCCTCGTGATCCGCCGAAGGTGGTTGAGGTAGTGCCCCTTCGGGATGACGACGCCGGGCCCGCACAGGACGGGCTCGATGATTACCGCCGCCAATTCCTCGGCGTTCCGCTCGAGGATCTCCGCGGTCGCGTCCACGTCATTGTACGGGAAGATCACGGTGTTCTCCGTGACCGCCTTCGGGATTCCGCGGCCGAACGGGACGGGCCGGTACGCGTCGCCCATCGCGCGACGCGCGGGGTAGTCCAGGTCCAGGCTCTGGAGCACGTAGTCGTGGGCCCCGTGGTACGCGCCCTCCGCCTTCGCGATCTTGTCCTTCCCCGTGTACGCGCGCGCGACCCGGAGCGCATGCATCGTCGCCTCCGTCCCGCTGTTCGCGAGCCGGACCTTCTTCATCCCGAATGCGGCCTTCACGGTCTCGCAGTACTGCACGAACAGGGGCGTGGACACGCCGAGCATCGAGCTCGACTCGAGCTGCCGAATGACCTCGAGCGCGATTTCGCGGTTGTTGTGCCCTAGGATCAGCGCGCCGAACCCCATCATGAAGTCGAGGATCTTGTTCCCGTCCACGTCGAACAGGTGCCCTCCGTCCCCGTAGTCCACGTAGAACGGATGGGGACGGAACCAGCGGATGTTCGACTCGACGCCGCCCGGGGTGCTACGCTTCGCGCGCTTGTAGAGCTGCGCGGAGATTCGGTGCTTTGCGAGATACCGTCGGCTGTACCGCTGGGAAGGCGTTGTGGTCACCCCCTTCCTGGGCCCTCGGTGAGGCGTAGGAGCCAGCCGGTGGGGGAACCGAGACGCGGCCGCGTTCCCTGCCACCCCGCAGCACGCATCTCGGGGTGCCGCCCTGGCTCACCCAGGTTGGGCATACAAGATACGGCGCGGATTCTATGAATAGCTTTCGCGGGTCCCCCGGGATGCCCTGCGGATGCCCCTTTCACGCAGGCGATCCGACCCGCGGTCCGGAGGTTCCATATATATTCGGCCGCGGGTAATTAAATACCCCGAGCGGCCCGGGAGGACCCCACAGGGACGCCTATATAAGGCGCCCCCTCCGAGCACTTTTCACCACGGATGCCTGAAAGTGCGGACTTCATTCGGCATGTGCCGATGTCGCCTACGTCAGTTCATTCTCCCGGACGATTCGCTCCCGGACGGCCACATCCCGACCGGCCAGGCGTTGAAAGACCGAGCGGGGGTCGAGCTGCTCCGGGACCAGGACGCCGGGCGACGGTCCCGCCCCGTCGAGCAGGAGGAGGGCGCCGACCGCCGCGCCCGTGCCCGTGAGCCACGCCGTACCCGTCGTCCCGTGCCGCCTTGCGGCGCGCTCGTGGTCCATC
>C687J29651_10000744_pt1 | contig 13426 bp, 17 predicted proteins | sample RifCSP13_1_FD_29651 | JGI IMG/M metagenome (IMG submission 29651) | reverse complement strand
ACTAGCTTTTCCTTCGAGTAGTCCGTAGTAATTCCGTGGACCGCTACACTGATCAGTCTTACCGTCAGGAAAGACAATACGAAGACTGTGGCTAGGACAATCGCTGTCCCAAAGGCTTCGATTGCCAACTGTTGAACAGCGGAGTATCCTCCGCCAAAAAGAAGACCGTCTGGTAAGCTGGGGGTTCCAGAAGCTACGGCAAAGGAGCGTTGTGTGAAGAAGGCGATCATCAGGACACCAAACAGCCCGCCTAGCAGATGGCCTGGAAGTAGGCCGACAGGGTCCGAGAACCATTTTGCCTTGGCGAACCATTTCTCACCGGCTAGGAATAGCGGGCCCCCAATGAGGCCTAGTATGACTGAGCTTGCGGGGCTGACGAAGCCTGCGAGGGGAGTTATGAGGACCAGCCCCATCAGTATTCCATTCACAGCGTATAGGAGACCAGGGTTCTGCCTCGTCCGGTAATATTGGAAGAACATGATGGACAGAAACGACGAGGCCGCTGCCAAAAAGGTGGTCAGAACAACGACCATAGCTGAGCTGTTGAAGGCCAGGACGCTTCCAGGGTTGAAGCCGAACCATCCCACCCAAAGAAGTAGGATGGATAGTGTTAGCCAGCCCTGGTTTAGGTTCGGGTTGACCTTTGGGCTTTCCTTCAATCCCTTCTTTCGCTCCTCGCTCCATACCTGCACCAGGATGCCGAGGCCTGCAGCTCCCGCAGCCGCATGCACGACGAGGCCGCCGGCAAAGTCTCTCATACCCATAATGTACAGCCAGCCCGTCGGATTCCAGATCCAGGCCGCAGGCAAGTTCCACATGATTACGAAATACGGTATCGAGTACAGGAAAAACGCCTCAAGCTTCACTTTTCTCAGCGTCACAACCCCGACCAAGGCTAAGGTTACTGAGGCAAACGCGGTCTCGAAGAGAAAATAGGTGCCAAGACTCAGGTTCGTTGCGAAATAGGCTGGCGCTGTAGACCACCATACCCCGCTCAACAGTCCGGGCACGTCCGGGGAAAAGCCCCCGAGGAAGAGCCCGTTGTAGAACGGGTTTCCGATTATTCCTCCGACCGCTGGGGCGAACGCGGTGTTGAAGCCGACGAAGGCCATGAAGAAGAGGGCCGACCCGGTTATCAGCATGGTCTTCAACAAGCTGACTGTGTAGCCTTCTCCAAGCTCACCCACTTCCAGCAGACCCACTGAGATGGTCATGGTGAATACGAGGAGAGCTGAGATTATCACGAAGAGGTTGTTCGCTAAGTCAATCATACTAGGAACCGGCGCGACGGTTATTGTGATTCGCGTCACGAGAGCCGGAGTGCTATTAAGCCTTGGAAAATGCCGAGTGTGGACTCTGATGGCTTACGGGCAGCCGACCCTGAGCCTGCGGGGCTTGGGTAACATTACGGTTAGACCACTCGTCTGGTCTCCGCAAGGTTATGAGCGGGCAACTGTCCGAAGCCGTTCTGGCCCGGCTTAGGCCCTCGCGACTGCTCTCGGCCCATTACTATGTTCTGATTTTCCCTCTTCTCATGGGCGCTGTGTCAAGTTTGCTTGGGTATTTTCCTGGCACGCTTGTCGACCCTAGCCTTAGGCTTGAACTCTCTGTGGGGCTAGCCGGCCTATCGTTCCTTTTCTACTTGGTTTCTGAGTTTCGCCGCCTGAGTCACAGGTACACCATCTACGACCAAAGGGTCGGAATCGCTGAGGGGATTCTTCGCAAACGTGTTCAGTACATGCCTTACAGCAGGGTCGAGAGGATTGAGGTGAACCAGTCGCTCATAGGGCGCATCTTCGGAATCGGAAACATAATCGTTGACACCGGAGACGACCACGTGACCCTCCGGGCGATACGGTCGCCGTCGAAAGTGGAGCGGCTTGTATCCCACCAACTCAGAGGCACGGGAACTGGATTTCCGAGTACTTTTCGACAGCCTGCGTGAAAGAGTCTCACTATTGGTGCGGCCGCCGGGATTTGAACTCCCGGACCGTTCATTGGTAACGGTCTCCCGGGTCGTCAGCGTTCCGCTAGCACCGGCAATGGCAGGCTGAAATCATAGACCAGGCTAGACCACGGCCGCACAAGACAACCCTCGAAACCCAAGGCTCATTTAAACACTGACAACGATGGTCGTAACAACAAACCGCCCTGTAGCGCGTTTCAACAAGAACGATTTACTTTCGCGACCTAAACGGAGTCTCAATCTTTTATATCCAGTTACCAAATCAAGACGCACGTTGACAGCACCCACGGCCTCGGAACTCACAAAGAACACTATCACTGAGGCTGTCCGCATAAGGCGAGATACTGACGAGATAATGTCGGCCCTCTGGATTCTCTCGCCTCTTCTCGGATTTGTCGCATTCTTCGCCATTCTTTTTGGAGGGCTCCTTCTTGGAGGCACCTCAGGCTCAGGTCTGGGTCTCTTGGCTGGAGGAATTTTGGGATTTGTCGCTGCGACAATAGTGGCGATTATTCTGTTCGTTCTACCCTCGTACAAGTTGATGAGGCGACGAAACGAGCATTTCCGGAGAGACAGGATGCTACGGGAAGGACTGGTTAACTATGTCCGCGGGTTGGCGGCTGAAAGGGGACTGGAAGCCAAGATGAACATAGAGCTCGCGACAATGATAACAATCCACAGCGAAGCCAACGGGGAAGAAGATGAAAAGTCTCCGGTTCTCTGGATTGTCTTGAGCATAATCACGTTCGGTCTGCTTGGACTATATGTGTGGTATTTTCTTACTAAGGACCCTCACAAACATGATGTAAGGCAGGTGGCTTTCATGCAACAGGTCCAGTCAGCTTTCTCAAAGTTCGAGAAGACTGTTGTGTTTCCTTTCTGGAAGACATTGCCAAGCAGGAGCTTCTTTCTCTACCTTGTCCTTACCTGGTTAACTGGTCTCTTCGGCCTCTACTGGAACTACGTCTTAATTAGCGACTTCAACGACCACTTTAGAGCGCAATGGCAAGTCGAGGACCAACTACTGGCGAACCTATAGGACCGACTCCTCGTCCAAAGAGGGCGCATTACCTCATCTCTTTCGGAATGGGCGCAATAACAGGCACTATCGCGGCCTTCGGAGAAACATTATACCTGCCACTTGCGATCCCAGTACTGTTCTTTGATGAGTCCTTATTCCCGGTAATCGTCGCAACAGCAATAGCCCCGCTAGTCGAAGAGCCTGCGAAACCTCTTGGTCTTCTCCTGCTCAAGGAGGAGGAAAGGCTGAGTTTCGACCTTCCAAGTTGGGCGATATTTGGGTCACTGGCGGGTTTGGGGTTCGGCTTTGCGGAAAACATAGTTTACTCCCTTGCAGTCCTCGAATTTGGCGTAGACGTGTCCTTAGCTCTTCTTCTATTGCGGGGACTGCTGACAGCCCCTCTTCATGGAATAACGACAACAGTTACCGGTTTTGGGATAGGACTGTGGCAGAAGACTGGAAACGCCCGCCTACTACTCAAGGCGCTCGTAGTAGCTATGGCGATCCACGGATCTTTCAACCTCTTGGCGAGCTTGATATGACGCCCTCCAAACGTCTCAGTCTATTTAGAGGCGTAACCCTTCCCCTGTCTATCCTCCTCCTCTGGCAAAGCCTAGGCTGGATAGGCTTCGGCTTGCTGATACCTACAATCTCGCAGAGAATAGGCGAGCCTACCGACTCAGGGCGAGTTCTCACTGTTGCTGCAGCCATGGCCGTCCTCACAACAACGCTAGGGCTGTTCGCCCTCTACCAGTGGAAAACTACCTCCCAACTTGATATTGTTCCAAAGCAAGAAACGCTTCACAAATGCCTGAACTGCGGTCACACAATTACAACTGGCACCATTGTTTGTCCGTACTGCGGCTCGAAAACCCTGTTCTAGAGTAGGCGCTACTTTGTGAGCATCGATTTGTTAGTGAGTCACCTAAGAACAGACAATAGCTAGACCTGAAAGCACTACCTGAAACTGGATAGGAACTCTAGGGTCTTCGCCCACGCGTCCCTTGCGGCTTCGGAGTTATGACCTTCCCAATTGGGCCTGTGAAAGGCATGCCCGACATCTGGGTAGAGGTGGACATCGACACGTTTCTTGTACTTCATCGCCGCAGGGAGAAAACTCTGGAACGCCCAAGTGTTGACTCTGTCATCCTCGCTTCCAAGCACTAACTGGATTGGACACCTCAGTCCTTGGACCTCCTCAATCTTCTGAACCATTCCGTAATAGTTGATGCAGAAGTCGAATTCCAGATTGCACGCACCTAGCAAATGCGACCCCCCTTCCCATGCAGAANCCCATCGTCCCAACTCTAGCTTTACCGCCAATCCTTTCTCTGAGCAGCTTTAGCCCGTTTCCAAGTGCGTCAACAGCCTCCTCCTTCGTGAGCGACTCTCGAATACTACGGCCCTCCTCAAGGGTCGCTGGTTTCTTTCCCCTGAAGATGTCAACGGCCGCAGCCCAGTAGCCGTTCCTCGAAAATTCTCTGGCAACGGACTTGATGTAGTCGTTGAACCCGAAGATTTCGTGGACCAGAACCACGCCTACCGGTGTCTTGCCCTCCTCGAGGAAGAACTCCCACCCACCAAACTTCAACGCTGCGGGTTCGTCATCCACAAGACTCGAACGGTGTATAACCCTTCAAGGCCCTAGGCTGGACTCTTCTCTAGAAAGGCGTAGAGCTTGGTGAACCCATGCTTACGGTAGAGCGAAAAGGCCTTCTTGTTCTTCATCTCCGTCGAGACGTGAACCTCCCTGGCGCCTCGTCGCCTAGCAAGCTTCAACACTCTTCTCATCAGAGCATCGGCAATTCCCAGGCCTCGAAACCGCGGCTCAACGACAAGGTTCTGAATGATGGATATGTTCGAGCCTTCAACGAAGTCTGAAAGTGTCCAGAGGTCAACAAAGCCGGTAACCTGAGAGCCGACCATGGCGACGAGAATATCATAATCTGGGTCCACTAGACTATGCCCTAGGGCACGCGTCCGCTGAACGTGTGAGGCTTCGTCTGGCATCAGCACCCCAGCAAGTGCCACAAGCTTCGCAACATCTTGCCTTGTCCCTTTCCTAATCTTGAACCGGGTTTGAGAAGGCATCGATTGTGGAAACCCCTAGCTCTCCGTTTGGAAGCTTTGCGTTATGGTAGGTTTGAAGGGTCCCAGCATGTTCGGAAGTCCTCGTTGAGGGAGTCGAGAGCCTTCATTTCGCTAGAGGAGAGCGTGAAGTCGAATACTCTGCTGTTTTCCAGGATACGGTCATTCCTGACTGATTTTGGAATCGCGACCACGGAATGCTGTACCGCCCATCGTATCAGAATCTGGGCCGACGTCCGCTCATGTTTTCTCGCAATCTCAACAACCTTCGGATGGTTCAGCCGTTCTCCTCGGGTCAATGGACTATACGCCTCAAGTTGTATATCGTGGCCACGGCAGTATTCAAGCAGTTTCTGTTGGTAGAGGAATGGGTGAAACTCCACCTGGTTCACGGCAGGTATCGTATTCGAACTGGCTAACATCTCGCTTAGATGGTTGATAGTGTAGTTGCTGACTCCGATGGCCCGGCACTTTCCGTCCTTCAGCAGTTTCTCCATTGCTCTCCAAGACTCATTTCGGACTCCTGAAACCGGCCAGTGTATCAGGTAGAGGTCAAGATAGTTCAGTCCGAGTCGTCTTAGGCTCTCGTCGAATGCTCGAATGGTAGAATCGTATCCGTGGTCGCTGTTCCATAGTTTTGTCGTGACGAACACTTCCTCCCGCGGCATCCTGCTTTCACGGATAGCAAGCCCGACATCCTGTTCGTTCCCGTAGATGCGAGCAGTGTCAACTAGGCGATAGCCGCATTTCAGAGCGTGCCTCACAGCGTCCTGCGTAGTCGTTCCAGGCGACGACTGGTAGACACCAAGGCCAAGAAGCGGAATATCTACTCCATTGTTGAGTTTGACTGTTGCCCCGGAGCTAAGCTGGGCCATTCTCCTACTGTCGAGCATGAAGACGGTAGGCTCTACTTAGCCATTCCATCAACTGACTATTCATATCTTCAGGCGAGCTCAGCTTGACCGAGTGCCCCACCCTGCTAGGGCCGACCCTCTTAGTCCTGATTATCCTCTCGTGCCCAATCTCGCGATCCGAGATGAACCCGAGATGAAGGTGGTCCGGTCTGACCGAGACGGCTCCGAAGTGGTACTTGCTGACACGGTAGAGCTTCATCAAGAAGCACCTCAGTTTCTGGCTTGCGTTCATAAATTTACAAGGCAGAGAATGCCATTTCCGGAGCCATCTAGTTGGGACCCTTGGAAATCTACGTACGGCTCGCCAACCCGCCCGGAGACTTGGTAGCCAAATACACGCGTAAAGAACGCGAATTTTTCTTCGACTACGCCAATTATGTCCTCCAACTCTTGAAGGCCTCGCAGGTCCAACAACAGCTCAGACACCTGATGGAAATAGAGAACATGGAGTTCCGTAGAGCTGTCGACCTTCGCATCATGGCCTTCCCCGCCCGGCCGCTCCACGGACGGCCTAGAAATATTCTTCACGGAAGCTACAATCATGACAATGCCCAGATCAGCATATACCCGTTGAAAGTGAAACGGAACTGGATTCGCCAGGAAGGCTTCTGCACCTTCAAAACCCCAGCCGGCCAACTCTCATCCTCGCAGCAGAAGATGCTCCAGGAAATCTCTGTCTCCGCCATAACCACCTTGATCCATGAAGTGTTACATGTCAAGTTCGAGAACCGAGGCCTACCACGGTACGCCGAGGAGGCGATCGTGAGAAAGCTGGAAAAGAAATACGCTCACGAATGGATGAGTAGCCTTCCAGCCGCCATGATAGAGGAGCCTCTCCCGATGTCCCCGACCCACTAATCCACACGGATTCCTATCTCTTGAAGCTGTCAAATGAGGAAAATCGTCTCGGGCTCGCGCTCTGGCCCGGCACCCCCGCCAGAGAAACTCTGAGAATCGGAAAACTCGCGGACGAGGCCGGCCTCGACTCTCTATGGATAACAGAGAGCACACTGGCCCCCGGACGCGACGCAATCTCAATCCTCGGAGCACTCTCTGCATCCACGTCGAGAACAAGGCTCGCAACCGGCATCATCAACATATTCACTAGGTCGCCTACCCTAATCGCGTCCACAGCCGCGACCTTGGACGAGCTCTCGGAGGGAAGAGCGGTACTAGGCCTCGGAACGGGACACCAAGACCCGTTGACGAAGTGGCACTCAGTTCACTTCGAGAAGCCCATTACAAGGATGCGAGACTATGTTGAGGTAATTCGGAGAGTTCTGGAAGGGGGAAAAGTCGACTACCGCGGCACCACCGTCACTGTCCAAGACTTCAAGCTGGCCATGAAACCGCAACGCCAAGTCCCGGTCTACCTGGCAGCGGTCGGGCCCAAGATGGCGCGACTGGCCGGGGAGATAGCTGACGGCGCGCTGGTCACGATGAATACCCTTCCGCAGCTCAAGAAGCTTGCAAACCTCGCAACAACAACTGCCTCTGGCAGAGGGAGAATGCTTGACGTTGCTGCCTACAGCCTTTCTTTCGTTTCGGAAGACCAGGAGGAAAATGTCCGAATGGCGAAGAGGGTCCTAGCTATGTACTGTTCAGCCGCGTTCTACAACAAGGTCTTCGCGGCCGCAGGCTACGAGAAGGAGGCTGGAGAAATCGCACGGTTCTGGGCCGCAAACGACAGGGAAACCGCGTATGAGTTGGTGACTGAGCGAATGATTCGAGATTTCGCAGCACTCGGAGTGGAGGAAGCTGTCAAGATGGTTCGACACTATCGAGAAGCAGGCGNCACGTTGCCAGTAATGTCTCTGGTCCACNTAGAGGATTTCGAACAGTCNGTCACTAGACTGTTCAGTCAACTAGCGGCCTAATTCGGTCAGAGCCAGTCTTGGCCGGTCTACGGTCTAGCTGGAACCTGGACTGTCATGGATCTGCCGCCGGTCTCGAGTGGAAAGCCCTCCCGCGTCCAGCCCTCGAGCCCGTCGAGCATCTCCTTGACTCTGAACCCCAAGGCGCTGAGTTTGGCAGCTGCTTTGGTTGAAGCGTTACAGTAGAGCCCTGCGCAATATGTGACTAGGACTTTGTCCTTTGGAAGGCTTGCTGTAGTCTCGGCGTCGATGGTTCGGTAGGGCAGGCTTATCGATCCCGGAATNTGCCCTCTCGCATAGGACTCGGGACGCCTCGCGTCGATTACGATGAAGCCAGTTTCACCATTCTGCATGTCCGTGTAGACATCGGACGGGTCCGTCTCGAAAGCCAGCTTTGACCGAAAATGCTCGGCAGCGGAGGCAGGGTCGCCAGCTTCTGTCTCCAAAACTTTGGAACGTTTCTGCGCATGGCTAATGGTTTCAAGGGTTGCGGTCACGTCACGCTAACCTCGGCCTGCTACACTCTGTGGTTGGATATAAGCATGGGACGGGCGCCAGACGGTATTGTCACGAACATTTCAAGAATCGGGTCCACGCGAATTGACAACGCAAACTACGCACCCCAATTCTCCAACGGCAACACCCTCGGAGAGGATACGCCCACTGCCCCAGGAGATGGGTTCTCACTTTTCGCATCGCACAACAACATAATGAACGAAAACACTGCTCGGAACAACGCGTTCACAGGCTATCGGCTCATCGCCTCAGACGGAAACAAGATAGCCGGGAATACAGNGGACGANAACGCCGATGGTTTTTCGATAGAAGTGGGCTCCACCCGCAACGAGGTAATACTGAACTGGATTAGGTCCAACGACCGAGGCATACACATCTGCAAATCCGTATTCAAACAGAACGATATGTTCCCAACAACTTCAGCGGCCCACAACAGGCAATCGCAATCGACAAGACGTGCTAGGCGGGAAGAGTTGCTATAGCCCGGTAGTTCCGTCTCTCCATTTACCTTCTAGCCACAATCCAGCATAGTTCCTCTCCCGTGGGACCCATTCCANTTTCACATGGCCAAGGCTCGCGATGAGGCCTCGCGCCTTCTCCCATAGTGGCTTGAGGTGGGCCTCCTTCACCTTGTAACTTCCGTTAATCTGGTTCACAACCAGCTCGGAATCTGAACGGATCACGATAGGGCCCTTCTGTTCCGGAATATGGCCACCGCCTGCGGTCCACCTGTTGGATATTATTTGGAGTGCTTCCAGGAGCGCCAAGTATTCTGCTTCATTGTTCGTCTTGTCCCCTACATTCATCTCTCGGACTCTTCGGCTCTGAAGGTCAGACGACGGCTCATAGACTATGGCAATTCGGGCCTGCCTCAAGGTATTTCGTTGCTCGTTTCCAACGCTCTGCCCGTCAATGTAGAGGACATCCATCAATGCTCACGTACGCGGCCAAGGATGCTTTGGGGTAAAGGCCATACGTTAGCTTAAAACATGCCAGCATTCCGAGGGAAAGCGTTCAGGATTGCTTGGTAGCAGGGACCTTTCATTGATTTCGGGGTTCTCGGCCCTCCTCATCGGGCTCGGCTTCGTCTCCGCAGGGCTTCGTCCGTTGACGCGCTCCACAGAGCTGTTCTTCCTCATCTCTGCCCTTTTCGCAGTCCTCACATTGATAGTCCAAAGGGTTGGAACCGTCACTCTCGTAGGCGGGGTCGCGGGCGTTGTATTCTTCGCAATACCCGGTGCTCCGTTTCCGCTACACATCGCCACAGCTTTGATTTCCAACGCCATTGTCTTTGACCTCTACCTGAAGACAGCCGGGTTCAAACCTGTCTCCCCGCGCAATATTGCCCTCGCTGCGGCCGCCGGCAGCTTCGTCATGGCCGTAGCCACCCTTGCACTCCTCCAGACGCTTGGGACCCCAATCCCTCTGGCCTTTTGGCTCCTCGCCCCGCCAATCGACACCCTTGTCGGATGGGTGGGAGCGCGGTTCGGACTCGTTGTCGCTCGACGAATAAAGTCCTCAGCCGAGGTCATCCGAACCGTATAGCCGCCAGAACGAAAAGTTATACCAACGATCACTCTCTACCTGTTCTGTGCCAACCGCTACTAGCGTAGCACTGGAAGAGAGGGCGGTCAAATGGCTCCTCAACCAAGAACATCCTGGAATACGCTACTGGGCCTTGCGGGACCTGCTAGGCGAATCAGCAAACGACCCTGAAGTCTCGTCCTACCGAAATCAGATAGCGTCCCACGGACCCGTCGTAGACCTTCTCGCCGAACAACACCCTGACGGGTATTGGGGGCATCCTGAAGACTGTTACTGGCCTAAATGGCAGGCGACAGTCTGGCCTCTAATCCTTCTCGCAGAAATGGGCCTACCGGGCGATAATCCCCGCATTCGTTCGGCTTGCGAGTATTACCTCAAGACTGCTATGGAACAGGACAAGTCTTGGCCCCCACCAGATTACCCTGAAGGCGACCTGACGGGTTACCGGTTACTGTGGGAGCCTTGCGTAACTGGCAACATGGCACGGACCCTCGTCCAGTTCGGCCACGAGAATGATCCACGTGTCCGTGGGATGTTCGACTGGCTCATCCGGACCCAGCTGCCTGATGGCGGGTGGAACTGCGAACCAGGACCCTGGGGCAAAGAGGTCCATCACAGCTCCTTCATGTCTACAATCGAACCGCTTTGGGCATTCTCGGCCCTAGAACCGTCGGAATGGCCTAAGGGCGGCAAGGAAGCCGTCGAGAGGGGGTGCGAGTTTCTGCTGATGCACCGGGTCTACAAGAGCGACAGGGATGGACGCGTAATAAACGAGGAGTGGACCAAGCTACACTTCCCCCTGTTCTACTTCTACGACATACTCCACGCGCTCAGGGTCCTGACAGACCTCGGCTACGGACACGATGAGAGAACCGGGGACGCCTTGGGGCTGCTCCAGAGCAAGCGTCTACCGGATGGCGCTTGGGCCATGGAGGCAACCTTTCTTGAGAAGATCAGACGCAACTTCGCAAAAGACTCTGCGACAGGTCAGTGGAGAGAGATAAGCGGGCAAGGAATTGCCCAGATTCCGACAGTATACTCAAGCCTTGGCTCGGTAGGGGGCCCGAACCCGTGGGTCACGCTGAATGCCCTCCGAGTCTTGAAAGGGGTTCACTCAATATAGAGCCCCTGCCTTTAGCCTCCAATTGAGAGAATAGCTAAATCCTAGTTCGATCTCGCGCCGATACGGCGATACCATTCTTGACAATAGCACAAGTCGCAAAGAAAATCGTAAACGAATGCCTCCAAGTCAAAGAAGACGAACAGGTTCTCGTCTCAGCTTGGAACCACACCATCGACTATGCGAACGCTCTAGCCCTTGAAGTCGAAAAAGCAGGAGGGACGCCCCTTGTAACACTCGACACAGACGAAATGTTCTGGGGCCACCTGACCAAGGTCTCTGAAACACACTACGGAAGACCGCGAAGAGCATTCCTGTCAGCACTAGAACAGACAGACGCGTCCGTGTTTCTTGGGGGACCCGAAGACCCCTCAGGCTTCAGAAAAGTCCCGGGAGACCGACTAGCAAAATCCTTCGAGTCCGAGAAAGCGGTCATGGACAAGTTCCGCGACAGGAAGATTCGAAGCGTCGACCTGCCAGTGGGCCAGATGACACCACAGCGGGCAAAGACCTACGGATTCAACCTCGCAAGATGGCGACGCATCACAGACAACGCCATGTCAGTGGACCACAGAAAGATGTCGGCCCTCGGCCAGAAGGTGGCGGCAAAACTTGGAACCGCGAGCAAAGTCAACATCACTGCGAAAAACGGAACAGACCTGAGCTTCACGATCACAGGCCGGCCAGTCCACGTACACGACGGCATCGTTGACCCTGCTGACGTAGCGAAGGGAACGTACTCGGAGAGCTTACCATCGGGTAATGTCGCAGTCGCAGCGGTCGAGGACAGCGCGCAGGGAACAATCGCCTTCGACCAACCAATGGCCCTTCGTGGAAAGCTGGTGAAAGGACTCAAGTGGAAGTTCGAGAACGGAAAACTGACATCAACAGAAGCAAAGGCGAACCTGGAAGCCTTCACCGGCTTCTACTCCGGAGCGACAGGCGACAAGGACAGAATAGGCTGGTTCTCGATAGGAATCAACCCCAGGGCCGACTTCATAGGCTACTTTACCGACGGCCTCGTTCTTGGAGCAGTCTCAGTCGGAGTAGGCTCCAACAAAGACCTCGGAGGAAACAACGACACCACCTTTGCACACGGTCAAACCCTGAGCAAGCCCACGGTCGAAGTCGACGGAACAACAATCCTCGCAGACGGAAAACTCAAAATCTGAAAGGTCAAAGACCCGTTCTAACGGGTCTCCCCTCTTTTTCGTCGCGTCCTAAAGCTTCACTTTTATTCTGCTAGGCAAGGGTCTTGGCCAGCAGGCTCAGCGATACGTTGCCGCCTGATATCACCAGTACCACTCTTTGCCCGAGCTTTTTGAGGTTCGTCCCCTTTAGGAGAGCCGCGGCAGAAGCTGCCCCTGACGGCTCGGGGAATATGTGCGCCTCCCTAACTAGTAATTTCATGGCTTGAATGATCTCGTCATCCGATACGGTGAACATTCCGTCAACGTACCTTTTGCATGCTTCAAGGGTCAGGCTTCCGACTGTCGAGGGGTTCAGGCCGTCAGCTATGGATTTTGGAGCCTCAAGGTCCACCAGCTTTCCAGCCTTCAACGATGCCGTCATCTTCGGCGCTCCCTCAGGCTCAACTCCGAAGACCTTCGTCGATGGGCTCAACGATTTGACGACGAGGGCGATTCCCGAAATCAAGCCTCCTCCCCCGACCGGAACTATGACCGAGTCAATGTCGCGAAGTTGTTCTGTTATCTCCAGCCCGATGGTCCCGGTTCCGGCGATAATGTCTGGGTCGTTGAAAGGATGAACTAGCACACCACCTTTCTCTCTGATGATTTCACGAGCCTTTGCTTCGGCCTCTCCTTCCTTGCGGAATTTTCCAAACCTTACAGGTTCTCCGCCAAACTCGACAATGCGTTCACCTTCTCCTCCACAGCCGTCTCCGGCAGAACAATAGTACACTTCTTGTCCAAGAGACGAGAGCAATAGGCCACTGCCAGTCCATGATTGCCAGACGAGACAGCAACTATTCTCCTCTCGGGAATTTGCGAGATCTTGTTGTAGGCCCCTCTGATCTTGAACACCCGTATGGGCTGGAAACACTCGAGCTTGAGGTGTACCCCTCGTCCAAACCTCTTCGAGAGCGCAGGAGACTCTGCCAGCGGGGTCCGACTTGCAACACCCTTGATCCTCNCTTGAGTGGCGATAACGTCATCCATGCTAGGNAGAAACGCAGAACTCGTTCGCAGGGTCAATGAGCAATCCTCAGCATCGCTGTNCCGGAGGACATGCATAAAGAAGTTCTATTCCTGCGCCAAGGTCCATGGAGGGCCAACCCCTGGCCCATTGACTCTAATGACTCGAAACGCGAAAGGTGGTGCCGAGGGCAGGATTTGAACCTGCGACTGGGCCGGTCCTGAT
>C687J29651_10000720_pt1 | contig 13551 bp, 12 predicted proteins | sample RifCSP13_1_FD_29651 | JGI IMG/M metagenome (IMG submission 29651) | reverse complement strand
GGAAACAATCACCGTGAATTGTCAACGACGCAGGAGTCGAGGCTGATGAGAAGGGGGAGGGCGCGNGCGCAGTCCGCGCGAGCCATTCTGCTCGCTGACGATTCGAGGCGGCGAACGCAGATCCGCGCTCGTGCGCTCGTCGAGCTTCACGTGTTGCTGGTCTCGGTACGGCCGGTCCTTGATGACCTCCTTGAGCCAATAGGTAGCTCCAGCCTGGAGATCGATAGGCGCCCAAGATGTGAAGGCGAAGCGGCCAGCGGAAGTCGTCAGGAGGCCCGCTTGGCGGATACCCGCTGCTGCCTGACGCTCGCTCAGGCGTTGGAGCTGCTCGACGTGGAACGTCCCGGCAAACCGCATGCCCATGCGAACCTTGGCAGGGTCTGGGCTCTTGAACGCGCCAGCGGCGCCCTCAATCTCGGCAAGATACGGGGACGGAAGACCTTGCCTGGCAATCAGATGAAGTCGCTTGATGGCACGGGTAATCGCGACGTAGAAGAGCCTGCGTTCCTCCGCCTCGTCGTCGCCGGCGCTCATGCGCACGGGCTCGAGGACGTCCGGGTTCTCGACCTTCGATGGGAAGCCGAGGAGATGGTCGCTCGCGTTGACCACGATCACGACACTGGCCTCGAGTCCCTTGGCCTTGTGCGCGGACATGAGGCGGACTCCGGGCATGTTCCGCTCCGGATTGGCGACCGGGATCCCCCTTCGCCGGCAAGCCTCGGTGACGTTCTCCAAGATGTGGTTCGTCCGGCTGAGGATAAGAATCTCCTCGGGTTTGGCCCGTTGAAGTTCCTCTTGGACAAGCCGAGCCGTATGATCCACGATCGCTGCATCGTCGTTCGGGACTTCGTGCACGTAGGCTTCTCCGCGCTCGTGGCTGAAAACCATCACCTGCTTGGGCACCTGCTTCTTGTTGCGAGCGATCAGCGCGGCCCCCGCCTCCACAATCACGGCGGGGGAACGGTAGTTCACGATGAGCATGGTCGTGGACGCGGGACCGAAATGGGATTCGAAGTTGACGATGTGATCGACGTCGCCACCGGCGAACCCGTAGATGGCCTGCCAGTCGTCGCCCACAGCGAAGAGACGCGCTCCGCTGGAAGCGAGGAGCCCCTTCAAGANGCGCGCCATGGCTGCCGAGGTGTCTTGGAACTCATCGACGAGGATGTGCTGGAATCTCGGAAGGGAACGAGTTCCGCTCTCCAAGAGATCGGCCGCCCGGTGAAGCATGTCGGAGAAATCGATTCGGCCTTCCCTTGCGAGCTCGGCCTCGTATCGCTCTAGGGCCGCGATACCCAACAGACCAAAGTGATGAACACGAGGCGTCGTGCCTTGAGGTGGTGACGGATCTCAGCCGGCGTGCGCCGCAGCGCTCGAGCGTTGACGATGAACTGAACGAGGAGCTTCTCAATCGAGCTTCCGACGTACTTCATGTCTCCAACTGTCTTCCCAAGCTCCTCGGACGTCATCGGCCGCAAGGCGACTCCCGCTTTGGTCATTCGCTCTTGGAGGCGTTCCTCGAGCGTACCCTCCGTGCGCTCGTAGTCGTAGAACTCGAGAAGTACCTTCCCCTCGCGGCGGAACTGCTCCCGTTTCCATGCCATGCCTTGCCTGTACGCCTCGGATGTGGTCTCCATCCAGCCGGCAACCCGGCCCTGTCGGTCAACGCCCCAGTACTCGATGCAAGCATCGATCTCGAGAAGCTTGAAGTCCGGATGATATGCGTCGCGTCCCGCACCGACGTTGGCCCACGAGGCTCTCGCCTCGTACTTGTGGCCGACATTGTGGACGAACAGGAAGTCCGCGATGATACGTTCGCCGATGGACCGGACGTGCTCCCCGCGAAGGGTGCGATAGGTCTTCTCGCCGCCGACGGCAGGGGCGCGTTCATCCTCATTGCGGTGAAAGTGGAGGACCGCGTTCACGTAGAGTCGGGCGAGTTGTGGATCGCGAGCCTCTCGCGCGTCACGCAGCACACTCGCGACGAGGGAATCCATCCACCGGTCGTCCGCCACGCTGATCGGCCCGGCCACGGCGGCCTGGACGACACGTTTGCCGAGAGCGTGGAGGGTCGAAACGGTGACGCCATCCTTTCCCCGGTCCGCAACGGACACGCCCATCTGCTTGAGTCGTTCCTGCATCTCCCCGGTGGCCTTGTTCGTGAAGGTGACAGCGAGGATGGCCGCAGGGGGAACCTGGAGTTCAAGAAGGAAGCGAACGCGAGCGACGATGGTGCGTGTCTTGCCGGAGCCCGCCCCGGCGATCACGAGGTTGCGCTCGTCGTCTCGCACAATCGCCATGCGCTGCGCCTCATCGGTCATGAGTTCCTCGACAAGCAGTTTCGAATGATCGGCTACCATCTTCTTGACATACTTGTCATTGCGTTCCTTGAGCACCTTCCGGAGTTCACCTGCCCGGCGAAGGACTTCCGCCAACCGGTCCTGCATAGTGCCGTCGCTCGAATGCGAAACAACCCGGGAAACTTCTGGAAGACTCTGATCTACGAGCTGGGTGAGCTTGGCTTCGAAGGGCCTCCGGATCCGCTCAGGAATGTAGGCCCCGGTGGCAAGGAACGGTTGGAGATCGGCTTCCACGCCCTGGACGGCGACCTGGGCCTGCTGCAATCCTTCGCGGGCCCGCTCTACCCGTCGTTTCCGGAGATGTTCTGCAATTCTCCGGCGCCGAAGGAAGGCGGCAACGGCGCCCGCGAGGGCAACGAAGGCAAGGATTATCCACAATGGATCCGTCCAAACTCCCCCCGCACCGCCGAGTGTTCCCTTCGCGCAGGACCTTCAACCGCAAGAAGACTAATGTACATTTCGGGCCAGCCAAGAAGCCGAGAACAAACAGGCTGCCGGGAAAGCTTCCCTAGCCAGGTTCGTCGTCGCCCCATGCGGTCCCTCATGCCTCGAGCAAGAGGGGCTCGTTCGCCGCCCCGGCGTGACAATCGCTGTGAAGGGTTACCGCATCAGCTCCATTGGATCCCTGGCGGCCAACCATTAATAACGACTGGTCATTGGCGGGTCCGTGGACCTCGAGCCCGTCGCGGATCGCCCCGCCCTCCTGGCGGACGACATCCTCGTCGTCGCAGACCTCCACATCGGCCTGGAGGAGGAACTCCAGGAGAAGGGGATCCGCATACCGAGCCGCTCCGAGGTCATGGCGCGGGAGCTCGTCGACATCGCGGACCGGCGGGGCGCGGAGCGCCTCGTCGTCCTGGGGGACGTGAAACACCTCGTGCCCAAGATGGCCTCTCGCGAACGGCGGGACGTCTACGTGTTCTTCCGGGACCTGTCCGGGCGCTTCCGCGAGATCGCGATCGCCCAGGGGAACCACGACGGCCAGCTGAAGAACATCGTCCCCCGCTCCGTCCGGTTCCGCCCTGCGTACGGCTTCCGAATCGGGGACGTCGGCTTCTGCCACGGCCACGCGTGGCCGTACAAGAAGGTCATGGAGGCGAAGACCCTCGTCATGGGCCACAACCACCCCGCCGTCGCGTTCCGGGACGCCCTCGGGCACCGCCAGATCGTGCCCTGCTGGATGCGGACCCCCTTCGCCCGGCGGCACAAGCGCTACCCGAGGCTCCCAAGGGAGGCGATCGTCGTCCCGTCCTTCAACGAGCTCTGCGGAGGCATGCCCGTGAACGACGTCAGGGCGAGGTTCATCGGCCCCCTCTTCGACGAGGACCTCGTCGACGTGGAGGCGTCGGACGTCCACCTCCTCGATGGGACATACCTCGGGCGGCTCCGAGACCTTAAGGTGGACCTGGGATTCCGGCCTCAGGACTATCGCCAATGAGTGGGCCCGAGGCACTGTAGCCCTAACCGCCCGCCGCCTCTGTGGGCGTCCGGGGGAAACGCGCGTCGCGGACCATTGAGACGATGATCGCGCGGACCCGAGCCAGGACCGACTTGTACATCGCCTTCATTTCCGCGCTCAGCTCCAGGGATGACGCCTCGGCATCGGCCACACACACGCCGATCACCTCGATGACGGGCAACGCACGCCCGTAGATCCGGGCCGCTTCCAGAGCGTGGTCGAAGGCCTCCTCCTGGGGCCCGGGGTGCACCTTCAGACTGAGGAGGCTCATCGGGCTCACGCGGAGGACGCGTCCGGGTTCTCCCGGGACGCACACGGAGTCGATGACGAACACGAGGTCGAAGTCGCGGATCAGCTCGAGGACATCCATCTCGTTCGAGGGGGCCTCCTTGGCCTCCACCTCGTCGATCACCTCGCCGATGGCCCGCGTCAGCTGGAGGCCGATGCCGTCGTCCCCATGAGCCGCGTCCCCCATCCCGAGCAGGAGAATCCGTGGCATCCGAATCCACGACGCGTTCACGGGATACCTCCTCGAGCGTCGCCCGGCGCACATCTGGTCTCCAGGGTGCCACCCGCCGCCTTGGGCTCCCCCCGCCAGATCGACGCGACCGGGGTCATGTCATGTCCGATCCGCCCGTGGGCCATCGTCGGCGCGTGCGGGACCTCTCGATGGACCGAGCAGGATGACGACTTCTCCGAGGGCCACGTGCCCCCCCTCCAGGATCTCAACCGGGATCGCGCACCGAGGGCATATAGGCGGCAGGTCGTCCTCGTCCGCCTCTTCCGGTCCCGCCCCGACGGGGCCCGTGAACCCGCACACGTCACAGTGGATTCGGCCCGGGACCCGATGGAATGCTAGCGAGGCCCTGTCGGCGAGCGTGCCCGGAGAGAGGGCTGCGAAGGCAGTCTCGAGGGCCTCCCGGCTCACGCCCGAGAGCTCACCGAGCTCGATGCGGAGCTGCGTGATCGACCGCGCTCCCCGACCCCGTGCCTCCTCGACCGCACGATCGAGGAGGGATGCCATCATCCCGTACTCATGCATGGATCGCCTCCCGGGTCGGGAGGTACCCCCATGCAGATGCCGTCTCCTTCACGAGCGCAACGAGCCCGTCCACGGCGGATCGCACGGCGAGACTCGGCGTGGAGCCGATCGTCTGCACAACCCCAATCTCGACGGCGAAGATCCGGAGCCGTCCAGGCACGCGCAGTCCTGCGCTCCGCGCGAGCGCGAGGGCCTCGGGCAGGCCGGCGTAATGGGCCGAGGGCCCGAGCGGACGCAACGCGGCGGCCGGGAGCTCCCGGACGCGACCGGGCTGCTCCCCGAGGACGGAGTCCAGGATGATCGCGTCGTCGTAGCCCTCAAGCTCCTCGACGAGGTACAGGCCCGAGCGGCCGCTTCGCGCGATTTCGACGCGGGACCCCAGGTGACCCTCGAGGNATGCCGCCGCGAGGAGCCCGATCCCATCGTCGCCCAAGAGGTCATTGCCCAGTCCGAGGACGAGGAGGGTCATGTTCCTCTAGCCGTCCCTCCGGAACTCCTGGACGAGCTCTCCCCCGCTATCGAGGATCTTGACCCAGAGGGGCATGTGGCCGGGCATCGAGTGAGTCGCGCACGCGTGGCACGGATCGTAGGCCCGGAAGGCCATCTCGACCTGGTTGAGGATTCCGTCGTCTACGACGCCGCCGTGGATTACGCTGCGCGCGGCCTTGTCGACGGACATCGCGATGCGCGCCGCGTTGTGTTGTGTCGCCACGATGAGGTGCGCGGACGTGAGGATGCCGCGGTCGTCGCTCTTGTAGTGGTGAATGAGCACGCCTCGCGGAGCCTCGACGACGCCGACGCCCTCTGCCGGGGTTTCCGTCGGTAGGGTCCGAACGTTCGGGTCCGTGATCTGACGATCGAAGATGAGTTGCTGGAAGCGCTCTGCCGCGTACACGATCTCGATGACCCGGGCCCAGTGGTTCGCGAGAGTGTGGTGGACCGGCTTCCCTCCGAGGGTCTCGAAGTACTTTTCGTAAAGCTCCGCGGCCCGCGGCGTTGACATGTCGTCGCACGCATTGAGCCGGGCGAGGGGTGCGACGCTGTACACACCGCTGTCGGCCCCGTCCACGAAGCCCTTCCATCCGATCTTCTTCAGGAAGGGAAACTTCACGTATGTCCAGGGCTCCGCGTGCTCCGCGATGTGTTCCAGGTACTGTGAGCCCGGGAACCGCGCGATTTCGCGGCCCGAGGGGTCGACGACGCGGATCTGGCCCTCATAGAAGTTCTCCCGCATCCCGGCGTCGACGAGGCCCATGTAGTGCGTGCGGTGCGTGTACGCGTCTGAGGTGATCGCCTTCACATAGTCGGGGTTCCCCAGGACGACGTCCTCGAACAGCTTTTCGCAGAACGCGGCGAACTTGAGCGCGCGTCCAGCGACCTCCTGGTACCGGGTCTGCATGTCCGCCGTGACGGGCTTCGCGACCCCGCCAGGTAGACCGTACACAGGATGGATCACCTTCCCGCCGAGTTCCGTGAGGATCGCCCGCAGGTCCTTCCGCATCGCGATCACGCGCTTCCCGATGTCCAGACCCGCCTTCTGGATCACGCCGAGAACGTTCCGGCTCGCCTTCGGCGCGGTCGGTCCGACGATGAAGTCGGGGCCACCCAAGAAGAAGAGATGAAGCGCGTGATCCTCGAGCATGAAGACGCTGTACAGCATCTCGCGGATCATCTTCGCGGTCATGGGCGGGTCGACCTTGTAAAGGTCGTCGAGGGCCTTCGTCGCGGCCGTGTGGTGGGCGGTCGGACACACGCCGCAGATGCGGGACGTGATTTGGGGTGCGTCCTCCGCTTGCCGCCCCACGAGGAAATTCTCGAAGCCGCGCAACTCGGGAACCTGGAAGTACGCTCGGGAGACTTCGCCCTCGTCCGTGAGGAAGATGGTCACCTTTCCATGGCCCTCGAGACGTGTAATCGGATTGATCACGACGGGCTCAGGCATGGTCCTTCACCTCCCGGGATCGCATCAGGTAGGACCGCGGCAGCGAATAGCGGTAGAACGTCCCCACGGGGTCCGGCACGTTCCCCAGGACCCGGCGGATGTCCTCTTCGTCGTCGAAGTCAACGATCGACGAGAGGAACGACACGCCCTTCGCGCCCTGGTCCCTCACCTCGTCGAGCGGACCGAAGCATCCCGTGCAGGGCATGGCCCCCTTCACGCAGAGGGCATCGCATCCGCCGCGGGTCACGGGGCCAAGGCATAGAATCCCCTGAGCGAGCAGGCACGTCTCCGGATCCACCTTCGTCCGGTCGACGCGCTTCAGCTCCTTCACGAGGAGCTTCTCCGGTTTCGTTTCGTTCAGGGCGCACTCCCGGCAGAGGGCCTTCGTCCCCGCGAGGACGGAACCCTTTGGTGGCAACTCGCCGCGAAGCAACGCTCCGACGGCGTCCGCGATAATCTTCGGAGTCGGCGGGCATCCGGGGACGAAGTAGTCCACGTCGATGACCTGGTCCAAGGCCTTCACGGTGTCCCAGAACGCCGGGAGCTCGAGGGTCCCCTCGGGGACTTCCACCTTCTCCTGCGGCTCGACGCCGTCCCCACCCGCAACAGCGGGCCCCCGATGGTAGTACCAGTCGAAGATGGTCCTCCGGTCCCACAGGTTCGCGAGGCCGGGGACACCGCCCAGGTGGGAGCAGCTCCCAAACGCGATCACGTACTTCGACTTGCGTCGGAGAAGCCGGGCCATCTCCTCCTGTTCGGAGAGGCGGACGGCCCCGTTGATGAAGCTCACCGTGATCCCGCCGTCGGGGAGCGCCTCGACATCGTGGACCTTGAAGTCCAGCGCCACGGGCCAGAACACGATGTCCACGGCGGCGACAACGTCGAGGATCCCCTCGGCCAGGTCGACGACGGCTTCCTCGCATCCTCCGCACGAGGCGCACCAGTAGAAGGCCACCTTGGGCTTCTCCGTCATCTAGGGCCCCCCGTTGAGTTTGAAAGGCCCAAGACGGCGCACGCGATCCGTCATGTCCTCCACGACTCGCCGGAATTTCTCTCCTTCCGAGGCGGAAATCCACTCGAGACGGAACCGATCGCCCTCGATCCCGAGTTGAGAGAGCATCTTCTTCAGGAGGGTGTACCTTCGGAGGGCCTTGTAATTCCCCGAGCTGTAGTGGCAATCTCTCGGGTGGCATCCGCACAGGAGGACCCCGTCGGCGCCCCCAGAGAACGCCGCAAGGACGAACTGGGGGTCCACGCGCCCGGAGCACATCGTCCGGAGGAGCCGGATGCTCGGGGAATAACGGGCGCGGGCGACGCCGGCCGCATCCGCGGCGATGTACGTGCACCAGTTGCACACGAAAGCGACGATCCTCGGCTCGAACTGCTTCGCCTGCGCCATCATGAGAGCACCCCCAAGAGCTCGTCGAGGATCTGATCGTCTTCGAACATCCTCTGCAGGGCCGCCCCGCTAGGACACGCGGCGACGCAGACTCCGCATCCCTTGCACAGGACGTCGGAAATCTTCGCGACCATCGAGCTCCGGTCGAGTTCGATCGCGCGGTACGGGCACAAGGGAATGCAGACCTGGCATCCTGAGCAGAGGGCCTTGTCGATGTACGCGAGATTCGGCTCTAGAGTGATGAAGCCCTTCGAGGTGAGCGCGAGTACCTCTGCCGCTGCGGCCTCGGCCTGTGCCACCGTCTCGGGGATGTCCTTTGGTCCCTGGCAGGCGCCCGCGATGAACACGCCGTCCGTCATCGTCGACACGGGGGCGAGTTTCGGGTGCTTCTCCAGGAAGAAACCTTCCGAGCTGCAGGACATGTTGAGCAACCGCCGGACCTGCTCCTTGTCCGCCTGGGGTTCGAGGGCGACGCTCAGGACGACCATGTCCACGGGGACGCGTACGACGCCGCCGAGGAGGGTGTTCTCCGCGACGACGACGAGCTTCCCTTCCTCCCTCGGAGACTCCGCGATGTCCGTGACCANGGCGACCTTGCCGCGGATGAGATGCAGGTTCTCCACGAGGAGCCTGTGGTAGAACTCCTCGTAGCCCTTCCCCGGGGTCCGCATGTCGATGTAGAAGCTGTACACCTCCGCGCCCGTCCGTTCCTTCACGAGGTGAGCCAGTTTCAGGGAGTACATGCAGCACACCTTCGAGCAATACGGGTTGTAGTTCTCGTCCCGGGATCCGACNCAATGGACGATCGCCACGGAGGAGGGCTTCTTCCCGTTCCGTAGGACAATCTCGCCGCCCGTGGGCCCGTTCGACGCCGCGAGACGCTCGACCTCAAGGGCGTTGTAGACGTCGGGATAGCGGCCGTACCCGTAGTTCGTCATGCGGGAGGCATCGAACACCTGGAACCCGGTCGACACGATAATCGCCCCGACGTCNAGTTCGACGAACTGCTCCTGTTGCTTGAAGTCGATCGCGTTCCGGTCCCCGCAGGCTTCGACGCACGTCTTCTTGCAGTGCCCCGTCTTGAACTCGATGCAGGTCTCCGGATCGATGACGGCCACGAGGGGGACCGCCTGAGGGAAGGGGATGTAGATTGGCTTCCGCTTCCCAAGACCGAGTTCGAACTCGCTCGAGAACTTCGGGGTCTTGTATACGCACTCCTCGATGCACTCGAAGCACCCCACGCACTTTGCCTCGTCCACGTACCGCGGCTTCCTCCGGACCTTNACCTTGAAGTTCCCGACATAGCCGTCGACGGCCACGACCTCGGAGTAGGAGAGGAGCGTGATGTTCGCGTGGTTCTTCACCGCCGTCATCTTCGGCGTGAGGATACACGCGGCGCAATCCAGGGTGGGGAAGGTCTTGTCGAACCGCGCCATATGGCCCCCGATCGAGGGCTCCCGCTCCACGAGGTACACGTGGTGGCCGGCCTCTGCGGCCGTGAGCGCGGCCTGAATCCCTGCGATCCCGCCACCCATGATGAGCACCTCCCCGCGGACGGGGACCTCCCGGCGCTCGAGGGGGGAATGCCTCGCGACGCGCGCGACCCCCGCGGCAACGAGGGACTTCGCCTTCTCCGTCGCTTCGTCGCGTCCCTTCGTGACCCAGGAGACCTGCTCGCGGATGTTCACCATGTGCACGAGGTAGGGGTTCATCCCCGCGGACTCCGCAGCGCGGCGGAAGGTGGACTCGTGGAGATGGGGGGAGCAGGAAGCGACGACCACACGATTGAGTCCCTTCTCCCGGATGTCCTTCTGGATCGTCTCTTGACCCGGGCTCGAGCACATGTACTTGTACTCCCGGGCGACCGCGACGCCCCTGAGCCCCTTCGCGTAGTTCACGACCTCCGGCACGTTCACGACGCCGGCGATGTTGAACCCGCAGTCACAGACATAGACGCCAATCTTGGGTTCGTCCGTTGTCACAGAGCTTCCTCCACGAGTTCGATGATGTCGCGTATCTGGANCGACCCTTCGAGGCCGGCGGTCTTCACGGCGTCCGTGAACATCACGTAGTCTTTCGGGCAGGCCACAACCAGGGTCGCGACGCCCTCGAGCCCCGCAGCCTCCTTCACGCGCACGTACGCGGGGCGCTTGGATTCATCCGGAACTCCTTCCGTCCAGATTCGGCCCCCGCCGGCCCCGCAGCACAGGCTCTTCCAACGGCTCCTCGGCATCTCCACGAGCTCCGCCCCCGTGGCCGCGAGCACCCGGCGCGGGGCATCGTACACGCCGTTGTAGCGGCCCAGGTAGCAGGGATCGTGGTACGTGACACGCTGAGAGAGCTTCTTCGAAAGCTGTAGCTTGCCCGTGCGGATGAGCTCGTCCAGCAGCTCCGTGTAGTGGAGCACCCTCCCGCCGTTAGGCGGGGGATACTCGTTCTTGAGCGTGTTGTAGGTGTGCGGGTCCGTCGTCACGACGTCTTTGAACGTGCAGGTCTTCATGGCCTCGGCGTTCCGGTCGCGAAGGCTCTCGAAAAGGCCTTCCTCGCCGACCCTCCGCACGTCGTTCCCGGAGTTCCACTCCCCGTCGTGAAGGATTCCGAAGTCCACGCCCGCGCGGGCGAACACGCTCGCGGTTCGCGCCGTGAGGGCTTGGCAGCGGGAGTCGTACGACGCATAGTCGCCGACGAACCACAGCGTGTCCACGGGCTCCTTCCGCGCGTCCTTCACGGGACCCGGGAGGCTCCGTGTCCACTTCGTCCGCGCCTTCGGCGTCCCCTTGAACGAGTTGCCGTAGCGGCTGAGGCTCTCGAGCGCGCCCTGGACGCCCGGGTCGACCTCTCCCCGGGCTACGAGCGCGCGGCGCATCTCGAGGATCTTGGAGAGGTGGTTGTTGAACACGGGACATCCGTCGACGCAGGCGAGACAGGTCATGCACGACCAGACCGCGTCAGGGCTGTGGACCGCGTGGAAGAGATCCTCCGCCTCGGGTGCGCCCCCGTCCGCGGCCCTCGTCACGGTCCGCGCCTCGCCTCCGCGGGCGAGGACGGCCGCCCGGAGGCGCATCATCATGTGCATCGGATCCATCGAAGCACCGCTCGCGTGGGCCGGGCAGTTGTCCGTGCACCGGCCGCACTCCGTGCATGCGAAGGCGTTCAGGAGGGACACCCACGTGAGGTCCCGGACAGACCCCGCGCCCGGGGTGTCCGCGCGCTCCACAGGGACGGGGCGCATCGCCCCCGCGGGTTCCGGCTTGCGGAAGAAGACGTTGAACGCAGCGAAGATGATGTGGGAGTGCTTCGTGTAAGGAAACCACGCCATGAAGGTGAACAAGGCGACGACGTGCAGCCACCACATGGACCCCTCGAGGCTGGCCGCGACTCCGCCCCATCCCGCGGCCGATGCCGCGGCCGCGATCCCGCGGCTCACGGGCCGCCACTCCGCCGTCGACGCCGCCGCGTCCTCGAGGATCCGTGCCGCGTTCAGGAGGAGGAAGGACACGAGGATTGTGAGGATGAAGAGGAGCATGACGACGGCCGCGCGGTTCCCCTCGTGCATGAGCCGCTTGGGTTTCGAGACCGTCCTCCGGTAGATTGCCATGATCACGCCGACGATGCCGAGGGCCGCGGCGAGGTCCTGGCCGAGGTAGAGTGGACCATCGAGTGGACCGACCGGGAGGCGGAAGCCCTCGATGTACCCCTCCCCGACGATTTCGACCACGCCGAAGAAGAGGAAGACGAAGGCCCAGAAGATGAAGGCGTGAAGCACGCCTGCGGATCGTTCACGATAGATCTTCCTCTGGAGGAGCCCGTCGAGGATGACGCTCGCGACCCGAGTTCCCAGCCGGTCCCACCAGACCTCGCGGATGCCCTTCCGGACCGCGACGACGATTCGGAGGAATCGTCCGAGGAACAGGAGGCCGCTCGCGGCCAGGATTGCAGAGAGGACCGCCTGCTCCAGGTTCATGCTCCACCTTTCGCTGCTTCGATTCTCGCCGCAAGGATCGGCACGAGCTTGAGCAGGTCGACCGTTGCCCCGAAGTGGGCGACGTCGAAGATGGGCGCCTCCGGGTCCGTGTTNACGGCGACGATGAGCCCGGANTCCTTCATGCCCTCGACATGTTCCGGGGCCCCGCTGACTCCCAGCGCGAGGTAGAGGCGGGGCTTCACGATCATCCCCGANCGTCCGACCTGGCGGGCGCGGGGGAGCCATCCCTGGTCCACGATGGGGCGCGTCGCGCACACGGCGCCCCCGAGCGTTTTCGCAAGGGCCTCCACGGCCTCCAGATTCGCTTTCGACTGGACGCCCCGGCCCGCGGCCACGAGGATGGGCACTTTGCGCACATCGACATCCCCTAGGCTCGGCTCCACGAGCTCCAGGAACCGGACGGGGAGGCCTTTCAGGGACACGGGCGACGGCCGCACCTCCGTGGGCGGTACTTGGTCCTGCATCCCCTCCTCCCGGTTGAAGCTCCCCGGAAGGAGCATGGCAATCACCATCCCGTCGCGAAACTCGATCTGCGCGAGCAGCTTCCCGCCGCACATCCGGCTCGTGAACAAGATACCCTCGCCCTCCGAGCGGATTCGAATGCATCCGCCTACGACGGGCGCATCGAGGAGGTGGGACAAGGAGCCGGCGAGGTCCGTCCCGACATTCGTGTTGCCAACGAGCACGAGCCGCGGACCGAGGTCCCTCAGCACGTGTGCGAGGACCTTCGAGTATGCCACGGGGTTGAACGAGCTGAGCGAGGGATCNTGGACGATCACCGTCCGGNCCGACGNGAGGGGAAGGGCCTCGAAGGGTTTCGGATCGTCGGCAAGGATCACGCAGGTGACGTGCCAGCCAATCGTGTGCGTGAGCTCGCGGGCGCACGCGAGCATCTCCAGCGTTACGTCCGTGACCTCGCCAGCCAGATGCTCGGCCACGACAACAATCTCAGGCGGCGTCATGCCACACCACGCTCCCGCAGGATGCGGACGAGGCGGTCCGCGACCTCTTCCGGGCTTCCGGAGATCATCTCGGCCCTCGTCGCAGCCTCAGGCTTCGTCAGCTTTCGGAGATGGACCCGCGCTTCATGGGACGCAGCGGGCGGTATCGTCTGGGCCTGGAGGCTCCGCTTCGCCTGCATGACCTTGCTGACGGGTACGTAGCGCGGGGGATTCTCCGCGGACTGAATCCCGAGGACGGCGGGAAGGTCGACTTCCATCACGCCTANGCGACCTCCGGGGAACTCCTTCCGAACCGTGGCCNTCGCGCTTTCCGCGGGCGCGGAGACGGAGGTCAGCCCGCCAACGTACGGGAGACCGAGCTCCGCAGCAAGGAGACCTCCGAGGCCCGCATCGAGCTGGTCC
>C687J29651_10000714_pt1 | contig 13593 bp, 14 predicted proteins | sample RifCSP13_1_FD_29651 | JGI IMG/M metagenome (IMG submission 29651) | reverse complement strand
GCGCTGATCACTAGTATTTCCCCTACCCTCCCCCTGCCGATTCTTGCCTCCTGGGCAGACCCGATAGTTTCACCCACCCAGGACGTATTCTATCCCACACTCACCTTCACTCAAGCAATCAATTCCAAGCCCGTCCTCAACCAAAAAGTAACTGTTGAATTTCAAGCCGATCAGACCACATACTTACTTGACTTTGATATTCCTCAAATTCCGGACCAGTCCGCCACCTCAATATTATTTCGTCTGCAACTGCCAACGTCCGCAGTTATAGACGATCTTGAAATAAATGGACAGAAACTATTAGACAGCTCGTATTCCCTTTTGTCCCAACCCGGCTTCCAGGAGATTAGCCTTGATCTCGACTCAGTGACTAAATCCGCAACTCTCATCAAGATCAACGTGCACTCCAAACGTAAGTTAACAAACTACACATTGGTCATACCTCGCCAGCCCGGGGTCACCTCTGTCCAAGATATAGAAATTAAATATCCACCGGAAATTACACTATCCGCGGTTCAACCCCCCTCGTTTGCCAAGCCGGGGATACTCCGATATAATAACCCCACCTTTTCCCAAGTGGAACTTGGTTTTCAGACACCATTACCATGAATAAGCCACAACTCTCTGTTCAACCACGAACAATTCTCGGTCGGAAAGTCAAAACTTTAAGATCACAAGCGTTAGTTCCGGCAAATATTTTTGGTAAGAAAATCCCCTCCCTAAATGTTCAGCTAAACACCAAGGACTTTCAGAAAGTTTATCGGGAAGTAGGGGAGTCTACCCTGCTTTATCTCCAAGTAGAAGGAGAGAAAGAAAATCGTCCGGTTTTGGTATCACAGGTCATTTATCACCCCACAAGTGCGCAAATTCTTCACATCGCATTCCACCAGGTAGATCTTAAGCAAAAAGTTACTGTTCCGGTATCCGTCAAACTAACCGGAGAGGCCCCGGCCGAAAAAGACGGACTGGGCATTCTGGTTCAACAACAAGATGAGGTAGAAATTGAAGGACTCCCCACGGACATGCCGGACCATCTCGATGCAGACGTCACCTCTCTAACCGAAGTCAACCAGGCCATTTATGCGCTTGATGTCAAATTATCTGCCAAACTAGTTCTCAAGACTAACCCTGAGACCATTATTGCCAAAATCGAGCCCTTGGCCAAAGAAGAGAAAGTAGAAGCGCCCCCAGTAGAGGCTGCCCCAACCGAGGGAGGAGGGGAGACGCCTACACCAACTGAAACCACCGAACAAACCAAACCAGAAGCCAAACCCAATGCCTAAATTTCTGTCCGAAAAAGTCACCGGCTATCTATTACTGATCACTGGCCTACTGACTATTGGCCTATCCTCCTTCAGCATCTATCAGGTTTTCACCAAAAAGGCCAAACCGGTGGAATTGTTTAACTCTCCAGGCATCAGCATCGATTTGTCTCAGGCGGTCTACTCCCAAACTGGAGTCAAGCCGAAAGAAGCCGTAAAAACCGAGATCATGTCAGCCGAGACCATCAACACCATCTCCAACATCTCGTTCCACTATTTTCTTATGAGCTTTTTGGTCATGGTCGGCTTTAAACTCAGCACTCTCGGCATCCAACTCCTCCGCCCCATTAACGTCGAAGTAAAATCCAAAATCACCTAGTGCCAAGGCAAAACATCAACCCCGAAGACTTGCGGATTCATTCCGAAGATGTCGCCATCGGTAAAGTAGTAGACAAAGCTCTGGAAGACGCCAAACCATACGAGCAATAATCCACAAATGCCCAAGACGACTTAGTTAAAAAAGTCGATGAAAAACAAGTCTTTGATGCACTGGACACAATGGCTGCACGAATTACCCAACTCAAAACTCAGAAAAGGGCCCGACTCATGGGAGAAAAAACAAAACCTATTCTGGCCACGCTGTTGTAATCAACATCTCATCTGGGTATTTCCTTAAATCTTTTATTTCCCACCAAATCGCCTCAGTTACAAACGGCATGAACGGATGTAGGAGTTTCAAACAAGTAATCAAGACGTGACGCAGAGTGGGGGACGCCCCTTCTTTTCGGCCCTTAACCTTCTCAATATACACATCCGCAAACTTATGCCACACGAATTCATACATACTCTCTGCCGCATCATTGAATCTATATTTCTCTAAACTGACAGTCACTGACTTAATCAGTTTATTCAATTCGTCCATTATCCAATTATCGTCTTCAACGGGATTTGCGGTTTGAGAACTGTGGTTTGCAGATTCTACGAATCTGGCAATATTCCAAATCTTATTGGCAAAATTTCTCATTCCCCTGACTTTCTCTTCGGATAATGGAATTTTGCTCCCCGGAGCCACACCATACACCAAAGCCACCCTCAACGCATCAGCGCCATATTTGTTAACCAAATCAATAGGATTAACCACATTGCCTTTACTTTTACTCATCTTCACTCCTTTTGTATCCGCAACCATCGACCACAAGTAAACATCCTTAAAGGGGACTTCGTTCTTCAGGTATAAACTAAACATTATCATCCTAGAAACCCAAAACTTTAAAATATCAGCAAGAGTTCCCATCATGTCCGTAGGAAATCTTGTATCAAACTCATCTTTTTTAAGCGTAACCAACGGCCACTGACCCGATGAAAACCAAGTGTCAAAAGTGTCGGTCTCCGGCAAATAGTTGTCTCCGGGTTTGTTGGCGGACACTTTGTATTTCGGCCCACTGGGTCCGGTCACAGCCGTAACTTTTTGCAACCCCGCCTCTATTTCGGCTAAGCGATCTTTATATTTATACACCAGCCCCTCCTGTTTTTGGCCGTTTTTATCTAGCCAAACGGCATACAAATTGGCTTGATCAGTCACTTCGTACCAGACCGGAATTCTTATTCCCCAAGCAATTTGCCTCGATATTGGCCAGTCGTGCATTATTTCCAGCCAATTCAACATTTGTTTCTTAAATCTTTTTGGATAAAACTTCACCCTGTCGTTTTTCACCGCTTCTATGACCGGACCTTTAAGTTCGTCAACTTTAATAAACCAATTTGGGACAACCATCGGCTCAACCGTTCTTTTGCAGCGGTAACACACACCAACCGAATGTTTGTAAGTTTCATCAACCCTATCTATCAACCCCGCCTTATATAAATCCTCAACCACCCGTTTTCTAGCCTCATTTACTTTTAACCCTCTGTATGGTCCTGTTTTATCATTCAATTTTCCATCCAAACCAATTACCTGTTTTATCTCCAATCCGTGTCGCTTGCCCATTTCAAAATCATTTGGATCATGAGCAGGCGTCACTTTAACGACCCCAGTTCCGAATTTCTGCTCCACTGCATCATCGGCGATCACTTTCACCCTAAACTTACCAATTAACCCCTCCACCTCTATTACTTGCCCCACATACTTTTGATACCTTGTGTCTTTTGGATTAATTGCCACTGCAGTATCGCCAAATTTGGTTTCCGGTCTCACTGTAGCCAATACAAATGGGCCGTATTTCATATAGTAAAGCGGATCGTTTCTTTCCTCATGCTCTACTTCCAGTTCAGCCAACGATGTACCGCAATGGGTGCAATAGTTGACGATGTATTCGTCTCTGTAAACTTTTCCTTCCCTCTCCAATCTGGAAAAAGTTTCAAACACCTGACTTATGACGTTTTTATCTAAAGTGAACACACTTCTGTCCCAATCAGCCGAAAACCCAAGTTGTTTAAACTGTTCGTAGATCAAACCGGAATTTTTTTCCACAAATTTATATACGTTTTCATAAAAAGTTTGTCTATCAAAATCAAACCTGGATTTACCCTTCTTAGCCAATTCTTTTTCGTACACAAATTGCGTTTCAAACCCTGCATGATCAATCCCCGGAATCCACACGGAAGAAAATCCTTGCATCCTCTTCCATCGAATCACTATGTCGTCGATTGTGTACATCGCATGCCCGGCATGCAGCGACGCATTCGCGTTCGGGGGCGGCATCAAGATCGTATACGGCTTGCCCTCCGAAGCCTTGGCGAAGGAGGGGGTGAAGTAGGGCTCCCATTTCTCATAAATCTCCCTCTCGTGTTTCCGGTGATCGTAGTTTTTATCCATATCAGTCATCGCGACCGATCTCTGTATCGGCATAATGAATTGGATGCTTAGGGTCCAATTCAATAGATACTGATCCAGAACTCGATATAATCAACATATCAGCGGGCCACGGACCATCTTCAAAGCACGCATGGCTAAGATTACTAATCAAGCTGCTGGTCGGAATGTCTGTAGGCACACTTGACCCGCCTGCCACATCCGTCGCCCTAGTCGCACGAGCAAGTAGCATGATAATTCTTCTTGGTATCTCCATACAAAACACCCTCGATTATATCTACTCGAGAGGCCAGCTACAATGAGCCCGAAGGTAATTTTTGGCGAGCCCGGAGACTCTATCACAACCTACTTCATCCTATCAACCCAATTGCTCAGCAAGTTTAATACTCCTGGAGCCCAGGTTGTAAAGGGAACTTCCAATCTCCAAGTGCCGACTGCAAACAACAAATTGTGGCCAGGACGAGAAGGAACCTCCAAAAACGGAATAATAGATGGAGCGTAAACAAGCATGAATCCACGTCTTGCAATGTCGCTTTGATTACTGCCATCCTGACCCGACTCCGTCGCCATAGCGCAATACTAACACAGGAGTTCTAACATGCAACTTAAGAGGAAATTTCGTCCACCCTCCACCTCGGCAGACGATCAATTCTCTCCGGGTCAGTAAACTCGCCCCTTTTCGCCTTAAATCCCGCCGCTACTCCGATCATGGCCGCATTATCCGTGCACAGCATTAAATTAGCTGGGTAATGAACGTTTAAGCTGACTTCATTGCTTAATTTCTTAATCTCGTCCCTCAACTTCATATTTGCTGCCACCCCACCCCCCACCAAAAGGTCATGAACATTGAACATTGAATTTTGAACATTCACTTTAAGGGTTCTCACTAAATGTCTAAACACCATCGCTTGATAACCCGCCGCCAGATCTGAAATTTCCTGTGGTTCAAACTGTGCAACTGGGTAACTGTGCAACTGGGTAACTAGACGGTAAAACGCCGTCTTAAGCCCTGAATAACTAAATGCCCTTCCTTCTCTCCCCGCCATAGGCAATGGCAGTTTATATTTTATTGGATCTCCCTGTGCCGCCAACTTCTCCAAAGCTGGGCCACCCGGGTAGGGGAGTCCCAACATCCTCGCCCCTTTATCCAACGCCTCCCCAATATCATCATCCAGGCTCTGCGCCAATATTTCATATTTTCCAATCCCATCAACTCTAATTACCTGCGTATGTCCACCTGAGATTACTAGGGCCTGGCAGGGGAAAGTCACCTCTTTTTTTAGAGCACTCAGTATATGACCCTCGATGTGATTTATTCCTATCAACGGTTTATGCCAATCGGCGGCCAGTTTCCTCGCCCATTTAATACCCACCTCGAGCGCAATCGCCAGCCCAGGCCCGACCGTGACAGCTACCGCCCCTAGACGCTGAACGCTAGTCTCTGAACGCTTTAAAGCATCATTAATAATCTCCTCGATGCGTTCCTCATGTGCCCTCTTGGCAAGGGCAGGCACCACGCCGCCATATTGATTGTGAATCTCCTGTGTCCACTTCACACTCGACAGGATTTCGGTTCCCTCAGTCACCGCCGCTGCCGTCTCATCACAGCTCGTCTCAATAGCCAATATCTTCATAACTTATCCTCCTTTCATTCTTTTTTTCCCCATATTCAATTTTTACCCAAACCAACTTAATCTCTTTCTTACTTAATCTCTTAATCTCTTTCTCAAACCTATCCGCCCACTCGATCACGATAGTCGATTTTTCCCCAATCATCTTTTGCAAACCAATATGTTGCAGTTCTCCGAACTTCTCCATTCTCCAACAGTCAATATGATTAAAAGTAATTCCATTTTTTCCAGAATACGGTCGGTGCAGGACGAAAGTAGGGGAGACGATTTCCTCTTTTATCCCCAGCGTTCTAGCCAACACTTTTGTCAATGTCGTTTTACCGGCTCCCATCGGCCCCTCCAAAGCTATTATATTAGGCCTCATTAGTAATACCTTTTTAGCTACGTTCGCCAGCTCGCTTTGCTTGTATATTTGCGTCGAAATCATAGGGAGGATTATACTCTCGCACGAGAGCTTTAATCATGACGGCCGAACAAAAATCTCTTCCAGGTTTTGATGAATTGCTCAACCGGACCGATAAAATCCGACCCAGATTTCCCCAGCCCCAAAATGTTGTTTCAACTCTCCCCTCGGTTTTTGAACATCGCTACCACTCTTTAGACCTAGGGTTTCGTGGCCGACTTAACTCCTGGCTCCGTCAGACCATGGAGAATGGACACTTTGGTCTGGAGGAAGTACTTCCACCCTCCACAGTCACTCAAGTCAAGCTATATTTATTTCCTCAAGGACAATCGGCCCGATGGCTCACTCAAGAAGAAGTCTCAGCTCAGGTCACGGGGGACCCCCGGCCTCGCCGGTTTAGATACCATCTTCTTCTCGGTTTGGCAAAAATCCGTCGCCGCAGCCTTGTGGGCCCAGATGCTATCGAAACTCTCATCCCCAACCACTTTTTGTATATGAGTCTCGTTCGCCAAGGTATCCAAACTATAGCCCAGATCGAGAGCTTGTCGCCACTTGACCTTGCTCATGTATGTGGCAATCGGGCAGTTTTTGACCATCTGAAAGAGTGTATGCATCGGTTCCACACCGACTGGGACCCTCAAGTCGTATTTCGCGAAGATTTACTCATCTGAAGCTATTTTTACCTGTTTTTACAACTTCTTACCAATCTTTTCCCCACTCCTCACAACTTTCTAATTAGTGGTACAATGCAGTCAGATCTCGTCATGGAACTACGAACTGCTCCAAGATATATAATTCTCTTCATTTTGGTTCTCTTTCTCGCCTCCTTCCTTGCAGTTTTCGCCTGGGGCAAATTTATGGCCCCGAGATCCACCCCTTCTCCCATGGCCAGTCCCGCGTCCGATTGGCAGACATTTACCAACAATCACTTCGGAATTTCGGTCCTCTTCCCCAGTGACTTCAAAATTCTAGTTGAGAATAGTGGTGAGGGGTCAGATTTTCCCGAAACGCTGCTCGCCGTTGAAAAACGAAAATCCTTTCCCGGTTACAATCTGGGCACGAGATATATATTTCAGATCCAGCAAATTCCCAATCTTAACACCCCCACCGCATGTTATATCAAGACGAATGACAGCTCTCCCTTGACCAAGTTCAAAATGATAAATGAGAACGCGTTTTATTATTCTGACAAAGATAGTGGAGGTGCAGCCGGAACACACAACGCAAACCAAGGTTACAAGGTCTTCAAAGACATTGGCGATAACTGTTTTGAGGTCAATTTACGATATTTTGAAAGCGGTGACAGGAGCGATCCGAAAGAAGGGGATCTAGCCGCAGCCGATCAAAAAGAAGCCTTCGAAATTCTCGAACAGATTTTATCAACTTTTGAATTTATTAATTAGTCTTCGTTCCTCGCAAAAACACGGCCTGCCAGGGGCGGTAGTTGGAATAGAAGGTTCGCTCCTGCAACATTTCCTCCCCCCGAGTCACTTTCCAATCAAAAGCCACCTTAGCCCCCCACGCCTTGTGCTCAACTTCCCTGACCACTCCCACTGCCAAGGTTGGATCATCCTGGTACAAGTCCGGAGGCGGTGCCACCACATCCCAAATCCTGGCTTTGGAAATCTCCACTTTCCTGCCGTCAGACGTGCCGTATATTTCAAATGCCAGATATTTAGTCTTCTCATCATATACCGTCTGGATCAAGATATGCCCCTGCGTATCGTTTCTGAATTTAAAGTCCGGTTCCGGTTGAAATACTGTGGCGTCAAACCCTGGTTGGTATTTGACTTCGTAATAAGACACCCGGAAAGCATGGGCCGTTCGCGCCTCAATTGGTAGTCCGGCCGAAAGGACTGCTCGAAATAGAGTAGAGGACACCTGGCACACTCCGCCTCCGTCTCCCAATATAGTTCTACCTTCTTTAATGATGTAAGCTTGTCTGTACCCAGTCGCCGACGATATATCTCCCACAGTCTGGTTAAATGAAAACGTTTCCCCCGGCGCTACCAATACCCCGTTTATTTCGGCGGCCGCCTTTTGCAGGTTATAAATTCTGTTGGTAATCGATCCTACGAACCACGATTCTCCCCGGCCGATTAGCTCTTTTATCCCCAAATTGTTGGCGTCCCCGGTTTTGACTTCTGGAGCTGTCCTCTCCACCGGCAAGTCCACCACCTCTTTTGGGCTGCCAGAAAGAAGCCGAGTTAAGGCCGCCTCGATATTGGCAGTCAGCCCCAATTGATCCACCCGATACCCATCCCGGCCGGGCTTAAATTCCTCTACCCTGCCGGGCCTGACAAAATGTAATTGAGCGTTTTGTGCCGGTCGATCCACATTCTGGGCCAACTGTTGCCCCCAAAGTTCTATAAGCGGTCTCTTCCATCCGCCCCCTGCGTCTATCCACTTGGTTAGTTCTTCATCGCCGATATCCCACTTCAACGCCAGCTCGTCAAACTTTACTTCAACCATCCTATCGACGATTTTCTCAGCCCGGGTTAAAACCGTTTTAGCTTCATCGTCTGACAATTTTGGCGTAATTCGTACAATAGGTATTTCTATTTCCTCATTATCTCCAGCGGCAACAACCGCCCGGACTCGGGAAATCAATTTTTGCTCGTCCACTTCTTGCCCGTTTTCCCCCAGACTCACATTCACTCTTTTGGTTTTTCCAAAAGTCTCTATCTGAATTTCTGGCTCCACCGCCGGAATATTGATATATGAGGCGATACTGGCAATCTCTCCCGCCAGGCGATTCTCATCCAAGGTAAAAACCGGATCGACTACCATCCCCCATCGAAGTGCCCGCCCTCTGGTGCTCCAATTAACCAAAATTCCTTTATCATGACCCAGACTCACCGCTTTTTGCCAAGAACGATCCGGCTCGTACAAGAGACCAATTCTATTTGCCGGGATGACGGTTTTTGTCGTTCCCCAGACCACCTCAATTTGTGAGACACGCAACTGGTTTAAGATTTTAGCTCTTGCCTCCTCGGTTTTCATTCCTCCCACCTCTACTCTTCCCACTCTCACCCCCCATGCTACCCGCCCCCAATAAACTCCCTCTAACATCAGGCCCAAAAACACTCCCAAAACTACTGTAGCTGCAATCAAAAACTTAATTTTAGTCAAACCCATAATTCACTAGCAATTATAATTCAACTATTGTTAGTATATACTTGGCATTACTATGGACATCACCACCCCTCCTACCCTAGTACCACCGGCTCCGCCTCCTCCGGACCAATCACCCAATTTACCCTTCCGACTATCCAGTTCCACTCCTCCCCCCCCGCCCCCTCCATCCCGAGATGCTGCTTCCCAACCTACTCCCCAAGCTCCAGTCAAAGTAGTCAGTTCCCGTCGCTTCCCCACCAAAGCCCTATTTTTGGCTTTGGCAGGATTGTTGGTTGTTGGTCTGGGGGCGTTCGCCGCCCTTTTTCTTCTTAAGTCTTCCCCCCTCTCCTCCCAGACCATTAAATATTGGGGCTTGTGGGAGCCGGACACGGTTATGAAACCTCTAATAGAGGAATATCAAGCAAGTCACCCCAAAGTCAAAATCGAATATACCCAGCAATCTCCTACCGAATACAGGGAACGCCTCCAAGCCGCCTTGAGCCAGTCGAAGGGCCCGGACATTTTCCGCATTCACAACTCCTGGATTCCCATGTTTCGGGCAGATCTAGCCCCGGTTCCGCCGGAAATTTACTCACCCCAAGAGTATGACTCGACTTTTTACCCCACCGCCCGGGCCGATTTGAGATTAGGCAGTTCGTATCTGGCCATTCCCTTGGAATACGACGGACTGGCCATGTACATCAACGACGATCTCCTGCGTGGGTCCGGCCACTCAGTACCCCAAAATTGGGACGACTTTCGCGTTGCCGCCCAAGCCATGACCAGGTGTGACACCCCCGATAGCAGTTGTACTTCCAAATCCCGGCCTATCATTTCCGGCGCCGCGATGGGAACGGCTGACAACATCGATCACTGGCAAGATATTTTGTCCGTCATCATGCTCCAAAACAAAGTCAATCTCAATTCCCCTTCCGGTAAAGCCGCCGAAGACGTTCTCACCTACTACACCAATTTTGCCAAGTTTGACCGGATGTGGAACTCCACCCTTCCCAGTTCCACTACCCAATTTGCCGCCGGCAAGGTCGGTTTTTATTTCGCCCCCTCTTGGCGTGTCTTTGAAATTCAGTCCAAAAACCCCAATCTTAAATTTAGTCTCCATCCCATTCCCCAACTTCCAGTCGACACATCCCGCGGTGAACAACCTATCGCCTGGGCTAGTTACTGGGTAGAAGCAGTCAATAAAAAAAGCCCGCAGCAAGGGACCGCATGGGATTTTATCAAATTCCTAAGCTCCAAAGATGGACAACAAAAATTCTTCCAGCAAAGCACCTCTTCCGGTCGGGCTTTTGGCGAGCCTTATAGCCGGGTAGATCTGGCCAGTTCAGTTCAAGGCTCACCTTATTTAGGTGCCATTATTTCCCAAGCCCCGATTTCTCATTCTTGGTATATCGCCTCCCACACTTTTGATGGTTCTTCCGGTATCAACTCCCGCCTCTCCACATATTTTGCCGACGCCGTCAACTATGTAGTCAATGGCGGTTCTCCTGGAAGTGCCATCAAGACTCTAAACAATGGCATTTCCCAGGTCTTGACTCAATATGGCCTCATCGTCGCTCCCCCAACTCAAAAATAACTCCCTGGCAAATACCCTGTCCTACTTCGCCCGCTACGACTACCCGCTAACGTATACAGAAATCCGCCGTTGGAGTTCTAAACCTCTCCCTCTGGCTCCCTCTCCTGGCCAACGGCACGAGCAAAGCGAGAATTTAGGAGAGGGATGGGGTGAGGTACAGAAAAAAGACGGATTTTATTTTTTGTCAGGTTATCAGAACTCAATTCATCTCAGAAAACAACGTGCGAAGTTCAGTAAACCAAAATGGTTAATCGCTCGCAGAGTAGGGGATAAACTCTCCAAAATTCCCTTTATCCAGGCCATCTTCGTCACCGGCGCCCTGGCCATGAACAACTGCCCCGCAGACGACGACATCGATTTGATGATTATTACCTCTCCCCACACCCTCTGGCTCACCCGTCTCCTTGTGTATCTCAACATCCATTCTTTTCGCCGCAAACCGGGAGTCAAAATCGCCCCCGGCCTCATCTGCGACAACCTCTATTTAGATGCTAATAGCTTACGACTAACAGCTAATAACTTATATACCGCCCACGAAATTTTGCAAGCCAAATGCATCTTCGACCGCGGCGGCACCCACTACGGGTTTTTAACCGCCAACTCCTGGGCCAAAGATTACCTTCCAGTGGCTTATTCAGAATCATTGAAAAATTTAAAATTTAATAACTTAGACTTGATTTCAAATTTAAAATTTAAAATTTCAAATTTACTGTTTCCAATAAATCTATTACTATTCTGGTTGCAATATTTATATATGAAACCCAAAATGACCACAGAAAGAGTAGGATTAGGCTATGCCTTCTTCCACCCTCAGAAAAAATAGCGCTGGCATCTTGCTTTTTCGTCACCAGCCCGACCTGCAAATTTTTCTCGTCCATCCCGGCGGCCCGTTCTGGGCCAAAAAGAACATGGGAGTCTGGTCCATTCCCAAAGGAGAGTTTAGCCCCGGCGAAGATCAGCTTCAGACTGCCAAAAGAGAATTTTTTGAAGAAACCGGCGCTATCATCTCCGGCGATTTTGTACCTCTATCTCCAGTCAAGATCCAAAGCGGCAAAGTTATTTATGCCTGGTCCGTGGAAGGTAATCTCGACCCCACCCAGCTCAAGAGCAACACTTTTGTCCTCTTTGGTAAATCTTACCCCGAAGTCGACAGGGGCGAGTGGTTTTCTCTCTCCATCGCCCAAGTCAAAATTCATCCCGCCCAAGCTAAATTTTTGACCGAACTATCTTCCCTCTTGACAAGAATTTAGGCTGTCTGGTATATATTGCTAGCAAACCATGGCCAAGAGTGATAAAACCCGTCTTTCCCAAATCCAGCCAGCAGCCGGCTACTTGTTTATCGAGCCGGACGACCAACCTACCCAAACCAGCTCCGGCATTTATCTTCCCGACTCCGCCAAAGGCGATAAACCCCAAGAAGGCAAAGTTCTAGCAGTAGGGGATGACGACGTGACCGATTCCGGCGCCAAGAAAAAAGCTCCCGCCAAAAAAAACGATAAGGTGATTTACAAAAAATGGGGCGGCAACGAAGTCAAGATTGATAACAAGGAATACTTATTTGTCAAATTCGAGGACATCCTAGCTGTAATAAGCTAACTTATGGCCGCAAAGCAATTAAAATTTGCCGATGATGCGAGACAGGCTTTGGTTCATGGCGTCAACACTCTGGCCAAAGCGGTGATTACCACCCTCGGCCCCAAAGGCCGCAACGTGGCTATTGATAAGAAATGGGGTGCTCCGGCCGTCATCCACGACGGCGTTTCCGTAGCCAAAGAGATTGAACTGTCTGATCCTTTTGCCAACATGGGCGCGCAATTGGTTAAGCAAGCCGCCGACAAAACCAACGACGTCGCCGGCGACGGCACCACTACAGCGACAGCTCTGGCCGCCGCTATCGTCAATGCCGGTATGAAAAACATTACCGCGGGGGCCAATCCCATGGCCGTCAAGCGCGGTATCGATCAAGGAGTGGAAGTTTTAGTTGCTGAAATCAAAAAGATTAGTAAACCCATCAAGGGCCACGACGAAATCGCCCAAGTAGCCACAATTTCCGCAGGCGATGCCGAAATTGGTGCCAAAATTGCCGAGAGTCTGGACAAAGTTGGCCGCGACGGGGTAGTCACCGTAGAAGAAGGCAAGGGCTTAACTATCGATATCGAGTACAAAGAGGGCATGGAGTTCGACAAAGGTTATGCCAGCGCCTATTTCGTCACCATCCCCGAGAAAATGGAGGCCGAAATAGACTCTCCCTATATTTTAATTACCGACAAGAAAATTTCTTCGATTCAAGATCTCCTGCCGTTTTTAGAAAGCTTCGTCAAGGTCAGTAAAAGCTTGGTCATAATAGCCGACGAGGTAGAAGGTGAAGCCTTGGCCACTTTGGTCGTCAATAAACTGCGTGGCGCTTTCAATATCCTAGCTGTCAAAGCCCCGGGCTTTGGCGACAGGCGCAAAGCCATGCTTGAAGATATCGCCATTCTTACGGGAGGTACTGTCATTTCCGAAGATACTGGCCGCACTTTTGAAGGCGTCAAAGTTGATGATCTCGGACGGGCGGACAAAGTCTGGGCAGATAAGGATAATTGTCGGATAATAGGTGGCAAAGGCGCCTCATCCGCTCTCCAAGCTCGCATCAAGTCCCTAAAAGACGAACTGGGCAGAACCACCTCCGATTTTGACCGCGAGAAGCTCGAAGAGCGTCTGGCCAAGCTCTCCGGGGGAGTGGCCGTAATAAACGTTGGCGCCGCTACCGAAGTCGAACTCAATGACCGGAA
>C687J29651_10000703_pt1 | contig 13650 bp, 10 predicted proteins | sample RifCSP13_1_FD_29651 | JGI IMG/M metagenome (IMG submission 29651) | reverse complement strand
TAGTTGGCCGGGTCCCACTGCGCCCAGAGGATGCTCAGCTCCGTAACCCCTGCTGGGGGAGGCGGGGCTTCAGTCTCCGCTGGGGGCGGAGCTTCGGTCTCCGCAGGGGGCGGAGCTTCAGTCTCCGCGGGGGGCGGAGCTTCGGTCGGCGCGGCGGGCGCGCAGGCTGACAGGACGAGCGCAAAGGTCACGATCANCGCCAATAAAACTTTTTTCCACATGGTAGTCTTCTCCTTCGTAATTGGTTAATAGATTTGATTGGATTGGGTAAATTCTGATTTCGCAGGCTCACTTTTTCGCTTTGCTCACCTCCTTTCTAATTTAATCGGAGCTCATAATAGGCTATGCGTTAGCCGTGGCCATTGCCCAAGCTGTTTCTCTTCTAAGGGTATCCGGTTCTGCCAGGATAGTCTGGAAGACCCTGGCTACCCCACCCATGACACAGGCGTCAAATCCATGGCGAGCGAGCTCGACCTGGGCCGCGTCGCGGTTCCAGCGCAGGGCGCGCCGCCCCAATTCAGCTTCCACGACCGGCAGCAGGAACTCACCTGCCAGGCTTAAGATGCCGCCAAAGACGACCAGCTGTGGATTCAGGGCGTTGACCAGGGAGGCGACGCCGATCCCCAGGTGATGACCCAAGACATCCAGCGCTTCCAGCGCCAGAGAGTCACCGGCGCGGGCGGCTTCAACTACGATCGGGACGGTCAGCTGTCCCAGATTGTCTTCAGTCATTTCTATCAGCCGGCTGGGGCGCCCCTGTCCGACGGCGCGGCGGAGATAACGGAACAGGGCGCGCTGGCTGACCTGTGTCTCCCAACAGCCGCGGTTGCCGCAGTTGCACAGCTCCCCTTCGGGGTCCATGGTCATGTGGCCGACCTCGGCGCCAAAGCCGCTCACGCCACCGTAGATGCGGCCACCGTGCACGAAGCCGCCCCCAAGGCCGACTCCGGCGCTGATGTAAAGCACATCGTCGTAACCCTGNGCGGCGCCAAAGTAGTGCTCCCCAAGCGCGGCCATGTTGGCTTCATTATCCACCACCAGGGGAGCGTTGACAAATTCCTCCAGGGGGGGACGCAGCGGCACGTTTTCCCAGCGCAGGTTAGGAGCAAATAACAGGGTGCCACTGGCTTGCTCGACCAGGCCGGGCACACCGACCGCGACACCCAATAGCGTGTTACAGGTCTCGCACCCAACAGCCACCGCCTGGTGCAAAAGAGCCAGCAGGCGATCAAAGATCGCTTGCTGGCCCATATCCGGGTTAATAGGCTCTTTGCAGCGCCAGATCACCTGCGGGGCAAAGTCGGTGCAGATCACCAGCAGAAAGTCGACGCCGATCTCGGCGCTGACGATATAACCGGCCGCTGGGTCCAGCGTGAGCATCATCGCCAGCCGGCCGGCGCTGCGCCCGCCTCCCGGCGTCTCGAAGCCGACTTCGCGCACGAACTGGCGCTCGATCAATTCGCGCACCAGGCTGGAGACGGTGGTCTTGTTTAAGCCGGTAATGTCAGCCAGCGCGGCGCGCGAGATGGGGGCGTTCTCACGCAGCTGGTGCATGATCACCGACAGGTTGATCTGGCGCACGAGCGCCTGATCCCCCGTGCGGAAGCGATATTGTCCTGAACGAACCTGCCCTGTCACGCTATTAGTCTGACCTCAAAATGGTCTGATATCTGGCCGTGCAAGTAACGCATCGCTTACCGAAGGTTAATTCGCNGCAAAGAACAGGAATACGTTTTAATTCAGTTACCGATAATCCAGCTTGCCCCCATTAATTGGTTGCACCAACAAACTAAATTATAACATGCTTTTTTACTTTGTCAATCAGCAGAATCGAGCAGTGATATGGGGGAATCTTAGGATTTAGCGGCTGGCTGGCTCAGCATGGTGGTGAACGATTCCTGGAGTGCGCTGACCAACAAATACGGTTCCTCGATCAGATCCTTGATGTATCCAAAGAAACGAGCTGCGGGGGCGCCATCCACTAGACGGTGGTCGAAGACGAGTGAGAGCGTGCACATCGTGCGCACCACAGGCTGACCTTCCCAGGGGACGACTTTAGGGGCAATCCTNCCCACCCCTAAGATGGCTGCTTCCGGCAGGTTAATCACCGGCGTAAAAGCATCCACCCCAAAAGCGCCCAGGCTGGTGATGGTAAATGTGCCGCCCGTCAGATCATCCGGCAGAGACTTGCGGTTGCGGGCCCGTTCGACAAGTTGGCGGAACTCCAGGCCGAACTGGCGCAGGCTCTTCTGATCGGCATCCCGGATCACTGGCACGAGCAGGCCGCGCTCAGTATCCGTGGCCATGCCGAGGTTGATCGGTCTCAGGTATTCGATGGCGTCGTCAGTCAGACGGGCGTTCATGTAGGGGAATTTGCGCAGGGCGGAGGCGACGATCTTGGCAAGCAGATCGTTATAACCAGGAGCAAAGCCCCATTCCTCGGCGACACGGGCCTTGATGCGCTCACGCATGGTTACAAATTCGGTGGCGTCCACCTCCATCACCAGGGTCACGCGAGCGGTGGTATGAACGCTGACGCCCATGCGTTCAGCAATGATNCCGCGTATGCCGCTGAGCGGGATGCGCTCAACCACCTCCATCTCTCCCAGNGGCGGGAGTGATTCAGGTATAAGAACGGGAGGCCCGGCGCGAAGACTGCGCTCCACATCTGTCTTCATAATCCGCCCGCCTGGGCCAGTTCCAACCAGGGATTCAAGGTCTACCTGCGCTTCGGCGGCGACCTTGTGCGCCAATGGGCTGACCTTGGGGAGTTGGTCCAGGTAGGCCAGNACATCGCGCTCCACGATCCGCACCCCATTTCCGCCGGTAGGGGTCAGCCGGCTTAAATCGACTTTCTTCTCGCTTGCCAGCTTCCTGGCGCGCGGCGAGATGATCAACCGATCGACCTGCACCGCTCCTGAGAGGCCAACCTGGCTGGCACCCGTTGGGGGAGCTTCGTATACAGCGACTGGCTGCTCGACCTGGGCAACCGATGCGATTGCCCCTTCACCCTTCACCATGAACCGGTCATTGGGTTCGCCAATAATCGCCACGGTCGTCACCACGGGAACGATATCCCCCTCCTTGAAAGGGCCGCGGTGGAGATAGCCGCCAGCCGTGGCTTCCAGCGGGAATACAGTCTTATCGGTTTCCACTTCCAGGACCGGTTGGCCCTGTTCCACTTTGGCCCCGTCTTCGACCAGCCAATTAACGATGGTTACTTCCTCAACAGTTTGCCCGAGCTTTGGGATAAAGAACTCGACAGCCATCAGCTCACCACCTTTCGGCAGGCTTCAACTATCCGGTTAACGTTAGGAATCGCCAGATCTTCCANGATTTCGGCGCGTGGGACCGGCACATTGGCAGCCGCTACCCGNACCATCGGCGCGTCCAGCCAATCGAAGGCCTGGTCATTCACNTGGGCCATCACTTCGTTGATGAAGCTGGTGTTNTCATAGGCCTCGGTAGCGCCTACAAAGCGGCCCGTCTTCTTGACGGAGAGGATGACCGTATCTATATCCAGCGGTTTGAGCGTCCGCAGGTCGATCACCTCGACGTCAATGCCGTCTTTTTCCAGGATTTGAGCTGCTTCCAGGGCTTTCAATACCATCCGTGAGTAGGCTACCAGGGTAATATCCTTGCCTTCTCGCTTGATATCCGCCTCCCCAAAGGGAATAATATAATCTTCTTCGGGAACAGGCCCTTTTTGACCATACAGCATCTTGTGCTCAATGAACATCACCGGATTATCATCACGGATGGCGGCTTTGAGCAGGCCTTTGGTGTCGTAGGGTGTAGCGGGCATGACCACGTAAATCCCAGGGAAGTGGGTCCAGAGTGATTCCAGGCTCTGCGAATGATGAGCGGCAATCCCACGTCCAGCTCCGCCTTCGGTGCGAATGACCATTGGGACGGTCGTCTCTCCGCCGAACATATAGCGGTTTTTGCCGCCCTGGTTGGCGATCTGGTCCATTGCCAGGGGCGTGAAATCGACGTACATGATCTCCGCCACTGGGCGCATCCCAGCCATGGCAGCTCCGACCGCGGCGCCCCCGATNGTTGCTTCGGAGATGGGCGAATCAATGACACGCCATTCGCCAAATTCCTGGAACAAACCGCGGGTCGCGCCGTAAGCCCCACCATACANNCCCACGTCTTCGCCAATGATGAAGACTCGCTCATCCCGCAACATCTCCTCACGCATCGCCTCCACCAGGGCCTGCGAGTACGAGATGACTCGCTTGACCGAGCCGCTACGGATCGCCTGGCGCAGACGCCGGTCGTTTTCGTAATCATGGGGTGTAAACCTGGACGGAGCGAAAACATTCGTGGTCAATTCCTTTGGGTCTGGTTCAGGCGATGCTTCGCTATACAGCATAGCTTGGTCGAGTTTCGCTTTCACAGACTGTCCCAAGGTTTCGAACTCGGCTTCATCCAGCATCTTGACCGCGATCATGCTCCCCTTGAGGACTTTAATAGGGTCGCGTTCTCGCCAGTGAGCTTCTTCTTCGCGGGTGCGGTAGGCGCGCGGGTCGGAGTGCGAGTGCCCGTAATACCGGTACGTCTTCGCTTCGATCAGGGTTGGGCCTGCGCCACTTCTGGCGCGCTCGATCGCCCGCGTCACTGCACGGCGCATTGAGAGCGCATCCATCCCATCCACAACTTCACCCGGAATGCCGTAAGCAGAGGCGCGATAGGCGATATCGGGCAACTTGGAAGCCTTGGCCCATGGCACCGACATGCCATACATATTGTTCTCGGCGATGAAGACCACCGGTAAGTCCCATAAGCTGGCCATATTCAAGGATTCATGGAAGGTACCTTCGTTCGCAGCGCCGTCGCCGAAAAAGCACAAGACGACCTTTTCGGTGGCCTGGAGCTTCTGAGCCAAAGCAGCCCCGACTGCAACCGGGAGGTTGCCGCCTACGATGCCAGTGGCGCCCAGGTTCCCGTGCTTGACATCCGCAATATGCATCGAGCCGCCTTTCCCTTTGCAGTACCCACTCGAGCGGCCGAGCACTTCAGCCATCATCTTGTTGTAATGAGATTGCTTGGCTTCGGGTGTACTGGCGACTTTATCCCCATGTGCATGGGCGTGACCATGACCGCGATGGGTGCTGGTGATCAGGTCATCATCGCGCAAGGCTGAGATCGCCCCAACGGCCACAGCTTCTTGGCCGGCATACAGGTGAGATGCGCCTCTCAAGACCGCCTTGTTCAGCAGGTCGGATATATTGTCCTCCAGGGCGCGAATCTCCATGATCTGCCGGAGCATCGTCATCAATTCTTCTTTGGTAAGCTCTTGTTCCTCAATCATCGCAGATACTTGTTCGATCGTGCGAACTCCTTCTTTGGGTAGCATCTTAAATAATCCTCCTTATGGTTTGCATGGCTCTGCTAATTTAGCCACTATCCGAACGCAAAAAGAGCAGGGCTTTGTTAGCGCTCCCCAGGCCAGCCGCGCATGGTCTGAAGCGTATATTGAATTTCCTCCTCCCTCAGCTCCGGGTACAGCGGCAGAGATATGCAGGAGGCGGCGTTCTTCTCGGCGTTGACCAGCGGGCCGGCCAGGCGGGCAGCCTTGCCCCAGGGAAAGCCGTCCTGCTGGTGAATGGCGATNGAATAATGGGACTTTGCCTCTACNCCACAGCGGGNCAGGTAATCCAACATGNGGTCTCGATCGGCGGGATCGATCGTTTCGATCTCATACAGATGGAATACATGCCGGTAGCCCGGGCGGACGTAGGGGAGCTGGATGAAATCGCAATCCGCCAAGCCGGCAGTATATTTCCCGGCGATCTCAATCCGGCGGTCACTCAAGGCGGGAATGTGTTTGAGCTTGGCGCTGAGAATACCAGCATGCAGGTCATCCAAACGACTGTTGAAGCCGAAGCTGTGTACATTGCGCTGACTGGAGCCGTGGTTGCGCAGCTTCCGGATTCGGTCATTGAGCTCCGGGCGGTTGGTGCAGACGGCCCCTCCATCCCCAAAGGTGCCCAGGTTTTTGTTGGCGATGAAGCTGTAGCAGACGGCGTCGGAGAGCTCCCCGGTCTTGAAAGTGTCCCCATGAGCATCGACGGCCTGGGCATTGTCCTCCACGACAAACAGGCCATATTCATCGGCAATTTTTCGAATCTCATCCATCGCGGCGCACTGCCCGTACAAATGAACGGGCACGATCGCCCGGGTGCGGTTGGTGATCGCTTTTTGAACCGCACCCGGATCTATGCAGCGGGTCTGAGGGTCACAGTCGACCAGCACCGAGGTGCAGCCCGCAATCCACATAGCGGAAGCGGTAGCGAAAAAGGTATTGGCGTTAGTGATCAGCTCATCGCCCGGTCCCAGGCCAAGCGTCATGAAGGTAAGCCAGAGCGCATCCGTGCAATTGCCGACGCCAATCGCGTACTGCGTCCCGGCATATGCGGCCAGCTCGCCCTCGAACTGCTCCAGCATTGGCCCCAAGATATACTGCCCGCTCATCAGGACCGCCTGGATGTTGGCGTCAATCTCGTCTTTTATGCTCAAGTACTGCCTTTGATGGTTATAAAAGGGGACGTTCAAGGTCACCTCATCATTTGGCCCAATAGGAAATTTCTTTTTTTGCGGCTGACTCTCATCCACTGGAGAACGAGACCGGAAACCCCGCCCGCACCGCCACCTGGCGGGCAAGTTGGATGGCTCCGTTGACGGGTGGGGCGGTGGGCCGCACCAGGCGGGCGCCAGGGGCGCAGGCATGCAGCACGGAGAGCATCGACTCGGCCAGCAGCGAGCTGCCTTCCCACAGGCTGCCCACCTGGACCACATCAAAGGTCAGCTGCTCAAATCCCAGCTGGCGGCTCACGGCACTGGCCAGCTCACCCAGCTCCCGGCCGGCCCAACGCACCAGACCATCTGCCACGGGGTCGCCGCCGGCCGCGGCGCGAAAGACCAGTGGGGCAGCCGAAGGGTCCAGGCGATATTTGCCGACCATCAGCCCTTCGAGCAGGTGTTCCAGATTGGGAGCGCCGGCGTAGGCCACAAAGAGCGACGACAGGGCCGTGGCCGGGCCGCGGCGGGTCCACTCATAAGCTATGGCCTGGATCGCCTTCTGCACCAGCTCGGTGCCTCCGGCGTGCTCGCCCATCATCCAGCCTCCCCCGGTCACGTGGCCCATGCGCTGGCGGGTGGAGTCCCAGCCCCAACAATTGCAGCGGGTGCCGGCGACCACTGCCAATCCCCAGCCTTCGCGCGAGCCCGCCAAGAGCCCCAAGATCGCATCGTTGACAAGTTCGAGCGGCATGCTGATATCCAGCTCAACCAGTACATCCAGTACTGGTTGGCGTTGAGAAGGCCAATCGTAACCTGCCACACCCAGCCCAGCCGCTGACACATCCTCCAGCTTCAACCCGGCGGCTTGCAGGGCCTGACTGACGGCGGCGCGGATCGCCCGGGCCATGCCTTCATAACCGACAATCTCGTGGTTGCCCGGGCCAGCCCCGCCACTGCCCAACGTGCGCCCGGTTCCGTCGGCGATGAGAACCCGGGTCTTCGTCCCGCCGATATCAGCGCCCAGAAGAATCGTATTCATACCTATTTTTCCGACGGATCCAGCCACGCAAAGAGGCCATGAAGCCCCTTCGGTCTTTCTTCAACGCTGCTCAAGGGCGGTGAGCCCGCCAGAATGCAATCGATATACCTGGCGGGCCAGCCAGGCGCAGCCAAGAATCGGGCCGTCGTCGCCAAGTTGGGTTACTTCCAGGCGCACCCGCGGGCCAACAGTCCGAAAAGAATATTTGGGCACTATCTTCCGGGCTGGCTCCAGCAGCGTATCGCCGCATTTCGGGACGCTGCCCCCAAAAACATATAGCTCAATATCGAGGATCATCGCCATGGTCGCAACTGCGATCCCTAAGGCTTCGCCGGCTTCGGTCATAATTTGCGCTGCAAGGGGATCTCCATCCCTGGCCAGGCAAGCCACGGTTTCACCCGTGATCGGAGCCTCGGATTCCAACAGTTCGGCTTGTGTTTCTCGTTCCAGAAGCCGCTTGTAGCGGCGCGCCAGCCAGGGACCGCTGGTATAGGTATCCAGGCAACCCCGTGAGCCGCAAGGGCAGGGCTCACCATAGCGATCCACGGTGGTGTGTCCCACTTCCCCGGCGAAATTCTTAACTCCTCGAATTAACTGGCCGTCCAGGATGATAGCCGAACCGACACCGGTGCCGATCACAGTAAATACCATACTTTGCACATCTCGCCCAGCGCCAAAGTAATATTCGCCAAGCCCGGCGGCCTTGGCGTCATGTTCCATGCTCACCGGGATGTTCAGTCGATCTGCGAGCATCTGCCGGAGGGGTATATTATAAAACTTGGGGAGGTTGGTCGGGTTGATCAATACCCCGGCTTCGTGGTCCAAAGGCCCGGGACAACAGATCCCAAGTGCAGCAATCCTTTCGCCACCAGACAGGCGATCCCCAAATTCGTCCACGACGCCGGCTATCCGTTCGACCGCCGCCTCAGGACCTTCATCGGCCTTGGTTGGGATTTTTGTCCTGGCTAGAATCTTGTTCTGCGGGTCAATTAAACCTAATTCGATTTTTGTGCCGCCTAAATCAACTCCCACAACCAAGGGTTCCATCATCTGCCTCCATCTTTGGTCTGAGATTCCATCCGAAGAAGAGATTCACTTCAAGCCCGATCAGTTTTCAGCAACCAACCTGGCAGCCATGAGAGCCAATTCCATATCCTCGGTTTCAGGTAGCCCGCTGACGCCCACCGCACCGATTACCTGGCCATGATGGAAGATAGGGACGCCTCCACCCCAGGCAGTGTAGCGCAGATCACCGAAGTTTGTCATTGGAAACCCCTGGCTGCGCGAGGATTCACCAATCGCATAAGATTCTTCTTGCTGTCGGGCTGCAGTGTAAGCTTTATTGATGGCGATCAGGATGGAGGGCAATTTACAGCCATCGGTACGCAGGAAGGCAAGCAGCTCGCCCTGTGCATCTGTGACGGCGATGGCAGCGCCTTTTTTCTCCTGCTCTAATTTGGCTTGGATGGAAGTGATCATTTTTAGGGCATCCGCGTGAGATAGGTGGTAACGCTGGTACATGTTTTTACTCCTGCACATCATACAGAGGCATGGATGTGGTCCCACCCGTCTCCTCTAGACGATGTCCTTGTCTGTCCAACAAATGGTCTGCGACGCGCAGAGCCTGGGCGGCAATGGTCAAGGCGGGGTTCATCGCTGCCGAAGACGGGAAAAATGACGAATCGACTGCATACAGGTTATCCAGATCATAAGCTTTGCAAAAAGGATCCAAGACGGCTTGCGCGGGATCGTCGCCGAAGCGCAGGGTGCCGCACTGATGTGAGTTCGTGTCAATGCCCATGCGTTGAACCAGGATCAGGGGATAACCGGCAGCCCGCATCATGCGGCTGGCAACCCGGATTAATTTTTCATGGGTAAGGCGGTTATTGGGTTTCCAATTGACCTGGATGGTCCCCCTGGCATCCAGAGTAATGCAGTTTTCAGGATCAGGAAGATCTTCGGACATTACCCACCACTCCACAGAGTGATCGGTCATGCTCCGCAAGATCCCCGCTGGCACCAAGGGTTTGGCAGCGGTAAGCATGCCAGCCTGGAGCTTGCCGAGCATCTGCAGATTACCTAAAGGATACGGCCAATCCAGCCCTCGAAAGTAATAATCATTAACGGCCATCGTTTTCTGGAATATAGTCGGATTGCGCCGGCGTGGGTCAACTGCCATCAAGGCGGAGTTATTATGGACCAAATAATTGCGGCCCACCTGGCCCGATGAGTTCGCCAGACCATTCGGATGATCACCGTTTGCCGATCGAAGCAACAGAGCGGCCGAATTCACCGCACCACATGCCACAACAAAAATTTGGGCATACAATTCGATGCTTTCACCATCCCGCTCGACTTCTACAGCAATCACTCGTTTTCCGGAGGTATCCGTAATCAACCGGCGGGCGTAGGTGTTTGTCCAGAGCTGGATATTCGGATCCTCCAACGCCGGCCGGACAGCGCACACGTCGGCATCTGATTTGGCTAAGACCTGGCAGGGAAAGCCGTCGCAGGTTTTGCAGCGGATGCAGCGCCCGCCAGCGTGCAAGTCGATCCCCATGGGCAGCAAGAAAGGATGTAATCCTTGCTCTCGGAGCCGGCCGCAGAGATCCTCGATATAGGGTTCGTGGGGCACCGGTGGATATGGAAACAGGCTCGAACGGGTCGGGCTGGAAGGATCGCTATCAACCTGACCATGAACGAANTAGATTTCCTCGGCGGCNGCGTAATAGGGCTCCAGGTCGCTATAACGGATTGGCCAGGAGGGGGAAGTCCCGCCTTCATGCTCAACNGCCTCGAAATCCTGGCGGCGAAAGCGAGGCAGCGCGGCACCATACACCTTGGTATTCCCNCCGACAAAATAGTGAACGCCCGGAAGGAATGNTCGGCCATTGGAATCCTGCCACATTTCTTTGGGTTTATAGCGCTTCAGTTTAAATACATCTCTAGGACTCCAGTTTTCTGGTTCTTGAGGCAGGTAATCGCCGCGTTCGACCAGCAGGATGCGGGCGCCGCTNTTGCGAAGCGCATAAGCCAGCGTGCNACCTCCCATCCCTGTTCCAATAATGACCAAATCATAGCTGTGCTGATGGTCCATCCTGCTATCCTTTCACGGAGCCAGCCAGCAGGCCACGCACGAAATAACGACCTAAAAAGATATAGACCAACGCAGTCGGCAAGGCAGCGATCACTGCGCCAGCCATCACCACGTTCCAATCCACCGAGAAAGAACCGGAGAGGTTATTTAACGCAATCGTCACCGGTTGCGAGGCGGGATTCGGGACCACTGTNACGCCAAACAGGAAATCATTCCAGATGTTCGTGAACTGGAAGATCCCTACCACAATAAAAGCGGGAACAGACAGGGGCAGCATGACTTTCCAGAAGATGGTCAACATGCCAGCGCCATCCACACCCGCGGCTTCGATGAGTTCTGTCGGTACGCCGGCGAAGTAATTGCGAAACATCAATGTGGTGATCGGCAGACCATATACAACATGACAAAGAATCAGGCCAGGGATAGTGCCGTACAGGTGGATAGTTTGTAAAAAGCGCACCAATGGGAGGAGAACAGCCTGATATGGAATGAAAAACCCAAACAGCATAATGGTAAACAGGACATCAGCGCCGGGGAATTTCCATTTAGACAGGAGATAGCCGTTGAGCGCGCCCAGGAAAGAGGATATGATCGTAGCTGGAATTACCATTATTAAACTGTTCTGCATGTTTGGCCACAATTTCCTGGCCGCTTCGGCAAAACCACCGCTCTGGATGTTATNGGGGAAANTCCACATGGTCGAAAGGCTCACNTTNGCAGCCTCTTTGAAACCGTTGACGACCATCACATAAATTGGCATAAGGTAGAAAAGGAAGGCCAGTATCAACACCAACCAGAGCAGAATGTGGCCTATTCTGGACGCTACTGGTTTTCTCGGGATCGTGTTCTGCCTGGCAACCATTTTGTCATCCCTTCCTGAGAGAACTTGTTAGATATGGAATAATCACAACGCCAACCGCAATTAGCATGAAAATCGCACCCGCCGAGGCCAGGTTGTAACGGGTCGCCTTGAACATCATCTCAAANACAAAGATGGCAGGTACATCGGTGGCGAAACCNGGCCCAGTGCCGGTCATGGTGTAAACCAGATCGAAGATTTTGAGCGAGGTGTGCAATAGAAGAACTGCCAGGGAGATAGTCACAGGAGCGAGCATCGGGATGAGCACCCGCCGGTAAACCTGCCACTCAGTTGCTCCGTCGATCCGGGCAGCCTCGCGGACTTCCTCCGGAATGGTCGCCATGCCCCCGATATACATGGCCATCACAAATCCGGAGAGCTGCCAGCTGGCCGCGATCGCGACCGGGATCATCGCCACCGGCACTCCAAATTGCACCTGGAGTTTTCCGGCGGCGGGCCAGATCAAGGCCAGGGCGTCATTCACTTTGAGCAGAATGGTCGGATCGGTCGCCCACCCGGGTTGGAGAGGTCCGACTCCGACTGCTGCCAGCAGAGGATTGATCCCTAAGAGATTGAAGAGAATATTTACACCAGCTTCTGGGTTAAATATCCAGCGCCAGGCTACGCCACAGACCACAAAGGAGAGCGCATAAGGAAACAGGAAAACATTGCGTAGAACAGTGCCTGCAAACAACTTTCGGTCCAACAAAATCGCCAGCCCCAGGCCAACGCCGAGGGAAATTCCCATAAAAAAGATAGTGAAAACCACGGTATTGCGCAGATCGGCCTGCCAGCGTGGCATAGCAAACAGGTCGGCGTAATTGGCGAGCAGGGGTTGCCTGAGGCTCATATCTCTTACCAGCGTACGCCAGTTGGAGAGAGAAATGTAAATTGTAAAACTGATGAAACCATAAACGAAGATTCCGGTAGCAATGAAGGAGGGGAGCAGTAACAGGAAGGATTGCAATCGCTCCGACAGCCAAGGACGCTTCGACCGGGGCGGCGACACGGTAGATGCGTCTTTTTGGGTCTTGACCAGCTCAGACGTGGACATAGGACACCTTCCCATGAGAATTGGGAGAGCGTGTAATCTTACACGCCCTCCCATCAAGAGATAGAAACCTATTTAGCGAAGCCCGAAGCCTGGGCNGCCTTAACCAGCGCTGCGGCAAAGGCATCCACATTCTTGTCAACAATGAAGGTAGTGACGGCATCATTCAGCGCCTGCTGGAAGTCAGCCGGGGCGGCCGAGCCGTGCACCACGGTGGGGACCAAGGTGTCCTTGGCAAAGGAATCCATCGACCAGTTGTGGTACGGTCCAAATTTGGCACGGTCCACATCGGTGCGGGCAGGGATGGAACCCTTCAGTGGGTTGAAGGCTTCCTGACCTTCTTTGCTGCCGATGGCTTTCAGCCACAGGGTATTGTTGTCTTTGTTGGGCGCGTTTTTCGCCATGACAAAGCCATCTGCTACCACCATGAAGCTGCCGGCGGTGCCCGGATGGCTGACCCAGCCGAAGTCCTCATTGTCCTTCTTTTGAGCCTTCACGAACTCGCCGTAAGCCCAGTCGCCCATCGAGCTGAAAACGCAGGTGCCTTCCATCAACTTCTGGATTGCCTGGTCCCACGATAGGGCGCTATGGTCTGAGTTCTGGTAGTCCAGCATATTGCCGTAAGTCTCCATGGCCTGCTTGACTTCAGCAGAATCAAAGGAGACAGAGCCATCCCACAGGCCTTTATACTTGTCTGGGCCGATCACGCCTAACAGCGTGTTCTCGAACAGTTGCGCCGAGGCCCATACACCATTATCGCCCACACACAAGGGGGTTATATCGGCGGCGATGAGTTGATTAGCAATTCCAAGGAACTCGTCAATACTCAATGTTTCGCCGATAGTGATTCCCTGTTCATCAAGAACCTTCTTGTTGTACCAAAGCCCATTGCCGCGGTGGACGCCGGCCAACACGCCGTAGATCTGGCCGTCCTTGGTCATCTGTTCGACCAGGCCTGCCGGCATTACTTTGTCCCAGCCTTCACTCTTATATAGATCGGTGATTGGATCGACGTAACCCGAGGCAACATACTGCCCCAAGAGCTCATAGCCAGGGTGGACCTGCCAGGTATCCGG
>C687J29651_10000694_pt1 | contig 13733 bp, 11 predicted proteins | sample RifCSP13_1_FD_29651 | JGI IMG/M metagenome (IMG submission 29651) | reverse complement strand
CGGCGTCATCAGTGAGAACCGGTAATAGTCGCCTTCGAAACGAAGCGGTCCGCCCTCCTGCCAGGCCGACCAGATGGTGCGCAGCGCCCGTAGGTACTCACGCAGCCGCGGACCGGGAGCCGTCCATGCAGTGGAGAACCGGCGGGTGAGGTGCGCCCTGACCTGCGTGCCGAGTCCGAGGATGAACTTGCCGTCACTGCCTGCGGCCAGGTCCCAGGCCGTGTGGGCAACCACCATCGGGGAACGGGCAAACGCTACGGCGATCCCGGTCCCCAATTCGAGCGAAGGCGCCACGCCCGCGGCCACTCCCAGCGGCAGAAAAGGATCGTGATTCGTCTCGGCGGTGAAGAACCCGTCATAGCCCAGCGTCGCGGCTCGTCGGGCCCGATCGGCTACAGCCTGCAGGCATGTGGGAGGTAGGTAGTAATCGACGCGCACGGCGTCCCGGATCGTACCGACCGATCTCGAGTACTGCATCCCACACGAGAAACAGCACTCAAACGAGCCGAGGACCTTCCTACAACGGTTTGCAATAGATTCGCGATCACCTCTAGGGTTTCGTCAGTTTCGCATCGGTCCGCGCTGGACCTGCTCGGGAGAATTGAGAAGGCGGAGAACATCATGCGTTTCGCTCGCTTGGCAGCCTTCGCCCTTTGGCTCATCTTTGCGCTGCTGGCAGTTGCCGGGTTCGCGGCCTTTTCGCCGCAAACCACGCCCATCACAACTACATCCACGACTGTTGCCACGCCGCTGTCGGCGGGTGCCGACTGGGGCTCAACCTCGGGCCGGGTCGTCGCCCTCGCCTTCAGCAGCGGGTTGCGTTCGGCGCCCGGTTTCTCCGATCTGCCGGCCGAGGATGCCCTGATCTCGGATCTGCTCGGCGAACGGCCTGAGGTAACGACGACGAGACCTGAGGACGCTCCCCCCGAGCGGGCCGTCTCACCGGGCATCCCGACGCCATCGACCACGACGACGGTGCCNACCAGCACCACGACGACGGTACCGCCTGCGACCACCACCACCAGCCAGCCGGCCGAGGGAGGGCTGAGCGAAGCGGATGTGCGCGGCATTATCGCCTTGTTCTTCCAACCACAAGACGTGGANNTGGCTTTGGATGTCGCGTATTGCGAGTCGCGCTGGGATCCGCGTGCAACCAACCCTTCTTCTGGTGCGGCCGGGTTGTTCCAGCAACTTCCCCGCTTCTGGGCGGAGCGATCCGCAGCCGCCGGGTGGGCAGGGGCCGACATCCACAACGCCCATGCCAACACCGCCGTCTCAGCCTGGCTCGTCAACCAGGATGGTTGGATCCACTGGGCGGAATCGCAGGGGTGCTGGGGATAGGTCGCAGACCCGGACCAGGGACGCCCAGCGCGTGGCTTGGTATGATCGGTTTCGTGAAAAGAGTGTTTCGATTCTCCGCGGTGCTCGCCGGTCTCGGCACGGTGATCTGGGTCATGCGAGACCGGTTCATATCCCTGGCCCTTCCCCGCGAGCCGGAACCACCCACGTTCCGGGTGGCTCCCCATCCGCCACCGATCGAGGAACGGCCCTCGCAGAAGGATGATCTCACCATCATCAAGGGCATCGGGCCCGTCTATGCGGCCCGTCTGGAAGATGCCGGAATCACCAGCCTGGCAGGACTTCGTGCCGCCGAGGCAGGGGCACTGGCCGCCGCCATCGATGTTCCCGCCGATCGGGTGAGCGACTGGATCAACGAGGCCACCTTCCTCAGCAGTTTCCAGGGGAACTGACACGCCCCGACGGGTCGATTTCTGCCTCCACCGCACCCGAGATCCTTGCCTTTCCGTCCTCGAGCGTCGAGGCTTGGCGGGAAGCTACCGGCAAGGAGAAGGCGGATTGGCCCGTAGATATGTCCTCGATACCTGCGTACTCCTCGCCGACCCTCATGCTCTCTTCCGATTCGACGAACACGAATTGGTACTCCCGCTCGTCGTCGTAGAGGAACTCGACCGCCACAAGACCCGTTCGGATGAGATCGGGGCCAACGCACGCTCCGCCCTCCGCCTCCTGGAAGGGTTGGGCGCATCAGAGCCGGGCGGCTTGCGGGACGCGGCGGTCTTGCCGACGGGTGGCACGTTGCGCATCGAATTGAACGGCACCCAATCGCCTCGGCTGCCAGCGGTCTTCGATCCTTTTACGACCGATCACAGGATTCTGGCCACCTGTTTGAACTTGAGCGACAACGGCGACCGTCCTGTGTTGGTCACCAAGGATTCGGCGTTGCGGATCAAAGGCGCCCAGCTGGGTGTCGAGGTGCAGGACTACCGCGCCGACACGGTTCCCGTCGAGCAGTTGTACACAGGCGCTATCGAGGTCGCGGTCGATTCCCACACCGTCGATCAACTCTTCTCCGAGAACAAAGTGTCCTTGCCCGGNGTGGATGCACTCATCAACCAGTTCGTCATCCTCCGCAGCGGGCCCTCTCAGTCGGCGNTGGGCCACGTGGTCGACACCGAACCGGAGACCGTGGTAACTCGCGTATCCGGCGGTCCGCGGGCGTTTGGGGTCGAACCGAAGAACCTCCGGCAGGTGTTCGCTATGGATCTGTTACTCAACCCGGACATTCCGGCGGTTTCCCTCATGGGCATGGCGGGAACCGGGAAGACTTTCCTCGCCCTGGCCGCCGCCCTCGAACAGGTCCTGGAGTCGGGCAGGTACCGGCGCGTCTCCGTGTACCGGCCGCTGATCGCGGTTGGGCGACAAGAAGTCGGATATCTTCCCGGCGACCTGTCCGACAAGCTGGCCCCGTGGATGGCGGCCGTCTACGACAACCTCTACGCATTGTTCGCCGACAGTGGACCGGAGGCCGCCAGGGATGCGATCACCGAACTGTCGGAGCGGAACGTTCTGGAGATGGCGGCGGTGACCTACCTGCGCGGCCGCTCGATCACCGGCGAGTTCGTCATCATCGATGAAGCTCAGAACCTGGAACTGCCAACCCTCAAGGTGATCCTGACTCGCATGAGCAAGGATGCAAAAGTGGTTTTGTGCGGCGATCTGTCACAAGTCGACAACCCGTACATCTCTCCATTTGGGGGGGTGGCGGCTTTGATCGAGAAGTTCAAAGGTTCGCCGCTCTTCGGCCATGTGACCCTGGAGAAATCGGTGCGCAGCCCACTGGCCGAGATGGCGGCCACTATCCTCTAGAGTCTCAGACGCGCAATTTCGACATGTAGTAGGCCTCTTCGATTCGCCAGCGCCCGATGAGCGCGTAGAGGGCAAACGAGAAAGCCAGCGTGATCATCACCGGGGGAACCCCGGCCGTTTCTGCCGGCGNCCCGCCCGGCAACAGCTGTTCGACGAANTCCACCCAANCGGCCGGGCCTGAAGGAGCAATCCACTGGTAGAGAGCAAANCCGAGAATCAGTGACGGCAACGCATACAGGTTGACCCCGCGGTACGCCCCTCGAAGGTTGTAGAGCGAGTCGGACAGGTAGCTCCGCCGTCGCACGAAGTAGAAGTCGGCCAAGAAAACCCCCAGGACCGGAATCAGGACCGAAAGCAGCAAGCCGATCAGCTCGAACCACAGGGCGGAATCAACGATCAGCGACAGCACCGCCGACACCGCAACCAGGACCGCCCCAATCACCCATATCGGAACTCTGGCCACCACCGTTTGAATGGACGTGGAAGCACTGTAGAGGAACGCACAAGGCTGGTCGGCTTCACCACCGACCACCCAGAGCAACGCCAGCACGGCTCCCAGCACTCCGGCCGATGATCCGAAGAGGTCGGCAACCATACCGGCCGGGGTCGGTTCGGTAAGGCCGTTCGCGGCTGCGGCCAGTCCACCCAACAGGATGGCGATGAGCGCCGGGACACCGTATCCGGCGCCAATGCTGGACGCGGCCGCGCTTTGATCCGGGGCGAACCTGGCCGTGTCGGCAACCAACGGGAAGAAGAACACAGCCGCCCCGACCACCAGATCGACTCCGAGCCAGAAGTGCGCCCCGGGAGCCTGCTCCAGCATGAGCACGAGATCGAGGTCGGCGACGAGCCGCCACACCAGCGCCAGCATCACGCCGAGCCCTACCCAAAAGGCGAACCATTTGACCCACGTGCGGACCAGCAGCTGCGGACCGATGTAGAGAAAGAGGGCCGCCAGCACCGCCACCATGATCGTGCCAACGGACCGGTTGAGGGCCGGTCCGTCGAAGAGCTCAAAGGCCGCGGCGAAAGAGCGGCCCGCTACGTCGAGTTCCACGGCCGCCCACAAGACCAGGAAGACCACGGAGATCGGGATGAAGAGATATGACCCCACCATGCCGAGAGCCGGTCGAACCATGACGCCGGTTCTCTCGCTGATCGTGGCGGACGCATAGGCGATCGCGGCGAGGAGCCCTACCCCAAGCAGTACGCCGATGGGGACCACCAGCAGGAGTTGGCTCCCCGAGAGGCCGAGCCCTCCCTCCGCTGCTCCCGTCATGAGACGGATCCCGACCAGCACGAGCGGCGCGCCGACGGCAAAGGACACCCATAGGCCGGTCAATTCGGCGGTGTCGAGCAGCTCATCTTGGACAGGACGCCGAAACAGCAGCATCCTCAAACCGGGCGGTCGCATCCTGGCCATGGTTTTCAGAGTCTAGGGTCGGTCGGTCACGTTGCCCTCGCGGCGTACCATGAGTTGGTGCTGTACCTGACCGAGCCGGAGCGTCTCGAGACCCTCATTCCGGACGAGCCCCCCTTTCGCGCCGGCCAACTTCGGGAATGGCTGTACGAGCATCCGGTGCTCACAACGGGGAGCATGACGAACCTGCCGAGGGCCCTCCGAGGTGAACTGGCAGATGGGCTGTGGCCATTCGAGGTGGAGGTTGAACAGTCGGCCGATGGAGGCGCCACCCGCAAATGGCTGTTTCGGACGCCCGATGGGGCAGCGATCGAGGCGGTGCTCATGGGGTATCCTCGCCGTACGACCTTGTGCATCTCGAGCCAGGTCGGCTGCGCCCTCGGATGCACCTTCTGCGCCACGGGGCAGTTCGGATTTGAACGTCACCTGGAAGCCGGAGAGATCGTGGCCCAGGTGGCCTTCGGACAGGCCTGTCTGGCCGGCGACCGGATGGAGGGTTGCCCCGACCGGGTCACCAACATCGTGTTCATGGGAATGGGTGAGCCGCTAGCCAACTACGGGCGGGTTCGGGAATCGATAAGACGAATGGTCGAGCACATGGGAATCTCCGCCAGGGCGATCACCGTTTCGACGGTGGGAATGGTCCCCGGAATGCGCCGCCTGGCCGCCGAACCCTGGCCGGTCAATCTGGCGGTCAGCCTACATGCCGCCGACGACGAACTGCGGTCGAGGTTGGTCCCGCTCAACAAGCGATACTCGCTCGGGGAGGTCGAGGCTGCCGCCACCGAGTTCTTTGAGGCCAAGCATCGCCGTGTGTCCATCGAATGGACGATGATCGACGGCGTCAATGACTCGGACTGCCAGGCGATCAAGCTGGCTGCGATCGCCCATCGAATGGGCGCCCACGTCAACTTGATCGCGCTCAACCCGACCCCATTGACGCCGGATCTCCCCTCGCCTCACCGCCGGATCGCAGGCTTCCTGGGTGTCCTGCNGGCCCGCGGCGTCAACGCGACACTGCGCGATACGCGCGGGCGCGACATCGACGCCGCGTGCGGCCAGCTTCGCGTCCGGGCGGGCAGCCCGTAGGCGGGGGATTCTCACCACCGTGCGGTGCAGAGGTCGCCGGCGAAACTCAGAGACCTCACACCGACCGAAGAGGCCCGGACCGACCAAATACGCTTCTCTCAAGGCATATCGACAACCGGCCGAAAAACGTTGGGAAGGGTTCATCCACCGACGGTTTGCGAGGAGAGTCGTCATGAAGAAACGTCTCCGCGTGTTGGTTGCCGGCCTGACAGCTCTCTCGATGGTTGCTGCGGCCGGCAGTTCCTACGTTGTCAAGGGCGGAGACACGCTCTCCCAAATCGCAGAACAGTTCGATACCAGCGTGGCCGCCATTGTCGCAGCGAACGACATCGCCAATCCGAGTCGAATCTACGTTGGTCAGGAGTTGATCATCCCCGGTTCGGATACGTACATCGTACAAACCGGCGACACGCTGGAACGGATCGCCCACAAAACTGGGACGGCGGTGGCAGTGCTGACCGAAGCCAACGGCATCGCCAACCCCAACCTTCTGTACGTTGGTACGCAACTGCAGCTGACCTTGCCTTCCCACACGTTTGAGGCAGAGACCCATGTCGCCACCACCTACGTGGTGCAATCCGGAGACACCCTGGGCGGAATCGCGGCGCGCTACAAGACAACGGTTGCCAGCCTCGTAGAGCTCAATCGTATCGCCAACTCCAATCTGATCCGGATGGGCGCCACCCTGGTCATCGACGCACCCGGATGGTTGTGCCCGGTCGAGGGTGCAACTTTCTTCAACGACTGGGGCTTTCCGCGCTCGGGCGAACGGTTCCATGAAGGCAACGACCTATTTGCCCCTCTCGGCACCCAGATCATCGCCCCGGTCGGCGGCACGCTGTATCAGGTCGTCGGGACGGTAGGTGGGTACCAATTCAACCTCGAGGGCGATGACGGTCACCTGTACATCGGCTCCCACATGGATCAGTTCGCCAAAGACGGCTACGTCCAGGCCGGCGAGGTCATCGGGTACGTCGGGGACAGCGGCAATGCCAAAGGCTCGCGCCCGCACCTGCACTTCGAGATCTACGCCGGCGGCCAGAACCCGGTCAACCCTTACCCGACGATGATCAAGGCGTGCGGTTAAGAGTCTTCTCCCTGAATAGTTGCGGGAGGCGGACGCTCGACCTTGCCCCACAACGTGTGCCCCCGTCGCACCGTGCAGCCGGGAAAGTTGTCCGATCGAAGCGAGACGACTCCTCCGGGCCACCTCCAGCCTTGACACCACCTCCCGCTTGCCGCGGGGAGGATCCGTGACAGACGTGTCGTCCGCACCTCGCCCAAGACACGAGGGGGAGGAGCTGCCGACCCTAGATACCCCGCACCAGCTCGCGCAGATGGGTTAGCCCGACCGGGCCGGACCCGAGGACCAGGGCGTGAAACTCTTTGAGGTCGAACGCATCGCCCTGGCGAGCTCGCAAGTCCTCGCGCAGTTCGAGAATCACTCGTTCCCCGACCTTGTAAGAGATCGCTTGCCCCGGCCACCCGAGATACCGGATCGCTTCGGAGACCGCGTAGTCGTGGTACAGGAAGGCCAGGTCGGAGAGCATCTCCACTGCCGCGTCAAAACTCCAATCCTCACCGGGACGAAAGATCGCATCACCCGGGATGGGATAGGAGAGGTGCATGCCGAGATCGATGACGACCCGGCAGGCACGCAACATCTGGGCCGACAACATCCCCAACACGTACTCGGGTCTCTCCAGGTAGCCGAGCTCATCCATGAGCAACTCGGCATAGAGGGCCCACCCTTCGCCGTAACCGGGATGCCAAACCACAACCCGATGGAGACGGCTCAATCGGTCGGCCAGTGATAGCTGGACCCCGACCTGCACATGGTGACCCGGGAACCCCTCGTGATAAGCGGTGCTCACCTCATCCCACAGGGGAATTTCCCGCTGGTCCCCGAGGGAGTACCAAACCGTTCCCGGACGCGAGTAATCCTCGGAGGGCTGGACGTAGTAGGCCCCCAGCGACCCACCCGGAGGAGCGATCTTGACATCGAGTCGCTTGATGGGCTCCGGAAGGTCGAAATGAGTACTGTCGAGCTCGGCCAGGGCACGCTGCTGTCGCTCGGTCATGATCCGGATGAACTGATCCGGGCTCGAGGCGCAACGAGCCGGGTCTGTCTTCAGGAGTCGCACCACCCCGGGCAAGGATTCGTCCGGGTCTATCAGACGGGCAACCTCACCCATACGTCGATGTAGCGAGGCCACCTCGGACCAGCCCCACAGGTAGGTTTCGTACGGATCGATGTCCATACCCAGATGCCTGCGGGCATGCCGCAGGTAGCGATCGAGGCCGACACCATCTTCGACGGGAGCATCCGGTAGGTAGTGGTGTTGGAGGTGATCGGCGAAGCTCGCCAACGCCTCCCGGGCCGAACGGGATGCTGTCTCCAGGCGCACGTCNAGGAGGGGAGACCCGGTGCCCCCCCAAGCGCGGAACCGGGCCGGAGCCGAAGCGAAGTAGGAGCCATCGCCGGCATGGACCCGCGCGTCCTCGATTCCGGCGACGACCTGGCGGCGGGCCACCCGCACCCCCTTGCGCCTCCCGGCCTCGAGAGTCCGCTGGTAGCCGCCGATCGCTTCGTGGATCGTTTCCATCCTGACGGTGATGTTCTCCCACCCGGCCATGGTGGAGCTGTCCATGTGATCGAAGACNTGGCGAACGTGCTGCAACGGTGACGCCACGGTGTTGAGGTCGCAGAAAGGGTCGTCATTGGCGATCGCATCGAGGTGCTCATCGAGATACTCGGTGCCAACCCGGCTCGCCAATCGCTGCCAGNGGTCTTGCCCAANCGGCAAGTCGGCAAACGACTGCTGGAACCGCCGCAGCGTTGCTTCCCTTTCTTCGATACCTTCCGGGCTCAGGTCGTCCCACAGGTGGTCGAAGCCATCAGCGCCGATGTACGTCGCTTCAATGGGTGATAGCTCGATGAGGTCGTCGACGAGACGATCGCTGAGGTCGAACACGTTGCCGGTCACAGTGCCTCCAGTCCCGTTGTGCCATTGTGGCGAGCCAGGTCACCCAACCACCGCCCACTGGGCTGGACCGTTCGTTGCCGGGTAGCGCGATCGACCTCGATCAACCCGAACGTTGGCCCGAAGCCGAAAGCCCATTCAAAGTTGTCGAGAGCACTCCAGTAGGTGTATGCGTTGAAGCCAAGCTCCGCCAGCGCCGCGACGTCCTCCCGATAGCGGTGGTAGTGGTCACAGGCGTCACCGCTCGGTTCCACGCATGATGAAGCCGGATCGTGCTCCCAAGCCCACCAGTCGTTGTTCCAGTTTCCGCCCTCCACCTGATGAGCGGCCGTGGCCGTGCCCCACAAGAAACCATTGGGAAACCCCGGTGCCTCCATTTGCCCGACACTAACGCTGCGTACCGGCCCATAACTGGGGCTCTCACAACCGCTCCCCCGCTCGCACCGCCACCGGCAACCGGTTTCCGGCAGGGTGAAGGGCACAACCACCATCGGAATGGACCCGGGAAGGGTAGTACTGCCAACCTCGTGAAACGCATCGGCCCGGCGGCCCTGGTAGCCCCGGAGAGCCGGCCGATCAAGTGAGACCATCTTCTGTCCGTTCTCGGCGCCGTCCCGCCGCCCGGGGCTGGGTGGCCGGTGAATTCAACAGGGTGGTGGCCGGGTAGGCTTCGAGCATCAAACCCCTCTGGAGGCCCCCATGGCGGAAGGTAAGAAGTTCAGCGAGGCGCTCGACTATCACTCCAGGGGGCGACCCGGCAAGCTGGAGGTCAGGTCGACCAAGCCCACGGCGACACAGCACGACCTTGGCCTCGCCTACACACCCGGGGTAGCGGAGCCCTGCCTCGAGATCCACGGCAACCGCGACCTGGCGTTCAAGTACACCAACAAGGGGAACCTGGTCGCCGTCGTCAGCAACGGGTCGGCCGTGCTCGGCCTGGGGGACATCGGCCCGTTGGCCAGCAAGCCGGTCATGGAGGGCAAAGGTGTGCTCTTCAAGCGGTTCGCCGATATCGACGTGTTCGACATCGAAGTTGACGCGAAGGACCCGGCCGACATCATCCGTTTCTGCGAGATGCTGGAACCTACCGTCGGGGGCATCAACCTCGAGGACATCAAAGCCCCTGGGTGCTTCGAGGTCGAAGAGACGCTCAAGGAACGCCTGAGTATCCCGGTCTTCCACGACGATCAGCANGGCACGGCCATCATCGCCGGGGCGGGGTTCTTGAATGCGCTGGAGATCACCGANAGGGACATCTCCGACACAAGGGTCGTTTTCAACGGGGCGGGAGCGGCCGGGATCGCTTGCGCGAAGTTCTTCTTGGAGCTCGGCGTCAAGAAAGAGAACCTGATCCTGTGCGATTCCAGAGGCGTCATCTATGAGGGACGCACGGAGGGGATGAACCCCTACAAGGCAGCTTTTGCCCAGGATACGGAGGCGCGCACTCTCGCCGATGCCTTGGTTGGCGCTGATGCCTTCGTTGGGGTGTCGGTGGAAGGGGCCGTCACACAGGAGATGGTGAAGTCCATGGCGGGCCAGCCGATCATCTTTGCCCTCGCCAACCCCAACCCGGAGATCCCGTACGACGAGGCCCGCCAGGCCCGTCCCGATGCCATCGTGGCTACCGGACGGAGCGATTTCCCCAACCAGGTCAACAACGTGCTTGGGTTCCCCTTTATCTTTCGCGGGGCCCTCGACGTGCGGGCCGCCCGCATCAGCGAGGGAATGAAAGTCGCCGCATCCAAAGCGCTCGCCGAATTGACGAAAGAACCGGTATCCGACGTGGTGCTGGACGCCTACCAGCTCGAGCACCTGGCCTTCGGCCCCGACTACATCATCCCGAAACCCTTCGATCCGCGGGTGCTCTGGTACGTCGCGCCCACCGTGGCGATGGCCGCGACAAGAGAGGGCATTGCCGCCCGGCCACTGGTCGACGAGGAGTCGTACCGGGAGGAGCTCAAGGCCCGATTCCAGGCTTCGTACGGTTTGATGCAAACCGTAACGGTGAAGGCCCGCCAGCTACCCCGGCGGGTCGTCTACCCGAACGCTGCCGACGACCGCATCATTCGCGCCGCCCGCCGGGTGGCCGACGAGAGAATCGCCACGCCGATCCTGCTCGCCCCGATCGGCGACATCGAACGGCTGGCCGACGAAATGAAGATCCCCCTGCACGGCATCGAGGTCATCGACATCCAAACGCAGACAGCCAACCGGGACCGATATGCCAAGGCGCTGTTCGCCGCCCGGCAACGCAAGGGCATGACCTCAGACGATGCGAGCAGGGCCGTCCTCAACCCCGACATGTATGCCGTCCTGATGGTGAAGGAGGGCGACGCGGAAGCGGTATTGGGTGGACTGACCACCTACTACGCCGACACGATCCGGCCCGCGCTGCAAGTGCTCCCGCTGGAGCCGGGCCGCACNATTGTCAGCGCGGTGTACATCATGATCGTGAGAGGTCGCCCTTACTTCTTCGCCGACTGCGCGGTGAACATCGCCCCTACCGCCGAGCAGCTGGCCGAAATCGCTTTGTCGACCGCGGCAACGGCACGGCGCAAATTCGATGTGCGGCCGCGGGTGGCCATGATCAGCTACAGCAACTTTGGAAGCGCCGCCGGTGAGGAACCGGATCGCATCAGGGAGGCCGTACGCATTTGCCGCCAGAAGGCTCCCGAGCTGCCGCTCGATGGAGAGATGCACGCCGACACCGCAGTGGATGGGATCCTGCTCCAAAAGCGCCACCCATTCAACGTACTGGGACGAGACGCCAACATCCTGGTGTTTCCAAACCTCACCGCATCCAACGCCGCCTACAAACTGTTGCACACACTGGGTGGCGCAGAGGTGATCGGGCCTATCCTGACCGGATTCTCCAAGTCGGTCCATGTGCTCCAGCGCGATGCAACCGTCGGGGACATCGTGAATCTCACGGCGATTGCCGTGCTGGACGCCCAGCGCAAGGGTGGCGCCTCGACCTACCCCGGCCAACCCGCCGGAGACATGCATCATCATCGGATACTGCTCCTCGGGCCTCCGGGAAGCGGGAAAGGCACCAGGCCACCCGGCTGGCGGTCGAGCTGCACATACCCCACATCGCGACGGGCGACCTGTTGCGAATGGCAGTGGCCGATGGCACCGAGCTTGGTCAAAACGCCAAGCAGTTCATGGAGGCCGGTGAGCTCGTTCCCGACGAGCTGGTGATCAAGATGCTGGCCGAACGGATGGACCAACCGGACGCCAAACGGGGTTTCATCCTGACGGGTTCCCGCGCAACATCGAACAGGCCGAGGCCCTCGATCACCTGCTCGGGTACGAAGGGCTCGAGGTCGTGTCGGTGGTCGATGTACCGGCGGACGAAATCGTGAATCGAGTCGCCAACCGCCGTTCGTGCAAGAACGGCCATATCTTCAACGTCGTCACCAGGCCACCGGAAGAGGAGGGAGTCTGCGACATGTGCGGCGAGCCGCTCACCCAGCGCCCGGACGACGCTGAGGAAGTGGTGCGCACCAGATTGGCGGTCTACGAGGAGCAGACCGCCCCGCTGATCGAGTACTACGAGAAGCGCGGGCTTGTCCGACACGTCAACGGCATGGGCGAACCCGGTGAGGTGTACCCGCGGGTAACAGCCGTCCTCGAAAGGGTCTGATCACCGGCAGCCGGCGGGCACGGTCACTGCTCTCTACAATCCGACGACCGAGTCGTGGATCAGCAGGTCGACGACGGCGAGCAGAGCTTCGTGCTTCTCTGCCCCCGCCTGCAACGCCTCCCGGTAGACCCGCAGTTGCCGATCCGCGCTGGTCCCCCTGGCGATGATTTCCCGGGCGTTTTCCACCTCTGCGACGCACCCGAGTTCGTCGGCATCCTTGTGGACCAGCTCGATCAGCTCCTCGACTAATTCCGAGTACGGGACCAGTTCTCCGATCCCGAAATCCATCAACGAGCCGTCCACCCCGTACCGCTGAGCCCGCCAGACGTTCTCTTCGACGAGCATGTCCGCATAGGTCCTCCAGCGTTGGTTGAGCCGCCGGCGCCGGAAGAGCATGTGCAGGAGCGACAGGTAGAGCGCCGCCACCGTAATGCCATCATCGATGGTCGTGCAGACGTCGGAGATTCGCATCTCGAGGGTCGGATACCGCTCACTGGGTCGAACATCCCACCACAGCTTGGTAGCGTCCTCGATCAACCCGGCTTCAACCAGAACGTCTATATGGCGGCGGTATTCGCTCCAGCTGGAGAACACCTCCGGCAAACCGGTCCGGGGTAACGCTTTGAATACGCTCATCCGGTAGCTCTTCAAACCGGTGTCGCGACCGTGCCAAAACGGAGACGAAGCGGACAGAGCAAGGAGATGGGGCAGGAAATAGGACACCTGGTTCATCAGATCGATCCGCAGATCGTTGTCCCCGATTCCCACGTGCACGTGCATACCGCAGATGACCAGGCGCCGAACCACTGCCTGGAGATCCTCCGCCAGCAAGTGGTATCGCTCGTTGTCCGTGGTCAACTGGTCGCCCCATTCCGCAAAAGGATGGGTGGAAGCGGCGATCATGGCGAAGTCGTACTGCCCGGCTACACCGGCCACGACCTTCCGCAGCCGGGCGAGGTCCCGTCTTGCTTCCTGGACTGTCGAACAGATACGGGTGCCAACCTCGATCTGTGATCGCAAGAACTCGTGGCCGACCTGACCCTCGAGCTGTTGCACAGCGTCCTTCATCACCGAATCCGGAGGATCTTGCACCAGATTGCGCGTTGTCCGGTCGACGAGCAGGTACTCCTCCTCGATTCCAATCGTGAATTCGGGCTTGGGGATTGCCACAACCACGCCTCTCCCGCCGCTCGACCAACAAGATAGCCAGTACATACCGACCAAAGCCGGCTCTCGGGTGTCGAACGACTCAGTCGTCGGGTGAATTCCGCGATTTCCGGCCACGCCGTCCGGCCCGGTGACGTTGCACGCGCACTTTCGCCCAGCGCTGTGCCCGCATTCCGGCCCGCACCGTCGTCGCCTTCAAAGCCGCCCCCGCGCGTTGGCGCACCTGCCGCGCCGACGCACCGGCTCGGTTGACGACCGG
>C687J29651_10000693_pt1 | contig 13745 bp, 14 predicted proteins | sample RifCSP13_1_FD_29651 | JGI IMG/M metagenome (IMG submission 29651) | reverse complement strand
GCCGAGGATCTCGAGGGGATCGAGCGCTGCGCCTTCCCTGGCGCGGGCACCTGCGCGGGCCTCTTCACCGCGAACACGATGGCGACGTGTGCCGAGGTCCTCGGGATGACGGTGCCGGGCGATGCGGCGATCCCGGCGGTGGATCCCGCTCGGGAGGAGCATTCCGAACTCGTGGGCAGGGCGGTCATGAAGGCCCTCGAGCTCGGGATCAAGCCCCGGGACGTCTTGACTCACGAGGCCTTTGAGAATGCGATCACGGTGGACGCCGCCATGGGCGGTTCCACGAACGCCGTGCTGCACCTCCTGGCCATCGCGCACGAGGCCCGCGTGAAGCTCACGATGGACGCGTTCGACCGGATCTCCCGCAGGACCCCGTATATCGCGAGCCTCAAGCCCGGTGGGAAGTACGTCATGGCAGACCTGTACCGCGCCGGCGGGGTTCCCGTGGTCATGAAGCGGCTTCTCGACGCGAAGCGGCTACATCCGGACTGCGTGACGGTGACCGGGGAGACCCTCGCACAACGGCTTCAGGATGTCTCCGCCCAGGTCCCCGGCGACATCGTGCGCTCGGTGGACCATCCCATCAGCCCGACGGGGACACTCGCGATCTTGAAGGGGAACCTGGCGCCCGACGGTGCCGTCGTGAAGACCGCAGGGGTCGGGCACTTGATCCACAAGGGTCCCGCCAGGGTGTTCAACGGGGAGCAGGATGCCCTCGAGGCCGCGGAAAAGCGGCGGATCGCGCCGGGGGACGTGGTCGTGATCCGATACGAGGGCCCGCGTGGCGGGCCTGGGATGAGGGAGATGCTCGCGATCACCGCGACCCTCGTGGGACAGGGCCTCGGAGATCAGGTCGCCCTGGTCACAGACGGCAGGTTCTCCGGTGCGACCCGTGGGCTCATGGTCGGGCACCTCTCGCCGGAGGCTTGGGACGGAGGCCCGCTCGCTATGGTCAAGGACGGGGACACGATCCGGGTGGACGTTCCCGCTCGGAAGCTACACGTCGACGTGTCGGCCACGGAGATGGGGAAGCGCCGGAGGAGGTGGAAGAGACCGTCGGCTCGTTACGCCACGGGAGCCCTCTCGAAGTATGCGAAACTGGTCGGCAGTGCCGCCAAAGGCGCGGTTTGCGACTAGCGCGGGAGGCCATAGGCCAAACCATGCATCGCAATCTTGCGAAACCCTTGCACGCTGACATCGGTCCGTAATGGGACGTTCGAGGTCGCAGAGGTTCTCCGTCCCCATTCCAACAGCGTCCGCAGGTCTTTTCCAGGCAACCCGCGCCCGAGAAACATTCCGCGCCCGTCCCTGTTCACGACACAAGGGAATGTCTCGGAGCGATGATGCACGATGGCAATCACTGTGATTTCGTCGATTCGCATCTGGCGGCGGATGGCTCCCTGCTTCACCTCGATGGCCGCAGAATCCAAGGTGTACTGATGCAGCCATAGAACCCCGGTGAGGACCAGGACGAGGAGCGCAGGCACGGCGGGGAGCACGACAAACGTGGACAATGTGAGCACAGGGCCAACACCGGGGTCCGCTCCGGCCCTCGACCAAAGGAGGGGCCAAGTGCCAACCGCAAAGACTGCGAGGCCAACAAGGTAGGCCTTGAGCGCTCGGGGATAGTAGCGGTACGAGGTGCGAAATGTCAAACGAGGTAAGGCGTTCAATCCGGCGCCGCTGCCACGATGGATTCCTTGACCCTAACGGTGAGGGTCTCCGAGAGACGCTCGCTGATAGGAGCCTAGGACCTTCACGAACCCCGCGGTCGTCAGCAGGGCACCGATCGCTTCCTTGACCTTCGGATCGTCCATGGACCCTTCCAGGTCGGCATAGAAGACGTAGTTCCAGGGGCGGGCGCGTCGCGGACGGGACTCGAGCTTGGTGAGGTTGATTCCCCGCGTCGAGAATTCCCCGAGGCAGCGGTGGAGGGACCCGGGGACGTTCTTCGCGACGAACGCGATGGACGTCTTGTCCGCCTTGCGGATGGGGCGGGGATGCTTCTCCAGGAGGAAGAACCGCGTGAAGTTCTCGTGGTCGGTCTGGATGCCATCTGCGAGGACTTCCATCCCGTAGATACCTGCACTTCGATGGCTCGCAATTGCCGCTTCATCCTTTCGGCCCCGCTCCTTGATCATCTTCACGCTTCCGGCCGTGTCGTAGGCGGGAATCTGCTTCCACTCGGGATGGCGGGAGAGAAACCGCCGGCATTGGCCTAGGGCCTGCGGGTGGCTGTAGACGACCTTGATTTGTCCGAGCTTCGCCTTCGGATTCGCGATGAGGCAATGGTCCACGACCACGATGACTTCGCCCGCGACCGTGAGGTCGTGCTCCAGCAGGAGATCGTTCACCTGGGCCACCGTTCCTTCGATGGAGTTCTCCACGGGGACGACCGCATGGGTCGCATGGCCCGTGTCCACCGCCTCGAAGGCGTCCCGGAAGTCCTGGCACGGGATTGGGTCCGCCGCGTCCCCGAACAGGGCCGCCACTGCATCCTCGCTGTACGCGCCTCGTTCTCCCTGGTAGGCCACCCTCGGTCGAGGTGGTCTAGGTGGCACCGCGACGACCTCCTCGGTGGGCCTTCGCGGTCTCCTCCGCGAGCTCTTCCGCCCGCTTCGAGGCCGCCACGATCCCGTCCGAGATGGCCTGAGGCACGCCGCGACCCTGCATCACGTTCCAGCCCGCATGAGTCGTCCCGCCGGGCGTGGCCACCATCTTGAACAAGGCCTCGGGATCGATCCCGTCCGTGAGGAGCAGTTCCGCGGTGCCCTTCATCGTCTGGAGGGCGAGCTTGAACGCGACGTCTCTTGGCAGTCCGGAGCGAACGCCGCCCTCGATCATCGCGTGGGCGAGGGCCGCCATGAACCCGGGACCGCTCCCGCTCAGGCCGGTGACCGCGTCGAGATGCTTCTCCTCGACCTTCGTAGCGCGGCCCATGGAGCCCATGATCTCCTCGACAAGGAGCGCGTCGGAGTCCGTGGCGGTCGCACCGAGAGCGAAGGCGGTGGCGCCCTCCCCGACGCTCGTCGCGAGGTTCGGCATCATCCGGACGACGTGGGCCTTCCCATGGAGGGATTCTTCGACGAAGCTCGTCCGGACGCCTGCCGCCAGCGTAATCACGAGGGCGTCCTTCTTCACGTGGCCTGCGATCGACTCGACGAGGGCGGGCATGTCCTTCGGCTTCGCCGCGAGCACGAGGACGTCCGAGCGCTCCGCGAGCTTGGCCGTCGTGGGTACGTAGGCCACGTCGTATTTCGCGGCGATCTCCTTCGCCCGCGAAGCAACCGCGTCGCTCACGAGGATCCTCGATGGAGGCACGACGCGTCCCACGAGGAGTCCCCGGACTAGCGCTTCGCCCATCTTGCCCACGCCTGCAATGCCGATGCTCTTTGCTCCGTCCATGTGCCAACACCCCGTCGTGACGTCCGCATGAAATGCGGGGTCACAGCGAGACGGCGCCGGCCCGAGGCTGCGGGAACGGTCGGGGGGCGGCGAAGAAGCCGGAGGCCGCGGCCGAGCTCCCGCTCGCGCCCGATGCCTTCGTTGCCGCGTTCGTGCCGTTCATCGCCGGTTTCCTCGCGCGCCGGTCGCGCGGTGCCTACCCATTTTCGGGCCGCTACATGAAGGTTCGCGTGGGAGGACTCGGCGGGCTGCCAAACCGCCCGGGACCTTCCCCATGGCCGTTAGCAGTATGATGAAACTCCACCGATACGCTAAGCTTTATGTGAACCGTGCGGGTACGGGGTCTGCTCTGCTATCCAGTAGCAGGGAGGTGACGCAGTGGAGCCCCAATTCCGGAAGCCGCTTCTGCTTACCATGCGTCTCCTCCCGCTGGCCTAGGGGAGAGCGGTCCTCGGATCCCGCCGGGCCGCCCTCCTCGGGCCCGCATTTTGGTGATACCATGCCCGAATCGGAACGTGCAATGTTCGTGAGCCCGTTCAACGAGATCGTCCTGAGCCGCACCGCCGGACGCAAGGTGCGGATCTTCGACACCACCCTCCGGGACGGCGAGCAGACCCCGGGCGTGGCCCTCGGGACCGCGGACAAGGTCGCAATCGCGCAGGTGCTCGATGACCTCGGCGTGGATTCCATCGAGGCGGGCTTCCCCGCGAACTCGCCGGGGGAGTTCGAGGCGGTGAAGGCGATCGCGAACGCCGGGCTGAGGGCGAAGATCTGCACGCTGAACCGGACCGTGCAGGCGGACATCGACACTTCGATCAAGGCGGACGTCGACGAGATCCACATCTTCATCGCGACCTCGGACATCCATCTCCAGCACAAGCTGAAGATGAGCCGCGAGCAGGTCGTCGAGAAGGCGGTGTGGGCGATCGACTACGCGAAAGGCCACGGCCTGACCGTCGAGTTCTCCTCCGAGGACGCGACGCGGACAGACTTGGACTTCCTGAAGCACGTCCACGCGAAGGTCCAGGAGGCGAAGGTCGACCGCATCGACGTGGCCGACACGGTCGGCACGATCAGCCCGCCCGCGATGCGCTACCTGATCGGCCAGCTCAAGGAGGTGACCCGTGTGCCGATCGCGGTGCACTGCCACAACGACTTCGGACTGGCGACCGCGAACAGCCTCGCGGCGGTGGAGGCGGGTGCCGAGCAGGTCCACGTCACTGTGAACGGCATCGGCGAGCGCGCGGGGAATGCGAGCCTCGAGGAGGTCGTCATGGGCCTCCGCGCTTTCTTCGGGATCGAGACGAACGTGGACACGACGAAGCTCACGCGGGTCTCGAAGCTCGTCTCCCGCCTTACGGGCGTCGCGGTCCAACCGAACAAGGCCATCGTCGGGGAGAACGCCTTCGCACATGAGTCCGGGATTCATGTCCACGGCATCCTGGGGGACCGGTCCACGTACGAGGCCATGGTCCCGGACCTCGTCGGCAAGGAGCGGAGGATCGTCGTGGGCAAGCACACGGGCGTGCACAGCGTGGAGAACCGCCTCCAGGACTACGGGCTATCCCTGACGAAGGAGCAGCTCGGCTCCGTGACCGCGCGCGTGAAGAAGCTCGCGGAGGACGGGAAGCAGGTGGACGACGCGGAACTCCTCGCCCTCGCGTACGACGTGCAGGGCANGGCCGTGGACGCCGCACGGGCGATCCAGCTCGAAGAATTCACCGCAATCACCGGATTCAACTTCACGCCCACGGCGACGATTGCGCTTCTCGTGAACGGGGAGAGGCGGCGGTCGTCCGAGACGGGCGTCGGCCCCATCGATGCCGCGTTGAAGGCGATGCGTTCCGCCGTGTCGAAGGGGATCACCCTCGAGGAGTTCCGCCTGGAGGCGATCACGGGCGGCTCGGACAGCCTGTGTCAGGTTACGATTCGGCTTGCGGAGAAGGAGCCTGTACCGGTGTCGGCCCTGGGGAGGGCCGTAGGCCCGGACATCGTCACGACCTCCGTGGACGCCGCGATGGAGTCCCTGAACCGCCTGCTGTGGGCGAGGTCCCAGATCGCGCAGACGAGAGGCTGAGGTCGTCCGCGGGTTGGGCTCGAGCCCTTCCGGTCCTCCGTCTCCGCTCGCGCAGGAGAAAAAGGGAGAGACGGGCGACGTGCCGATTCCTTCACGCGGTCACGGCAACGTCAGCCACGTCGGAGTCCCGCCGGAGGTGTTGGTCCACTCAGGCGGGCCGTAGGGCGCGCTCTCGTTCAGCCACAGGGGAGGTCCCGGAGGCACGCCGTTCGTCTCGTTGCTCGGATGCCCGGTGACGTCCGCGCCGCTCGTCGTCGCGCCTGGTGCGGAGGCGTTCGCCTGAAGCGGCAGGTTCACCGCTCCGGCGGCCATCCCCACGAGGGCGAACGCGGCAACGAGGGCGAACACACCGAGGCCGAGTGTCTTGGCCTTCATACCATCGTTCCTCCTTTCGAGCGCACCGGCGGGGGGACTCCTAAAGCGTTATTGGACACTCGTGGAAGGGATAATGGCGCACACGGGGTCCTGGCGGACTTCCGGCTCCGCGCACCCCTGCGTTCTGCGACGCCTATTCCTTTACCGGCGTGAAGGAAGCGCACGTCATCGTATGGCCCACGCCCTTCATCCCGCGGAGCTTGTCGATGACCATCCGTCCGAGCTCCTCCATGGAGCCGGCGCGGACCTTCAGGAGCAGGTCCCATTCGCCCGAGATGACGTGGACCTCGTGGACCCCCGCGAGCTTGGAGATCTTCTCCGCGAGCTCCCTCTGGCTGACGTCCGGGTTCGGGAGGAAGTTCACGAGGACGAACGCGGTGACGGGCTTGCCGAGCTTGCCGTAGTCCGGGATCGCTTTGATCGCCTTGATCACCCCGCGCTCCCGCATCTTCTGCACGCGGTACTGGACCGTCGGGCGGGGCATGTCCAGCTCGCGAGCGATCTCCGCGATGCTCCTCGAGGCGTCCGTCATGAGGACCTCGAGGATCTCCCGGTCCGTCTCATCGATCTCCTCCATGTTCAGCGGAACGCCCAGCCGGGCTTGAGCTTTTCGTCATCCGACAAGGCCTGGCTTTGGAGGTTGGCGACCCGCCAGGGCCGTTCGCGCCCCTCCGGCGGTCAGAAGCGGCGGCTGATAATCGGGCCGCCATCATTTTGAAGCTGTTCCTTGGCTACCCGGACGGATGCGCATCCGCCGCGTGCAGATCAAGATCTGCCTGGTCGGCGACCGCGGCGTCGGCAAGACGAGCCTCATCCAGCGGTACGTCGCGGGCAAGTTCCACACGGACGAGCCGGGGACCCTGGGCGCGCACCTCTACCCCGTCGAGGTCGAGGTGCCGTCCAAGCGGGAGCTCGTGAAGGTGAAGATCGCCCTCTTCGACTTCATGGGCGAACACGCGATGCGGGAGAACTTCCGGGATGCGATGTTCTACGGGGCCCACGGCGGCCTCGCGGTCTGCGACCTCGGACGGATCGAGAGCCTGTACTCCATCGTGGACTGGGTCCGCGATTTCTCGTCCGTGGCGGGGGACGTGCCCATGTCGATCCTCCTCAACAAGGCCGACCTCGGGCAGGAGGTCGTGATCGGCATGGAGGAGATGCGCTGGCTCCGCACGCACTTCCCGCTCGTGCCGACCCATGTGACGAGCGCCCTGACCGGACAGGCCGTCGAGGAGGCGTTCAACGGGATCATCGCTCGCACCGTCGACCGCCTGCTCGAGAAGCGGCAGAAGTCCCAGGCGAACCGGGTCCTGCGGCACCGACTCCTCGCTTCGATCGCCCGCCGCCAATCCCAGGGCATGTCGAAGGGCGAGCTGATCGAGGCGTTCAAGAGCACGGATCCGAAGATTGTCATGGAGGAGCTCGACAACCTCGTGGCGCTCGAACTCGTCCAGCAGACGGAGTACGGGCCCGGGCAAGGCGTGCGCACGGAATCGATCCCCGTCACCTTCCACTTCGCGGCGACCGAGGCCGGGCTCAGGGCGGCCCAGGAGCCCGAGAGCGAGGACCTCGTCGTAGACGAAATCGTGTGATTCTGCGCCTTGGACGGCCGTACCATAACGGGTTTAAGCCGTCGGCTACCCTCGTTGAGGATGAGGTGGCCAGCATGGTTTCAATAGCAGTCGCAGCGGCCATCGGAGCAGCGGCGGGTGCGGTCGCCCTCGGGACCGCCTCGGCCGTCCACGGCGACCCGGTCGGTCTATCCGTGGCGCTCCAGCACATCCCGCCGGACACCCACGGCTACGCCGTGGTCACTGCGGTGAAGTCCGCCCTCGTGGGCGGCGCCGCGGGCGGCGGAATCGGCGCGGCGGTCGCCGCGGTCGCGAAGGCCGTCGGCGCGAAGGCCGCCGTCGTCGCGCACTGACGCGGTCGTCTCGGCCGCGTCCCCTTCCCCTCTTCTCTCCCTGAAACCTTATTTATAGCGAGACCGCATCCGCGCGCGCCGTGACCAACGTCGACGTGCCCTACGCGGATCTCATCGACCTCCTCGGGAGGCGGCTCACGATCGAGGAGGCCGTGGACCGTATCACGTTCATGGGCTCCGGCCCGGAGGGCGTCCAGGGCGACGTGATGACCTTCGACATCTTCCCGAACCGGCCGGACCTGTACTCCGTCGAGGGGATCGCCCGCGGGCTGCGTGGCTTCCTCGGCCTGAAGGTCGGGTTGCCGCGCTACGCGGTCGAGTCCTCCGGGATCGAGTTCCGCGTGGATCCGAGCGTGGCCGATGTCCGGCCTTTTGCGGTCGGCGGGATCGTGCGCGGTGTCGAGCTCGACGACCGCCTCCTGCGGTCCCTCGTCGACCTGCAGGAGAAGATACACGTGACCGTCGGCCGGCGTCGCCGGAAGGTCGCGATCGGGATCCACGACATGGACAAGGTCACGCCCCCATACGTCTACAAGGCCGTCCTCCCGCAGGACGTGCGCTTCACGCCCCTCGGGGCCGCGGCGGAGATGGACCTCCTCGACGTCCTGACGAAGCACGAGAAGGGCCGCGAGTTCGCGCCCCTCGTCGCGGGCAAGCCGCTCTTCCCGATCATCCTCGACGCCCACGGAATCGTGCTCAGCTTCCCGCCTGTGATCAACGGGATCACGACCCAGCTCACGCCGGACACGCGGAACCTTTTCCTGGACGTGACGGGCACGGACTTCGAGGCTGTCAGCGGGACGCTGAACATTCTCTCCACGGCCCTCGCGGAGCGCGGTGGGAAGATCCAGACCGTGAAGACGGTCTATGCGGACCGGACTGTGGAGACCCCGGACCTAACGCCGCAGCCGTCGTCCATGGACGTGCAGCGGGCGAAGGCTCTCCTCGGTATCGATGTGAGCGCGGAGACGGCCGCGGAACTGCTCCGGCGGATGCGATACGACGCGCGTCCCGCGGGGGACCGCGTGGAGGTCCTCGTCCCCGCGTACCGGATGGACATCCTCCACGAGGTCGACATCGCGGAGGACCTCGCGATCGCCTGGGGCTACGACCGCTATCCGAGGGAGCTCCCTCGCCGGCAGACGATCGGCTCGCCCCTCGAGAAGAACGACTTCGCGGACGCCTTGCGGGAGCTCTTGATCGGGTACGGGTACCAGGAGACGATGTCCCTCGCGATGGCGTCGGACAAGGGACCTTTGGCCACGCCCGCTCGGGTGCTCATCCGGAATCCGATCTCGGAGGATTTCACGACGGTGCGGTCCTCCCTCCTCCCCGGGCTGCTGAACCTGTTCAAGCTCAACAAGCACCGGGAGCTGCCCCAGCGGATCTTCGAGGTCGGGGACATCGTCCTCGATGCGAGGAACGTCCCGCGGATTGCCGCGGCCGCGATTCACCACAAGGCTTCCTTCACGGAGGTCAAATCAATCGTGCTCAGTCTCCTCCGCGACGTGGGAAAGCGCGGCGAGATCGAGTCCGCAGAGGACGAGAACTTCATCCCCGGTCGAGCCGCCGCGGTGCTCGTGGGCGGCAGGGACATCGGCCATTTCGGCGAGATCCATCCGCGTGTCCTCGAGGCCTACGCGCTCGTGCAGCCCGTGATGGCCTTCGAGCTCGACGCGGATCCACTTCGTGCTCCCTGAGATTCCCGGGAGAGAAGGTATTTGTGGCCTCCGGCGATGGCGTGGCCGCTGAGGTAGCGAAGCCCGGTCTAACGCGCCAGACTTGAGATCTGGTGGGCCGCAAGGCCCTCGGGAGTTCGAATCTCCCCCTCAGCGTTCCCGCAACCGGGGAAGAGAATCCGGCGCAGATTTGTTCGACCGCGCGGTTCTCGACCCGTGCAGCGATCGTGACCTCTTGTCCGCCAACGTTCTTCCGGTGGCGGAGGGTGCCGAGCCTCCTTGGTCTGCGCTTCAGGTCTCGCAGCCGATCCCATCCCCATCCCCGTCGAAGTGGTGCGGGTCAGGAGGGAAGACCACGAAGTTCCGATAGGGAATGTCGGCGCAGTCCAGGTCCGGCGGCGGGGGCGGGATGCAGACGTCGGGATAGGATAGGTCGCAGTTCCCGGGAGGCGGCGGCGGTGGAGACGAACAATCGGTCCACGCCTCGCTTCCGAACTCGCTCGCGGAGCAGTACGCGTAGTAGGTCACCGCGTGGCCGGAGGAGATCATGGCGGCATTCGCGTTGATGCTGCCGCAGTAGACGACGGCCAGAACCCGACCGAACGGATCGCTACCGATCTGGAAATCGTCCTCGTCAATGAGCGCGACGGAACCGAGGCAGAGCCCGGTCAGATAGTCTCGGGACTCCGGCCCGCCACTCGCTCCCAGCTCCGGAGCGTCGACGAGGACCAGTCGGATGCGGAGGCTGCCTTCGACGTCGAGCGTGTCCCCGTCGATGACCCGCGTCACGTTGCGCTCGATGCACAGGCCTGCGGATCGCGGGCATGCCGATGGCTCCGGCAGAGGTGGCTCGGGCGACGGCGCGGGCGGGAGATAAGGTGGCTGGGTGACCGTGGATGAAGGCGAATTCCGCCGGTTCGTCATGCCGACAACAGCGGCGATTACGACCACGGCCAAGGCAACGGAGACGAGGATCGTCGAGCGGCGAATCGACGGCACCGAGCTCGGGATGGCCGAACGGTTTCTTGAACCCTCTCCCACGGACCGGCGGTCACGGCGAATCGGGTCCGGATGCCTACGGGGGATCTCGCACGCCACCGGGAGCTCGCGGACGGTCGAAAGCCGTCGGGCTTCCTACCTGGGTGCGAGGGCCCGCAGAATCACATCGGGAGCATCGGTGGCGATGAAGTCTGCGCCGAGGGCCGCGACCGCTCGGGCACGCTCGGCGTCGTTGACCGTCCACACAAGGAGGCTCCGCCCGGCCTGATGGAGGCTGTCGGCGAACTCCCTGGTGACCACGTCGTGGCGTAATCCCGCGAAGTCCGCCTGTGCTTCGACGGTCCACGTGAGGACATCCGAAACGGCGTACACGAAGAGGGCCCCGCGCCGGATCTCCGGATGGGTCCCCCTGAGGTCTGCGATCTCCGAGCGGTGGAAGGAGACGACGATCACACCTCGCGGGTCGTAGTGATCCCGGACGAGTTCCACCACAGGTCGCCACAACCCCCGTTCCTTGATTTCGACGACAGCGAGGGCCCTGCCCTTCACCGTGTCCAGGACTTCATCCAGTGTGGGGACCCGTTCGCCCCTCCCCGCGTCGAGCCTCCGGATTTGATCGAGGGTCAGGCCTGCGATCGAGCCCGATCCGTCCGTGGTGCGGTTCACGGTCTCATCGTGGAGGACCGCGAGCGCACCGTCCTTCGTGCGGCGGACATCGACCTCGACCGCGGGCGCTCCCTGCGCCAACGCGAGTCGGATCGCGCGGAGCGTGTTCTCGGGCTCGTACGCCGAGGCGCCGCGGTGGGCGACCACGATGGGCATCCGGCCCGCGGGCTCACTCCACATGCTGGGTGGCGGGCGCGGGATTCGCGGCAGGATAGATCTGCACGGTCTTCACGTTCACCATCTCGAGGAGACCGTACCGGCTCAGCTCGCGCCCGATGCCGGAGTGCTTGACGCCTCCGAAGGGCATCCGGGGGTCCGACTTCACGGCGCCGTTGATGAAGACGAGGCCGGAGTCGATGCGCTTCGCGATGTCGTCCGCCAGGGAGAGGCTCCGCGTCCATACGCTGGCCCCGAGGCCGAACTCGGTGTCGTTCGCCACGCGGATCGCCTCGTCCACGCTCGGAACGCGGAACACGGGCAGGGCGGGACCGAAGGTCTCCTGACGCATGACCTTCATCTTCATCGTGACGTCGCTCAGGAGGGTGGGCTCGAAGAACCAGCCGGGGCCCTTGACCCGCTTCCCGCCGACGTGGAGTCTGGCGCCCTTCGCGACGGCGTCGTTCACCTGGGCCTCGATCTCATCCCGCTGGCTTTTCGCGTAGAGCGGGCCGACGTCCGTCGTTGGGTCCAGCGGGTCGCCGACCTTCAACCGGCGGACGTTCGCCTCGAGCCTCGCAAGGAACTCGTCGGCCACGGCGTCCACGACGAGGAACCGTTTCGCGGCGATGCACGACTGTCCGCAGTTGATAAACCTCCCTGTGATTGCGCCCTTCGCCGCCTGGTCGAGATCCGCGTCTTCGCACACGATGAAGGGGTCGGACCCGCCGAGCTCGAGGACGGTCTTCTTCAGGTCCTTCGCCGCCTCGCGGGCGATCTTGATACCGGTCGACACACTACCCGTGAGGCTCACGAAGTCCACGCGGGAGCGGATGAGCGCGGTCCCCGTGGTGTAGTCGCCCACGACGACCTGCAGGACGCCCTCCGGGAGGCCCGCCTCGCGGAACGCCTCCTCGACGTGCAGGCCCGTCTTCGGCGACGCGCTCGCGGGCTTGATTACCGCGGTGTTGCCTGCGACGAGGGCGGGCACCGCGAACCGGATGATCTGCCACATCGGGAAGTTCCAAGGCATGATCGAGCCGAGCACGCCGCGGGGGTGGAAGGCCACGTAGGAGCGCTGCGCGTCCGTCTCGACGACCTCGGGCTCGAGGTACCTCTTTGCGTTCTGGGCAAAGTAGTCTGCGGCGGTCGCGCACTTCTCCACCTCGGCGAGGGACTCGCGGATGATCTTCCCCATCTCCATCGTCATCGTCCTCGCGTAGTCCTCCTTGTGCTTGCGGAGCATCTCCGCGAACCGCTGGAGATACGCGGAGCGGTCCTCGACGTCCAGGTGCGACCACGACTTGTACGCCTCGCGGGCCTTCTCGACCTTCGCGTCCACCTGCTCCCGCGTCGTGATTGGGAACGTCTCGAACACCTTGCCCGTGCTCGGGTTCACGACCCTCACTTGTCCCGCGCGGGGTTTTCGGGCTTTACCCTTCTTCGATCGCCTGGCGGCCATGGCGGATTCTCCTCGCACCTCCGTGAGCCCGAGGGGGGGCATATCCTTTGCGTACTTGCTCCAAGGGCTTTTCTCCTTGGGAGGACTACCCGCCGCGGGGACGGACGTGCGGTTCAGCGGCAAGGGAGTCCTCGTGACGGGCGGGGGATCGGGCATCGGCCTCGCGACCTCGCTGGCATTCCTGCGGGAGGGGGCGAAGGTGGCCGTCGCAGATGTGTCCCCCGAGCGCGGGCGGGAGGCGAAGGCCGCCGCGAAGGCCGAAGGTCATGACCTCCGCTTCGTCCGCGGGGATGTGTCGCGGGAGAGGGACGCGAAGCGGATGGTCGACGCAGCGATCAAGGCCTTCGGCCGCCTCGACGTGGTCTTCAACAACGCCGGGATCCTGATCGAGGCGCCCGTGCACGCGATGTCCGCCGAGGACTGGGACCGCATCCTCGGGGTGAACCTCAAGGGCGTTTTCCTCGTGTCGAAGCACGCAGTGCGGTACATGATGGACCACGGTGGCGGGGCGATCGTGAACACGGGTTCCGTGAACTCCCTCGTAGGCGACGGGGACGCGGCGGCGTATTGCGCCTCGAAGGGCGGTGTGGCCCTCCTGACGAAGTCCTTGGCTCTCGCCTACGCGAAGCACGGCATCCGCGTGAACGCGGTGGCTCCGGGCTGGGTCGAGACGCGCATGTTCGCCCAAGAGGCGGGGACGCGCGGGGTTTCCGTTGCCTCGTACCGTGCGTCGGCCGGGCCCCAGCATCCGATCGGTCGGATCGGGCGGCCGGAGGAGATCGCAGCCCTGGTCCTGTTCCTCGCCTCGGACGACGCGGCCTACATCACGGGCGACGTCGTCGTCGCGGACGGCGGATACACCGCGAGGTAGGACGCGCGGGAGAAGATTAATATCGGACCCCGCGATGGAAGCGCCCCGTGCGTGGGTGGCCCAGCTTGGTCAAAGGCGCAGCGTTGAGGTCGCTGTCCCGAAGGGGTTCGCAGGTTCAAATCCTGCCCCAC
>C687J29651_10000683_pt1 | contig 13833 bp, 15 predicted proteins | sample RifCSP13_1_FD_29651 | JGI IMG/M metagenome (IMG submission 29651) | reverse complement strand
ATCGCCAGCAATGTGCGGTCGCTGATCACCTTAAACAACGGTCGGTTGATCGATTTCGCCACATGCTCGCGGTAACGGCACAATTCCTGTAGGACCGCGGTCTGCTGGGGGCTCAGCTCGTTCACCCCGCTGACTCGCCAGCAGGCTTCAGGCGTCTCTTCCGGATCGCGCCCGTTGACGTAGCGCAAGCGGTTGAAGTCCTCCAGGGCTAGAGGCCAGCGATTCTTGGCTTTCAGTTCGGATTTAAGGCGGTAGCGCAAGGGGATCAGGTAATGGGTGTCCTGGCGGGCATAATCCAGCATCTCTGCCGGCAGCGGGCGTTGTCCCCAATTGGCGCGCTGGTGGCGCTTGTCCAGCTGGACGTTGAACTCCGCCTTAAGGATCGACCCCAGCCCCACTTCTTCCCAGCCGAGGATGCGCGCCGCCAGCATGGTGTCAAACAGATTGGCAAAGGAGAATCCGAAGTCGCGCTTCAGCGTGATCAGATCGTATTCGGCGGCATGGAACACTTTCTCGATCTTTTGGTCGGCAAACAGCGCACCCAGGGGAGAGAGATCGTCCAGCGCCAGCGGGTCTACCAGGAAATCCTCCTCCGGGGTGGAAAACTGGATCAAACACACTTGTTCCTGGTAGGCGAACAGGCTGTTTGATTCTGTATCGACTGCCAGGATCGGCTCGCCGGCGATGCGGTCCACCAGCTGGCGTAAAGCGGCCGGGCGCGTGATCAGCAGGGGCGTCTGGGGTTGGCGGGCAGTCATGGCCGAGTTATTATAGCCTATTCCTCTCACAGGTATTTTTCCAGCACCAGCGCGTCCTCGCCGTCTGAGTAATAACGCGACCAGACCCCCGAACGCTGGTAGCCAAGGCGTGAGTACAGGCGGATCGCAGCTCCGTTGGAGGCGCGCACGCTCAAGCGGATGCGCGGCACGACCAGGCGATCCTCGCAGGCCCTCAACAAGGCTGTGCCGATCCCTTGCTGGCGATATTCTGGCAATACGCCGATCGTGGCGATCCAGGCCAGCCCTTCCGATCGGCGGATATCGGCGGCGATAAAACCAACCAATTGACCATCGGACATCGCTCTCAAGCGCACCACGTTCGGAAAGGTCAGCACGCCGATCAAATCCCACACAGGCCAGGCGTCATTCGGAAAACATACCTGCTCCAAATGGCGCAGGCTGTTAAAATCGCGCCAGGTAGCCGGCTCGATGATCGCCGGGCTACCTGGCGTATCTGAGATCGCAGAAACCATCTAGCCTTCTCGGCTCTTCATGAAACTCTCTAACATGGAGGTGAATTCCATGGGGAAGATATACTTCGTGGACGGGCTGCTCCCAATGGTTTTGAGCGTTTCAAAGTACTGCAAGGTCATGGTCTTCGGGTCGACCGTTTGCGCTACGGAGAAGATTTTATCCAAGGCAGCCGAGAAGCCTTCGGCGCGCAGCAGCTGGGCTTGCTTTTCGCCTTCGGCCCGCAGAATATTGCCCTGCTTCTCGCCCTCGGCCCGCAGAATATTGGCCTGCTTCTCGCCCTCGGCAACATTGATCGCCGCCTCTCGCGTCCCGGTCGACTCGGTGACCACAGCGCGGCGGATGCGCTCCGCTGACATCTGGCGGTTCATCGCATCCTGGACTTCGCGCGGCGGGACGATCTCGCGAATCTCGACGTTGGTCACCTTCACCCCCCAGCGCTCGGTAACCTCGTCTAGCCGGGCGCGCAGCATATTGTTGATGTGTTCGCGCTCCGAAAGCACATCATCGAGGGACATCCCGCCGATCACCGCCCGTAAAGTCGTGGTNGCCATGCCCAANGCTGCAGCTTCGAAGTTACCGACCTGGAGTACGCTCTCTGCCGGGTCGAGCACCTTGTAATACCACAGGAAATCGATCGAAATTGGGGCGTTATCTTTGGTGATCGAGGTTTGGTGCGGGATCTCACGCACCTGTTCGCGCAGATCCACCCTTATGGCCCGGTCGACGATGGGGATCAGGAAAACGATCCCCGGTCCCTTGGCCCCGATGCAGCGCCCAAGGCGAAATACAACCAGACGCTGGTATTCGGGAACGACCCGGATAGCAGATGCGATCAGGGCAAACACAACAACGACGACAAACCCAATCAGACATAGTACGATAGTTGCCTGGTCCACGGTCGACCTCCTTTTTATTATTCTGCCTTTTCAACGTCCAGGATAAAGCCCTCACGAGCGATCACGCGCACTTTGGAACCGACCGGGATCGGTTGTTGGCTGCGCGCGCTCCATAACTCTCCGGCAACCTGCGCCGAACCCTCCGCGTGGATATCTGTCTTTGCTTCGCCGATCGTGTCGATCAACGCTTTAAGATCGTGCACTGGGCGTACCCGGTCTGCCTCCAGCGTTTTCTGCGCCACCAACCAGACAAAACCGACGACCAGCAAAGAAACGAGCAGCGCGAGGAAAGGATTTACCGCCGGTTTCAAACCCTCCCCTTGAAACAAGAAGATCGATCCAACCACCAGGGCTGCGATGGAGACACCGAGATAAACCATCCGTCCAGACCTCCGTAAAGCGAATAGAAAGGGAAGCACCCCTAACAATAACAGTCCCAATGCCCAATAGTTGATCGGCAAGCTGTAAATCCCCCAACCAGCCAGCACCAGCAGGATCAGGGCGGCAACCTCCAGCAGGCCGGTGCCCGGATTGAGCAAGGCCAGAATAGCGAGGAGTGCCCCTCCCACCAGCAACAGATAAGCGACGTTCGGATTGAGGAGGATCGCTTCGATCATACAGACTCCTGGTATTCGGTTCTCTCAACCGAATTACTGTCTCCATTATACATCTTTTGCCTTCCTCCATACAAAAACCCACGTGGTATGATTAATCCGTGGCGGTTGCCTTCTATCTTCCAGGAAATCTCCCGGTATATGTCTCATCCATGCTTTTGGGACTGGGGGCGACGCTTGGCCTGAGCTGGGTCGCCCGGCAAGCTCCGCCGGAGCGAAGGCTGCGGGAGGTGGATGCCGGTCTGGTGGCCTTACTGGGAGGGCTGATCGGGGGGCGGATGGCTTTTGTGGCTGCAGACTGGAGTTACTTTCAATCCCATTGGGGAGAAATACCCCTGATCCACCTGGGAGGGATGTCCTGGGCTGGCGTTTCAACGGGTGGATTGGTTGCCCNGGCTCTCCTGGCCCTGCTGACCCACCAACCGCTGGGAACGATAATCGTCGCACTGTGGCCTTTATGGACGAGCGTCATNGTAAGCGCCTGGCTTAGCTGCTGGTTAGACGGCTGCGCCTATGGCGCGCCGGTCGCAGATTGGTGGGGGGTACCGGCACGCGACGAGTGGGGTACAATTGTCCTGCGCTGGCCGACCCAGTTGCTCGGCGCGCTGCTAGCCGTGATTCTGTTTGGCTTTTTAAACTGGGCTCACCAAAGATGCCTCCCTCCCCGGCTCTCAGCCGGCCTGGGGGTGCTCGGCCTCTCCCTGGAGATGCTGGCGCTTTCCTTTCTGAGAGCCGATCCCAGCTTGCAATGGCACAACCTGCGCCTGGAAACCTGGGCGGCGCTGGCGCTGGCAGTAGGCACATTTCTGGCGTTACTGGTTATGGCTATTCGACTATTCAACCAACCGACTGAGCGACTATGAAACTAACGATATCTCTTGCGCAGATCAACACCCATCTGGGGGATGTAGAAGCCAACTTGGAGAAACACCTGGCTTTGGCCCAGGAGGCGCGCGCCGCTGGCGCCGACCTGCTGGTCTTCCCCGAACTATCCCTGACTGGCTACGTGCTGCAGGACCTGGCCTCGGCCGTCGCCCACCCACCCTCGGCGGATGACCCGATCTTCCGGCACCTGCTGGAGGTCAGCCACGACCTGGACCTGGTCGTCGGATTCGTCGACGAGGACCGCCGCCACCGCTTTTTCATCGCCTCAGCCTACCTCTCACAGGGCAAAGTAGTGCACGTCCACCACAAGGTCTACCTGCCGACGTATGGCTTGTTCGATGAAGGGCGCTTCTTTGCCTGGGGAGATGCCATCCGCGCCTTCGACACTCGCTTTGGCCGGGCCGGCATCCTGATCTGTGAAGACTTCTGGCATGCCTCACCGCCCTACCTGTTATGGTTGGACGGCGCTGACTTATTCCTGTTCGCCTCCGCTTCGCCGGGGCGCGGCCTGACTGCCGAGCCCCAGTTGGAATCGGCGCGCTGGGTGGAACACATCAACCGGGCTTACGCCAGCTTGTTCACCACATTCGTCGCCCACACCAATCGGGTTGGCTACGAAGATGGCCTCAACTTCTGGGGGGGCTCTACACTATTCGATCCCAATGGTGACTTGATCGCCAAGGGGCCTTACCACGAAGAGGGCTTGACCCTGGCGGAGATCGACCTTAACCAGTTGCACCGCACGCGGGTTCGCTTACCCTTGCTGCGTGACGAGCGGACGGCGTTGGTAATGAGGGAGTTAGGGAGGGTGTTGGGGGAAATCTGAGAACCTATGCCTTCCAATCCCAATACTCCTTTACCCCAGGACGCAATCCCTTCGCCCGAGCGCCAACCCTGGAAGACAAAGGTTGGCGCTCTGGTCGCGCTTTTCTCCAGCAAAGGCGCTCGGGAAGGGTACCTGGCATCCCTGGACCAGGGCGTGATTAGCGCGGCCAATTTCCTGGCGACAGTTATCCTGGCACGCAACGTCGACCCAACCGAGTTGGGTGTTTATGGAGTCGGCTTCATCTCCTTGCATCTGGTACGGTCTTTTCAAGAGGGGTTGGTGATCCAGCCCTTGAATGTCTATGGGGCGAGTATGGACAAGACGGCATTCAAACGCTACGCCACCAGTTCGGGCATCATCCAAGTTCTGCTGTCGATCCTGTCCGCCCTGATCGTGGCAGTCAGCGGAAGGGTTCTAACGGTCCTTGGNAATGACACCGCCGGNCCGGCGCTGTTCTCCCTGTGGTTNGCCTTCCTTTGGTGGCAGCTACAAGAATACGTCCGCCGCATGCTTTATACGCGCGGGGCCGTCTTCAACGCGGTCGTCAACACTGTCATGGCAAACACCGTGCGCCTGGTTTTGATGATCCTATGGGCATCACAAAGCAAATTGAGCGGCATCGCCGGATTGTACGCCATCGCCTGGGGAGCCTTGGCGGCCTTAATCCCCGGCATGTGGTCCACCTGGGCTTATTGGACCAAGGATTTTCTAAGCATAAAAATAACCTGGCAGCGGAACTGGGGGTTTGGCCGTTGGGTGTTGGGCGGCACGCTTGCGAACTGGGTGGCTGTAGAATTTTACCCGGTGCTGGCCGCCGGGCTGATCAGTTTCGCTGCTGCCGGCGCTTACCGCGCCCTGCAGAACCTGGTTGCACCGATCCACCTGCTGCTGCGCGCGACCGACACCTTTCTCACCCCGCGCGCCGCAAATATCTACGAAAAAAACGGCCAGAGAGCTCTATCTCGCACNTTACGCCTGATTTACCTGGCAGCCGGTATTCCGATCCTGGCGATATTGATCGTTGCCATTACATTCCCGAAGCAGCTGCTCCACCTTGTCTATGGAGATACCTATCTCGCCTACAGCGACGGCGTAGTCCTGATGGCGCTCTTCTATGCCCTGTGGTTCGCCTACTGGCCATTACAGACCATCTTTAAGGCGGCCCGGTTATCCCGCCCCATCTTCGTCGCCAACCTGGTGGCAATCCTCTTAATGTTTACAGTGGGAATCTGGATGATCCTACGCTGGGGAGTCTATGGCACGATCGCCGGCCAGGCGCTCAACGCGCTGATGGTCGGATTGATCTTGTGGGGGACGTGGATTGGAATAAAACGTGAAACGTGAATTTGTAAGAGGGGCTTAGAAGAAGATTGTCTAAACAGTCAAGCTGCCCGTTTATGACTGCCGAAACGCAGTAGCCCCCGCGGTAGCCGGCCATCCCAGCCTTTCTGCCAGCGAAACCAGAAGGCGATCAAGAAAGCCAGGCAGAGCAGTTTTATGTCAAATCCCAGGCTCGCATATTTAACATAGAGACGGTCAAAGCGCAATTTTTGCCGAGGAGTGAGATAGTAATCCCCGGCGACCTGGGCCAGGCCGGAAAGCCCCGGCAGCACACGATGGCGTTCAGCATATTCCGGGATAGTTTCTAGATAGCCGTGCACCAGGATTGTTCGTTGCGGGCGTGGGCCGACGAAGCTCATCTCACCGCGCAGGATGTTGATCAATTGGGGCAACTCATCCAGGGCGGTCTTGCGCAAAATGCGCCCGACCAGAAGTACACGCTCGTCCTCTTCACCGGCCAGGACCGGCCCAGTGCTCTCCTCTGCGCCGACGACCATGGTGCGCAACTTGAATTGACGAAAATTAATACCCCCTTTGCCGACCGAGTTCTTTACGAATAAGACCGGGCCGGGATCCTCTATCCATACCAGGACAGCGCTGCCCAACCAGATCGGAGCGGAGAAGATCAAGCCGAATAGCGCCAGGATGAAGTCAAACAGACGCTTTGACAGCGGGACAGACCCTGGTTCCCCGATGATCTCGAGATGGCGCTGGTGGACTTCTTCCTGGATACGCTCTGATGGCGGGGAGTTATTCTCCCACCAGCGTTCGGATGACAATTGCATATGACAGGATTATACTCTACTCACCTATTTCCCATCCCCCGCCCGTTTTCCTCCTCTGATGTATAATCGTAAGCATGGCAAGACGGACATCCCAACGATTTCTCGCTGGCCTGGGACTGGCAGGTCTGATCGGGCTCTTGTTAAGCCTGGTCCTCCCGACTTTGGCTGCGCCGCAGGTGCAATTCACGCCGTTTCCGACACCCACTCCGGGGCTAGATGGACGCATTATTTATATCGTTCAACCGAACGATTCGTGGTGGCTGATCGCCGCTAGGTTTAATCTCAAACCCGAACAACTGTATGAATTAAACAACGCCACCAGCGAGACGATCCTTGCCGTGGGCAAGGAGGTCCTGCTCGGTTTTGGCGGCCCTGCCGAAGTCACCCCGACCGCCGGCCCGACCCCCACCCCAGCACCCCTTTTGCCCACCCCCACCCCGCGCCCTGGTTCGGGGACCCTGTGCGTGTTAGTCTATGACGACACGAATGGCGATTCTCTCCGCCAGGAAGAAGAGGTATCCATCCCAGAGGGAGCGATCAGTGTGACCGATCGGGCCAGGAAGGTTTCGCTGACACAAACCACATCCAGCGGTTTGGAGCCCTACTGTTTCGAGGATCTACCGGAAGGTGAATACAATGTCAGCGTAGCCGTGCCTGACGGTTACAACCCAACCACGGTGTTAAATTATGCCCTACTTGTGGAGCCGGGATCTGAGACATACCTGGACTTCGGCGCGCAAATCAGCTCCGCTGCGCTAGCGGAAGCTCCTGACACCACCGGCAGCAGCCGGTCACTGCTTTTCGGAATCTTTGGAGCTCTACTCCTTCTTGCCGGGATCGCCCTGGGAGTTTACGCTGGCTGGATGGGAAGGGCTAAGAGCCGGGGGGCAGTGGAGTAGTGATGCACGAGTGTATGAGTGTTGGGGTATTTGCATTTTCAAAGGGTTCTATTGAATTATCAAGTCCCTCGCTGCTTGGCCTCCACCCGCCGCAGGAAGCGCGCTTCTTCGATCACCATCCGCTGGTGAGTACCTTCGCCGGCCAGCTCTGTTTCGTCCCAAGCCTGAACTATGAACGAGACACGCGAGCCATCCAAGGAAATGACCTCGGTGCGGACACGTACGGTGCTTCCGAGTGGGGTGGGAGCAAGGTGGCGCACATCGACGTGCACCCCGACGCTGGAGAAACCGGCGGGAAGGCGCTCCGCCAGCAAGCGATGAGATAGCCGTTCCATGAAGGCGATCAACCAGGGGGTTGCCAGCACGCGTGACGAACCACTGCCCATGTGCCGGGCGGTCTTGTCCTCGTCCACGGGGAAAGTTTCTTCTTTGATCAAGCCAGGTTGGATGATTTCGGTGAAGTCCATACATTACTCCTTAGGCCACGTTCCACCAATCCCGCCCTTCACGCAGGCCCAAGGCCGCCAGCTGGGCGCGGATCAGCAGGCGGGCGCCGCGGGCGCCCACCGCCGCCAGAACGATCGGGTGGTCATAGCGCTGCCACCATTCCAGTAGCGCCGTGGGCGCCAGGATAGGTAGACCACGCCGCTCCCGGCCGATCTTGCGCGGGTCGACGTCAACGAAGGCGACCAGGGGTGCACCCTGGCGGACAAGGTACTTGCTCAAGCGACGGCCGAGCATACCCGCGCCCCAGATAATCACCGCTTCTCGCCCGACCAGGGGGCCACGCTTTAGGTAATGCGCCTTGGCGCGCAGGAAATTTTCCAGGGCATACCGTCCATCGCGGCGCGTCAACCGCTCGGGGCTTTCTCGCCAATCCAGCAAGACTTCTGGAACCTTGGCAAAATTTGCCCCGGCCAAGTACAGGCGCAACCACAGGTCATAGTCCTCCGGCCAGCCGTGTTCCTGGTAACCGCCGACCTGCTCCACCCACCGCCGGTGGAAGACTACGCTGGGATGCGCCAACGGGCTTTCCACGAATATCTCACGGCGGATGTCGGCGTCGGCAACCAGCGAATTCAACCAGTCCAGATACAGGCGAAAGCCCTGGCGCACCTGCCCAGGTGGGTAGCCCCTGACCAGGCAACCCACTACCGCCACCTCGGGATGCGCCTCCAGGAAACCGATCTGCCGATCAAAGCGCTCCGGCTGGCAGCGGTCGTCGGCATCCATGCGGGCCACATAGGGGGCGCAGCAGGCTGCCAGGCCAACGTTCAGGGTGGGGATGATACCGCCATGGGGCCGGGAGAGCAGGCAAAAACGGCTATCCCGGTTGGCCCATTCCTGCAAGATAACAGCCGTCGTATCGCTCGACCCATCGTCGACGGCGATGACCTCGAAATCGGTGAAGGTCTGGCAGGCCAGGCTGTCGAGCGCTTCGGGGAGCGTTCCGGCGGCATTGTAGCATGGCAGGAGCACTGACACGGCGGGCATAACCTGATTGTACCTGAAAATTATAAACGCCTGGTTGTCACCGGGCGCATCCTTTATTTCCTGATGATTGAATGATTGGCTTTTGTGCTGCTTTAAATCTAAATCACCTTCGCCGCCGCCCCTCTTTGCTCGCTCCCCCAACCAACCACCAGGCGATCAAGGCAATCAGCGCCCAGAGCAGGCCGCCGGGCAACTCTTCGCGATAAGCAGCCCACACCATCCAACCCACCACCCAGACCAGGGCGAGTAACCAAAGGCCAAAGCTTACTATGCGTTGCACCCCATCACCTTCCCGCAGAGTCCCCATACCAATACCGTTCATTTTTTAAAACGTCACACGGTGCAATCGGTTACAGTTTATAAAAATGTAACCAGCAGTGTAAGATGTCTTCGGCGTTCAAATGCGCGATACTGTTTGGGGTGAGGGGACCGAATGGACAATCAGGTTGGGAGCAATACTCTTGGAATGAGAGGAAAACATGAAAGACTACAGCCAAACATCCTTCTGGCTGGCGACTTACGGGCCTTATACGACCAACCCGCCTCTAAGGGGCGATATTGAAGTCGACGTGGCCATCATCGGCGGGGGATTCACGGGATTCTCCACGGCTTACATTCTCTGCAAGTTTGGCTGTTCCCTTGCCTAAAAGGGTTGCACTTTACGCACCGCTGGGGCGGGCTGGTTTCTGTGCCGTTAGATTTAGCCCCGGTCATCGGCTACCTCGGTGATCGGCGGGCGGTTTACAGCCTGGGTTGCGTGGGCCACCGTGTCCCCATGGCGCATCTGAACGGCCGCACGTTGGCCGATCTGATCCTGGAGCGCCAGACCGACCTGACTGAAGTGTGGTTTGTGAACCGCCGCTTGATCCCCTGACCGCCTGAGCCGTTACGCCTGCTCGCCAGCCATGCAATTCGCGGGTATATGCGGGTAGAGGACGCTCTGTTCGAGCGAAGATTAGTAAAGGAAAGCCCAGAAAGGGTGCTGGATTAGATTGGAGGGGAGTTAACCAGCCATTTGCTCTACCGCCCTCTGGATCGCCGCAAGCATCTCCTCATTGGTTTTGAACTTGAACTCTTCCAAACCTAGGCGTTCGGCCTCGGCCGCTTCGGCGGCCTCCAGCCGCTGCCATTCTTCCTTGGTAACTACGTGTTTTTCCAGGCTGTGCAGGCGCGCCAGTAGTTCCTCCAGGATATGGTCAGGATTCTTCAATGGGGGCAGGGTCTGGAGGTATTGCAGAACGGCCTGCGCCCCGCTTTCCCCGTCCTTGCGCGCAATCCCCACCAGCCCGCTGCTGGCCTCGCGCGACCAGCCGGCAACGAACACGCGGTCGACCGGACGGTTGGCGTCCGGATCGAAGGCTTCGTAGGAATTTCCGTCCACCGGGAAGCGCGGTTCGGGATTTTTAACAAACTCATTCCAACGCACAGCCAGCCCAAAGTTTTCGTCGACCCGGTCACCGATGCAAAAGATCACCGTGTCGACCGGGATCACGCGCTTTGTTCCCAGGCGCTTGGCCTTGGTGTCGCCATCGTCAGCCACCAGGGTGGTATCCTCCACTTCCAGACCACGCACTATACCCCGCTCGCCGCCGATGATGCGGCTCGGTGAGGCCAGAAAATCGAAACGAAAACGGGTGTTGGAAACCGGCTCCACGGCTTTCGGCAAGGCGGAAAGGAAAAAGGCCTTGGCTGCNGTGANATCCTGCCCAACCGATCTCATCACCGGGGCGGAACGCACGAATTCGGCCTCCAGGGCGTCCAGATCCAGGTTGCGGGCCACGGTTTCCATCTCTTTTTTGGTGAACTTCACTTCGGCTGGCCCGCGGCGCGCCACAGCGACCACTTCATCCACCTTCACTTCACGGATCAACCAATGAGCGATGTCCAGCATCACATTCCCCACTCCGACGACGGCTACCTGCTTACCAATGGCAAATCTCTGTTCGCTGAAGGGAGGCAGCTGGTTGTAATGGTAGACAATGTCTTTGGCGTGGTAGACCCCCACCAGGTCCTCTCCCGGAATTCCAAGCCACTTGGTACCCTGGGCGCCAACCGTCACCAATAAGGCCTGGAAACCCATTGCCCTTAGGTCAATCAGGCTCAAATCGCCCTTCTGGCCGACTACCAAATTGCCGTAATAATCGATGTTGGGTGTTTCGAGGATCTGGCGGAATTGCTTACGCAGCCCTTCCTTCATCTTGTGCTTCGATGGGTAAATTCCGTACTCCGCCAGGCCGCCGGGCTTGATATCGCGGTTAAGCAGCACGACATAGACGCCTTCGCTGGCGATCTGCCTNGCGGCAAACAAGCCAGCTGGTCCGGNGCCGATCACGGCGATAAGATATTTGCTCTGCATTTCTGTGGCCACGTGAGCCTCCCTTGGGTGTATAAAAAGACGGCCTTACGCCGTCGGAGTATCCTGATAAAAATTATAGCCTGAGGGGAAATTTTTCACAAGTAGAAAATCGAAGGTTATCGTTGCTCAAAATGGATGGTTGTGCTATAGTTTATTACTTTTCGACCTGAAAGAATACTTTCTTGAACAGATACGCAAATTATGGAAACTGAAATAAAAAAACTTCAACTTTCGAATGGCTTACAGGTCTTGCTCAAAGAGATTCACACCGCGCCCATTATTAGCGTGTGGTTGTGGTACCGCGTCGGCTCGCGGAACGAAAGACCAGGTATTACCGGTATTTCCCATTGGACAGAGCACATGCAATTCAAGGGCACAGCGCGCTTTCCGGCCGATGTGCTAGATAAAGCCGTCGCCCGGGAGGGCGGCTACCGCAATGCCTTTACTTTTCTGGACTGGACCACCTATTTCGAGACCATGCCAGCCGACAAGGTCGACCTGGCATTGGATTTGGAAGCTGACCGGATGCACAACAGCACCTTCACACCCAGCGATGTGGAGTCCGAGCGCACGGTAATCATCTCTGAAAGGCAGGGCAATGAAAACGAGCCGCTTTTCCTGCTTGGGGAAGAGGTACAAGCAGCCGCCTTCCGGGTGCATTCTTATCACCACGAGATCATCGGCGATATGGCTGACCTGCAAAGCATACAGCGCGACGACCTTTACTACCACTACCGGGCACACTACGTGCCGGGCAACGCCACCCTGGCCGTTGCCGGCGATTTCGAGAGCGAGTCAATGCTGACCCGCATCCGCGCCCTGTTTGATCCCCTCCCAGATGGAAGGGCAACGCCTCAACGTACGCGCACTGAACCACGCCAGCCGGGCGAGCGACGCTTGGCTGTGGAGGGCCCGGGAGAGACCACCTACGTGCAAGCCGCTTACCACGCCCCAGCCGCCACAGACCCAGATTTCTTCCCCTACCTGGTGACCGACAGCCTGTTGACCGGTCCCAGCAATCAGAATCTGTTCGGCGGCGGTATATCCAATAAGACCTCTCGCCTGTACCGCGCCCTGGTGGAGAAAGAACTGGCGGTGAGCGTATCTGGCGGCCTGACGGCGACGATCGACCCCTTCCTGCACAACGTCATGGTCACCGTACATCCAAACAGCATGGCTGATCAGGTGATCGGTGCGATGGACGATGAGATCAAGCACCTGCAAGACACACCCCCACCGGACAGTGAAGTAACCCGGGCCGTCAAGCAAGCGCGCGCCCTGTTTGCTTACGGCAGTGAGAGCATCACCAATCAGGCCTACTGGATGGGCTATTCAGAAATGTTTGCAACCTATGAATGGTTCTTGAATTACCTGGATCGCCTGGCTGCCGTGACACCAGAGGATGTGCAACGCATCGCTCGCACCTACCTGCGCCCGGGCAACCGCGTACTTGGTGTCTATCTGCCAACAGGCCATACTGTAGAAGGAGATTAATACTTTGGACTGGCAACTGGCAACTCGCAACTCACAAATCGCAACATCTCACTCCCTCCCCGGCTCCGATGATATCACCCGCCAGGAACTGTCCAATGGCATCGTCGTCCTGTCCCGGGCGAACTTCAACAGCCCCTCGGTCGTGGTTAGCGGTTATCTCCCAACCGGCAGTTTATTTGACAGCGACGAGAAATTAGGTCTCGCCGACTTCACCGCGCAGGCGCTGATGCGCGGCACCATCCGGCGCCCCTTCCAGGAGATCTATGATGCCCTGGAGTCGGCCGGCGCCAGCCTGGGTTTCAGCGGAGGCACACACACGATCGGCTTTGGCGGCAGGGCTCTGTCCGAGGACCTGGATTTGTTATTGGAACTCTTGGCCGAAGCCCTGCGCCAACCCACTTTCCCCCTAGAACAGGTGGAACGCCTGCGCGCCCAGCTGCTCACTGGGCTGGCTATTCGCGCCCAAGACACTGGGGAGATGGCTTCGCTGGCCTTCGACCAGATCGTTTACATTGGCCATCCCTACGCTCGCCCGGAGGATGGTTACCCGGAAACCATCCAGGCCATCAGCCAGGAGGACCTAGCAACGTTCCACCGCGCTTTTTACGGGTCGCGCGGCATGGTGATTGCCGTGGTTGGAGCAGTCGAACCAGCCCAGGCAGTCGATAAAGTTGGCAGGGTTTTAGGCGACTGGCAGTATCTTGAGCAACCAGAACCCCCCAGCTTACCACCGGTCTCCGCACCCGAAGAACCTCTGACTCGCAAAGTCGACATCCCAGGTAAATCCCAGGCCGACATCGTATTGGGCGTCGTTGGCCCCGAACGGCGCTCGCCAGACTTCCTGGCGGCATCCCTGGGCAACAACATCCTCGGCGTGTTTGGCATGATGGGCCGCATCGGCGAGGCCGTGCGCGAGAAGGCTGGCCTGGCCTACTACGCCTACAGCAACCTGTCGGGGGGGATAGGACCAGGCCCCTGGTCTGTTTCGGC
>C687J29651_10000682_pt1 | contig 13854 bp, 9 predicted proteins | sample RifCSP13_1_FD_29651 | JGI IMG/M metagenome (IMG submission 29651) | reverse complement strand
AAGTCGGCGATCCAGTCGATCAGTTGGTGGCCGGCGGCCCGGAACTCTTCGGGGTTCATGAGGCCAGGGTAAACGCACCTCGGTCCTGCGCGTCCCTAACCACGGATCTGGTGGGCGAACCCGGCCGGACTTCGGATCCATCGCCGGGTCCCCCCTTTGAGGGTGGTCGCCAGCTGGCGGATCGGTTACCGACCGGCCCGCATCAGGCCGATCACGAGCCCGTCCACCAGCGCTTCCCAAGACGCTTCGATGATGTTGTTGTGGACTCCGATGGTGTCCCAGGCATCTTCGGGAGAGGAGGTCTCGAGGAGCACGCGCACCACTGCCCCGGTCCCGTCTGAGGTGTCGAGCACCCTGACTCGGTAGTCGGTGAGTCGGAGACTATCGACCTCGGGATAGGCGGTGCGGAGGGCACTCCGGAGGGCCTGGTCGAGGGCATGCACGGGCCCGACGCCCTCACCGGTGGTCAGGACTCGCTCGCCATCCACGACCACCTTCACGGTGGCTTGGGCCGAAACGTCTTCGTCGGCCGGCCGTTCCACGAACACTCGAAAAGATTCCAGCACAAAGAAAGGTTGCTCCCAGCCGAGCACTCGACGCACCAATAACTCGAACGAGCCGTCCGCCGCCTCGAAGTGATAACCCTTGTGTTCGAGCACTTTCACCTGGTCGAGCACCTCTCTCGCCTGCTCTTCCGTGAGCGAGAACCCGAGCTCCTCCGCCTTTCGGATGATGGCGGCCCGACCGGCCAGCTCGGACACCACCATCCGAGTGCGGTTCCCGACCGCGTTCGGACGGGTGTGCTCGTAGGCATCCGGCCGGCGGGCCAATGCGGAAGTGTGTAGGCCAGCTTTGTGTGTGAACGCCGAACTCCCCACATACGGTCGATGGGGGTCGACGGCGATGTTGACCACCTCGGCGATGTGATGGGCGATGGGAGAGAGCAACTCCAGCCTGTCGGAGGGCAGAACCGGGCGGTCCATCTTGAGGATGAGGTTGGGGATCACTGCGCAGAGGTCGGCATTCCCCGTTCTCTCCCCGTAACCGTTGATGCATCCCTGAATCTGGCGGACCCCGGCCGAGGCCGCCGCCAGCGAGGAGGCGACCGCACAACCCGCGTCATTGTGGAAATGCACGCCCAGGGCGACTCCTGGCAGCTCGCTCTGCACGGAGGCAATGGCCTCGACCGCAGCGCCGGGGAGCGTTCCCCCGTTGGTGTCGCAGAGCACGAGCCGTTCCGCGCCCGCCTGGGCGGCCGCCCGGGCTATGGCCATGGCGAAATCGCGACCGCGGTAGAAGCCGTCGAAGAAATGCTCGGCGTCGAAGAAAACCCGACGGTCATGGCGGCGGAGGTATTCGATGGATTCGGACACCATGCGCAAGCCCTCGTCCAGGTCGGTGCGCAGGGCCTCGCGCACGTGATAGTCCCAGGCCTTCCCCACCAGGCAGACGAACTCCGTCTCGGCGTCGAGGAGGGCACGCAGCTGAGGATCGGAGGCGACCGCCACCCCGGCCCTGCGCGTGGAGCCGAATGCCACCAGGATGGCATTGGCCAGCTTCAACTCGTTGCCCGCCCGGCTGAAGAATTCATCGTCCTTGGGGTTGGCACCCGGCCAGCCGCCCTCGATGTAGTGAACCCCCAAATCGTCGAGCAATGAGGCGATGCGCAGCTTGTCGCCGACCGTCAGCGAGATACCCTCCTGTTGGGAGCCGTCTCGCAAGGTGGTGTCGTAGATCTCAAGTTCCATGATCGGTTCCTCTGGAGCCAACAAAAAACCCTCCGCAGGGCGAAGGGTTGGGCGCACACTCTGCCGGCTAAGGGAGCCGGCGTGCGCGCCTACGGAATGATGATGCCGAGCGAGGTCATCACGGGGAGTTAAGCGGACCGAGCGGCCCTCGTCAACGGATTAGATATCTGTTTGAGTTCCGCTGGCGAGGTCCTATGGTTGAGCACCAGAGGTTCGTCGGCTGGCGAGTTGGGCAACTGCCCGGGGCAGAGTCGGTGCCAGCTACGAGCTACCAGGATGGTCCGAGCTACCAGGAGGGGGCCATGCGGACTGGTGAAGCTGCCCGGCACCACAGGGTGCTGCAGCTCTTCGAGCGAAACGTTCTCGCTGCGAAGCAAGCCGGCCTTGCGCGGATCAGGGTGAGTGACGCCAGCCTGGACGGTGGGGTCATCACCGTCGATGGTCGGCGAGTGTTGAATTTCGGTTCCTGTGCCTACTTGGGGCTGAACGTTGACGAACGGTTGAAGCAGGGTGCCATCGAGGCCATCAATCGTTTCGGCCCGGTGTTCTCGTCATCGACTGCCTACACGTCGGTGGATTTGTATACCGAGCTGGAGGAGCGGCTCAAAAGGATCTTTGAGGCAACCGTGATCCTTCCCACCACGACCACTCTCGGCCACTTGGCTGCCCTGCCTGTGCTAATCGGCGCCGGGGATGTGGTACTCGTCGATAGCCAAGCTCACGCGTCGGTTCACCTGGCTACCCAGTCCCTGAAGGCGCTAGGCATCCCCGTCACACCTCTGGCGCACAACGACTTGGCGGCTCTGGAGGCGGCAGTAGTCGCTCCGCCGGGGGAAGCCGGTCGGATTTGGTATCTGGCCGACGGCGTGTACTCGATGTTCGGCGATGTGGCTCCCGTCACGCAGATCGTTGCCTTGCTCGATCGGTACCCGAGGCTTCACGCGTATATCGATGACGCTCACGGGTTCGGTTGGTGCGGTCGCAACGGTCGCGGCTACGTTCTCAGCCAAACGCCTCTCCATGCGCGGCTGGTGGTTGCCGTGTCGCTGGCAAAGTCGTTCGGTTCAGGCGGGGCCGCTCTCGTGTTTCCGGACGAGCGGAGCGCCCGTCGGGTGCAGATGGTCGGCTCGACGCTGACCTTTTCCGGACCTATTCACCCCGCCGAGTTGGGAGCCGCAGTAGCTTCGGCCGACATCCACCTGTCAGCGGAGTTGAGCGAGCGTCAGGCGCGGCTAGTAGCTCAGATCGACCTAGTGTTGGAGACGCTGAGCGTAGGTCGGCTGCCGGTGCCGGCGTTCGCTCGGACACCCATTTGGTACGCCCGGATCGGGTCGCAGGCCAACGCCGTGGAGGTGGGACGCAGGATGCTCCGGGACGGCTTCTACCTGAACGTGGCTCTATTCCCGGCGGTACCGCTCGGTGAGGCCGGACTCAGGTTTACCCAGACTCTCTATCACACCGACGATCAGGTCTTGTCGATGGTGGAGATGCTCACCCATCATGTTCTCGAGGTCACGGGCAAAACCGAGGTGATCGTCGACCTGGACCAGGTATCAGCTGATGAGGTGACGGCCTGATTCCCCCTCAGCTAAGGGCGGTTTCCTGCCGATAAGCGAAACGTGACCACCGCCGGCGGTCTTCGTCTCACCGGCGCCCTTACTCCGAAGCGCGTTTGGGCGGGTCTGGTCGTGGCCTTAATGGGCTTCTCGCTGGTTCTGAGCCTCGTCGACCGTCATCTTGCCAATGAGGTGGCCCCCCTCGGCGTGATGTTCGGAAACGCTACCGCTGGATGGCTGATCCTTAGGGCGGCCAGGGCTCACTCCGATCGCGAACGCGTTGCTTGGCGGTTAGTTGGGAGTGGGCTGTTGCTTGGCGCGTTTGGGGTGCTATCGGTGGCGCTGTGGAGCATCATTCGCCCACCCGCCCCGGCATTTGGTCCGACCGATGTGATCTTCGTTGGCGCCTACGCGGTGCTGATCCTCGGCATAGCGGTTCTGCCTCAGATCGGCGGAACGGCTGCATCCAGGTGGAAGGTCCTGTTCGATGGATTCATCGGGTCCGTGTCCACCGCCACATTGGTGGCGGTGGTGTTCCTTCCCGGTCTGAGCTCACACATCGACCAAGCCGATGCGTGGGAGCGCTTTTCCGCCTTCGCCTATCCGTTGCTCGACGTGATGGCCGTTGTCATCGCGTTCGTGGTGACGATCCGGCGCTCTTCGCATCGCTTTGATTACCGGTTGCTCGCCTTGGGTGCTGGGCTCGCTCTCCAAGCGGGTGGAGATTTGAGCCTTCTGGACGGCTTGGGTCGCACCTTCGAAGAGGCCCAGCCCAACTTCGTGTTGTTCTTGCTTGCTTCGGGCTGCTTCGTCATTGCTGGGTTTCTGGTNGATCACCGGCCCCGACCTCGCGAGTATGCCGAGCGCAAGCCCCCGCTTTGGCCGATGGCGGCACCCTATGCGGTGCTGAGCGCCCTGCTGCTGTATATCGGATACCAAGTGATCGACGCCGAACTCGGCAGACGGTCGTTGGTTCTGCTCTTGATCGGCATGGCTGTGGTGGGGCTGGTGGTTGTCAGACAGGGACTGGCGCTCTCGGAGTACCGACACCTCGTGCAACAACGGCGCGACGGCCTCGTTGCTTCGGTTTCCCACGAGCTGCGAACTCCGCTGACCGCTCTGGTGGGGTTCCTCGACATTCTCCGTGATCCCGAGGCACCGGTTACGGCGGAGGAGAAGATTGAAATGGTCGAACTAGGTCACGAGCAGGCCATGCACATGTCGCGCATCGTCTCCGATCTCCTACTGCTGGCCAGAGACTCGCCGCGGCTCGACCTCCAAGAAGAAGAGGTGACCATCGCCGGGTTGGTAGAGGGCACGGTGCGGAGTCTTCGGACATTGCCGATGTCGATCAATATGGAGATCGGCTCCGGCCTATCTGGCTACGTCGATCCGGTTCGGATCCGGCAGGTCCTTACCAACCTAATCAAGAACGCCGCAAGGTACGGGCGGGGCAAGGTGTTGGTGGTGGCCGAGGTTGTCGGTGCAGACCTCGTTGTCGAGGTTCATGACGACGGCGCCGGCGTCCCGGTTCGCTTCGAGAACATCATCTGGGAGCAATTCGAGCGGGGACCCAACCGACTCAACTCGAGGATCCCCGGCTCCGGACTTGGTCTGGCGGTGGTAGACCTCATGGTGCGCCGCCACGGCGGTGCAGCCGGCTACCAGCGCTCCCGGCGGCTTGGCGGAGCGTGCTTCCGGGTCGTGCTTCCGGGTCGGGCCCGGGTCACCGGCGGAGCGCGTGCGTTGGGCTTGCCCGTGCCGACCACCGTCCTATAACTTACGCGCCGCCCCCCGCCAAAATGCTCGCCCGAAGGGCACCCGACCGAGTAAGAAGCAGGTTGCAGGAAGACCTGCCCAATTAGTCGGATCGTTAGGAGCATTGTGAAGAACAGGGTGTTCTCCGGCATCCAGCCCAGTGGAACGGGGGAGCTGCACGTCGGCAACCTCGTGGGAGCACTCAGCAACTGGGTGAGGATGCAGGATGAGTACGACGCCATCTACTGCATCGTTGACCTTCACGCCATGACGGTGCCCTACGATCCGGCCGAGCACCGGGTGGCGCGGCTCACTTCCGCCAAGTTGGTCCTGGCCTCCGGCATCGACCCACACAAGGCGCTTTTCTATTACCAAAGCCAAGTACCCCAGCATGCCGAGCTCTCCTGGATCCTCGGGACGATCACCGGGCTCGGTCAGCTGGAACGAATGACCCAGTTCAAGGAGAAGGCCGAAAAGTCCGTCCAGAACCTCGGCCTGCTCGCATATCCGGTGCTGATGGCCGCCGATATCCTCGTCCATCGGGTCCACGCCGTTCCTGTCGGAGACGACCAGACCCAGCATCTCGAACTCGCCAGGGACCTTGCGGAGCGATTCAATTCGCGTTACGGCCCAGAGTTCCCGATTCCGGAGCGGATCACTCCCAAGCTCGGCGCCCGAGTGATGTCCCTTCAGGACCCGACCGCAAAAATGTCGAAGTCGGACACCGATGCCGATTCCTGCGTGTACTTGACCGACGCCCCGGACACGGTGCGAAGGAAGGTCAAGTCAGCGGTCACTGATTCGGGGCGCGATGTTCGCTACGACTGGGAGGAGAAACCCGGGATCGCGAATCTGCTCGAGTTGTTCTCCTTCTTCACCGGCAAGCCCATATCCGAACTGGAGGCCGCCTTCGCCGGTTCGGGCTACGGCAAGTTCAAGGAGGCGGTGGCCGAGGAAATGGTGGAGGGCTTGGCGCCGATCCGCCGCGCCTTCGCCGCACTCGACGACGTCGAGGTGGCCAGAGTGATGGCCAAAGGCGCCCTCGATGCCCGCACTCGCGCCGAGGAAACCATGGTGTCGGTACGTAGGCGAGTGGGTCTGGCCGGCTCCTAACCGGCCGAGAGTTCGCTGGCCCGGCCGGGGCTATGCACGGATCGGAGGGCCGGGTACAGGAGGCGGTAACGGGCATGAGCCTCTCGATAGGCGGCGACGCCGGGACCCGGCTCCGGACCGCTTCTGACCCTGACAGTGGCCGCGCAGGCTTCCTCGACCGATGAGAACCGCCCGCTGCCGACCAGGGCCAGAAGTCCGGCGCCGTAGGCGGCACCCTCGGCCGTCTCGGTGGTCGCTATCTCGCACTCGAGCACGTCGGCGAGTATCTGCCGCCACAGCGGGCTCTTGATTCCCCCCCCCGACGCGCGCACCTGGTTCGGTGGGGACAACCCAGCGGCGGTCATCAGATCGAGACCATCGCGAATCCCAAACGCCACGCCCTCCATCACCGCCCGCACGAGGTGGCGGCGATCATGTCGCACCGTGAGACCGACGAAGGCCCCGGTGGCGTCGGGATCGGCGTAGGGCGTTCTCTCACCCGACAGATAAGGAAGGAAGAGAACGCCATCGCTCCCGGGCCGGACCCCGGCGGCCGGTTCGACCAGCTCTTCAAATGCGACGTTGGGGGCGAAGGCGTCGCGGAACCAGCGGAGGCTACCCGCCGCCGACAGCATCACCCCCATCATGTGCCAGCGGCCGGGAACGGCGTGGCAAAAACAATGCACCCGGCCTTCCGGCTCGATAACGGGTGCAGGCGTGGTGGCGAAGGTCACACCTGACGTGCCCAAAGACAATGCCACCACTCCCGGCGAGATGGCGCCCACCCCCACGGCGTTGGCGGATTGATCCCCGCCTCCCGCCACAACGGGTGTTCCCGGGTGCAAGCCAGTAGACCGGGCCGCCTCGGTGGTGATGGACCCGGTCACCTGGGGGCCCTCGTAGGTGTCCGGCAGCCATTCCCGGTCGATCTCGAGGGCGGCCAGCACCTCATCGGACCAGTTGCGGGCGGCTACATCGAAGAGCAGGGTGCCGGAACCGTCCGCTTTGTCGATGGCGTACTCATCGGTGAGCCGGTAACGGAGGTAGTCCTTCGGTAGCAGCAGGTGGCGCACCCGGGTCCAGACATCCGGCTCGTGACGGCGAACCCACGCCAGCTTCGGTGCGGTGAAACCAGTCATCGCGTCGTTGCCGGTAATGCGGATCAAGCGCTCCTTGCCGATCGCCTCTCGGATCTCCCGGCACTCCTCATCGCTGCGCTGATCGTTCCAGAGGATGGCGGGGCGGAGGACGGTACCGGCGCTGTCGAGCAGCACAGCCCCATGCATCTGGCCGGTCAGCCCGACCGCTTCGATGTCGGCCCCGGCGACCCTGGCGTCTTGGAGGGCAGCGGGAATTGCCTTGGTGGCCCCCGACCACCACAGCTCCGGTTGTTGCTCGGCCCAGCGCGGATGGGGAGTCAGGAAGGGGTATTCGGAGCTGCCGGTACCGACCACTTTCCCGTTGGGATCGACCACCACCACCTTCGTGGCGGTCGTGGAAACATCAATGCCGAGGACGTGGCTCAAGCGGTCGTCCAGATGGTGCGGTTCACCTCGTTCTCGTGGAATTCCTGTTGCCCCGAAACCGGCCGGGGGTCGATGGCTCCCGACATGACTCTTTTCTCCAGGCTGTCGAGACTCTCCTGGCCCGCCGATATGGCCCGACCCAATTCTCCGCTCCAACCGTCGTACCGCTTCTCCTTGGCTCGCAAGAGTGCCCCCCCTTCTATTAGGGCTGCCGCGACCAACAGCGACCTGGCCAGGGTGTCGATGCCGCCCACGTGCCCGTGGAACAGGTCGATGCGGTCGATTGACTGGCGGCGCAGCTTGGTGTCGAAGTTGAAGCCGCCGGTTGTGAATCCCCCCCCCCGCAAGATCTCGTACACGCCCAGCGATAGCTCGTCGACCGAGTTTGGGAACTGGTCGGTGTCCCAGCCGTTCTGATAATCGCCCCGGTTGGCGTCGACGCTCCCGAAGATGCCATGGTCGACGGCGTAGGAGACTTCATGGTGGAAGCTGTGTCCGGCCAAGGTGGCGTGGTTGACCTCGATATTCACCTTGAACTCGCCGGCCAGGTCATGACGGTCCAAGAAGCCGTGAACGGTGGCGCAGTCGTAGTCGTATTGGTGCTTGGTGGGTTCTTGGGGCTTTGGTTCGATCAAGAGGGTCCCGGTGAAACCGATCGACCTCTTGTGCTCGGCCACCATGGTGAGGAAACGGGCTAGCTGGCGTTCCTCGCGCTGGAGGTCGGTATTGAGAAGCGTGTCATAACCTTCCCGGCCGCCCCAGAGGACGTAGTTGGAGGCGCCCAGTCGGTGAGTGGCTTCGAGAGCGTGCTTCACCTGGGCGGCGGCGTACGCGTAGACATCCGGGTCGGGGTTGGTGGCTGCCCCGGCCGCGTAGCGGGGGTGGGAGAAAAGGTTGGCGGTACCCCACAAAAGCCTGACGCCGGTCTCCGCCATCTTCTTCTCGGCGTAGTCGACCATCGAAGTGAGACTGCTCACCGTCTCTCGGAAATTCGGACCTTCGGGAGCGATGTCGCGGTCGTGGAAGCAGAAGAAGGGCACGCCCAGCTTGGCGATGAACTCGAAGGCGGCGTCCATCTTCTGTCGGGCGGCTTGCATAGGATCGGTTGGGGAAGTCAACCAGGGCCGATCGAAGGTGCCTACACCGAAGACGTCGGAGCCCGGCCAGTTGAAAGAGTGCCAGTAGCAGACGGCGATGCGGAGATGCTCCTGCATGGGTTTGCCTAGGACCAGACGGTCCGGTTGGTAGATCCGGTAGGCGAGCGGGTCATCGGTCCCGAACGGGATCCGCACAGGCACTTGCGGGAAGAACTCATCGCTCACGATTTCACCTCGGCCGAGTCTGAACTAAGCAGGACCCTACTTAACACGGTTCGAATCATGTGGTGCCGGCGGCCATCAAAGCCAGCGCTCCCACCAGGTTGAACCCGGCGTGGGTGAACACCGCCGACCCAAGTCGACCCGATCGCTGGGTCAGCCTCCCCACCATCAGGCCGAGGAGAAAGGCTTGCGGTACTACCAGCAGGGCAGCCCGGAGTGGCTCCTCGGTCGAAACGCCCAGAATGTGGAATGAAGCGAACACCGCCGCCGAGGCGATGAGAGCGAAACGGTCGGTGCGGCGTTCGGCCATCCAGCGCATCAAAAGGCCCCGAAACATCACCTCCTCGGCGAGCGGCCCGAGCAGGCAAAGCCCAAGCAGCAGGGCGGCTCGCCCCGCCAGACCGGTCACCACTGAAACCTGCTCATCGATTGCCTGGGTGTTCTCCTCCAGGCCGAGCGCGACCGCCAGGGGGTAGAAAGCCGCCGCCAGGGCGAACTGGAGCAGGCTCCCGAGAGCCAGGTAAGGCGCGTCGCCGGGCTTGATGTCGAGCCCGAGGTCGGCCAGGGTCTTTCCTTTCCTGCGGACGACGAACCACGCGGCGAGCAGGTGACCTCCGTACTGCGCGATCAAGGCGGCGGGCACTTGGGCGTCCGGTACTTCGACCGTCAAGACGGCTGCAAGAACGCCGGCAAGAACGCCACCCACCAAAACGCGGACGAAGTCGGCGAGGCGCCAGGTGGTAGTGGGGGCAGGGGTAGGCGAGGCCTCCAAGGCTGGTGAACAGTAGAAGTCACCTACCGGCTGTGGAAAAATGGCGCTGGATCGGTGGGGAGCCGGCGACGCACGTTGGGTTACTCGCCCGGCCTGGTGCACAGAGCACTAGGAGTGGGAACGGGAAACCTCGCTGGTACCGTCGAGTCATCAGGGCGGAGGAGACCAAGTGGATATCGATATCGGGATCGGAAAGTCGGCCAGACAAGGGTTTGGCTTTGACGACATCGCCATCGTTCCGAGCCGGAGGACTCGCGACCCCGACGATGTCGACATCAGCTGGCAGCTCGACGCGTTTCGTTTCGACCTGCCCATGCTGGGAGCAGCGATGGACTCGGCACTCAGTCCCGCCACCGCTGCCGAGATCAGCCGTTTGGGCGGTCTGGGCGTTCTGAACCTCGAGGGTCTTTGGGTTCGGTACGAAGACCCCACTCCCTACTTCGAGGAGATCGCCGAACTGCCGGTGGAGAAGGCCACCCGGCGGATGCAGGAGATCTATCTGGAGCCGATCGACGAGGATCTGCTCGGCCAAAGGGTGGCCGAGATCAAGGCCGCCTCGGCGGTGACAGCGGGCAGCCTCACGCCGCAACGAGTCCGCCAGCTCTCCCCCCGGGCTCTCGCCGCTGGTCTCGACATCGTGGTGATCCAGGGGACGGTGGTTTCCGCCGAGCACGTATCCACGCGGGTCGAGCCGCTCAATCTGAAGGCCTTCATCGCCGACTGCGACGCCCCGGTGATAGTGGGGGGTTGCGCCTCGTATCAGACTGCCCTCCACTTGATGCGCACAGGTGCCATCGGGGTTCTGGTCGGTGTCGGGCCAGGGGCTGCCTGCACCACTCGAGGGGTTCTCGGGGTGGGCGTGCCGCAAGCGACGGCGATTGCCGATGCCGCCGGCGCCCGGATCCGGTACCTGGACGAGACCGGCCGATACGTGCACGTCATCGCCGACGGCGGCATGCGGACGGGAGGCGACATCGCCAAGGCCATCGCCTGTGGTGCCGATGCCGTGATGATTGGATCGCCGCTGGCATCTGCCAAGGAGGCGCCCGGGCGGGGCGCCCATTGGGGGATGGCCACCTTCCATCCCACCTTGCCCCGGGGAGCTCGGGTCCAGGTGGGCGAGTTGGGCACCCTCGAGGAGATTCTGGTTGGACCTGCCCATGAGAATGACGGCCGCCGCAACCTCTTCGGCGCCCTGCGAATGTCGCTGGCGACGACCGGTTACGCCGACCTCAAAGAGTTCCAGAAGGCCGAGATCATGCTCGCTCCGAGTGTGCAGACCGAAGGGAAGGGTCTGCAAAAGGCCCAGCGCGTGGGAATGGGATGAGCGCTCCACCCCGCCCCACCGGCGAGTCGATCTTGGTGGTCGACCTTGGGGCTCAATACGCCCAACTCATTGCCCGGCGGGTGAGGGAAGCCCATGTGCATTCCACCATCGTCTCGAAAGAGATCACCGCCGCCGAGATCCGTCGGAAGGGTGCGGCAGGTGTGATCCTGTCGGGCGGGCCGGCGTCGGTATACGCCGACGACGCCTATCGGATCGACCCCGGCATCTTCGAACTCGACATCCCGGTGTTAGGGATTTGCTACGGCCATCAGCTGATGGCCGATTTGGGGGGGGGACGAGTGGCGTCCACCGGCACCGCCGAGTACGGCAAGACGCAGCTGCGCTCGGTTGGCTCATCGGTGCTACTCGGCGACCTTCCGGCCCTCCAGGACGTTTGGATGAGCCATGGCGATGCGGTTGAAGAGGCGCCTCCCGGTTTCCGCATTACCGCCGTTTCGCCAGGATCCCCGGTGGCGGCGATGGAGCATCCCGAGCGGCGACTATACGGGCTTCAGTTCCATCCCGAAGTGGCCCACACCGTGCGGGGCTCCGAGATACTCAAGCGGTTTCTGTTCGATGTCTGCGGGGTCAGACCCGGATGGACCCATCATTCGATCATCGAGGCAGCCGTTGCGGCGGTGCGAAGTCAGGTCGGATCGGAACGAGTTGTGTGCGGGTTGTCGGGAGGGGTCGATTCGGCGGTGGCGGCGGCCCTCGTCCACGCCGCGGTGGGCGATCAACTGACCTGCATATTTGTCGATCACGGGTTGCTGCGGGCCGGCGAGGCCGAACAGGTCGAGGCCACTTTCCGCCGGCACTTCGGACTGCCGTTGATCCACGTCAAGGCGGCCGATCGCTTTCTCGAGAAGCTGGCCGGCGTCACCGACCCGGAAGCCAAACGCATGGTGATCGGCGAGACCTTCATTCGTGTGTTCGAAGAGGTGGCCGCCGACCTTTCCGCGGCGAGGTTCTTGGTGCAGGGGACGCTCTATCCGGACATCATCGAATCAGGAACCAGGGACGCCGCCCGCATCAAGAGCCACCACAACGTGGGTGGCCTTCCTGCCGACATGCAGTTCGAGTTGGTCGAGCCGTTACGCGACCTCTTCAAGGACGAGGTGAGAGCGATCGGGGAAGAGCTCGGACTGCCCGAAGAGATCGTCTGGCGGCAACCCTTCCCGGGCCCGGGGCTGGCGGTGCGGATCATCGGCGAGGTCACCTTTGAACGTCTCGATCTACTGCGGCGAGCCGATGCCATCGTCCTCGACGAGATCAGGCGGGCCGGTTTGTATCGCCAGATCTGGCAGTCGTTTGCAGTGTTGCCGGCGGTGCGGACCGTCGGCGTGCAAGGCGACGGTCGGACCTACGCCTACCCGGTGGTGGTGCGGGCGGTGGTTAGCGAGGATGCCATGACCGCCGATTGGGCTCGCCTTCCGCACGAGGTCCTCGAGAGGATTTCCTCTCGGATCATCAACGAGGTTCCCGGGATCAACCGGGTCGCCTACGACATTTCCTCCAAGCCGCCCGCCACCATCGAGTGGGAGTGATCGCCCGCTAGTGCTCTGCCTGGGAAATAGCGTGACTATTTACCAGGAGGTGCACTAGGGCCGCCGGGCCGCCCTGTGTTGCCCACGGTGGCCCGAACCTCCGACAATCCGCGCCACCTGTCGGCGCGTACGACCGCCGGTTGCGGTTTCCGGGGCCCGGCGGGGTGGGTAACTAATTCAAGAAGTGGCTCCGGGCGCCGATATGTCTCCTGCAACCTGCGCAGAGGCGATCCCTTTGGATTGGACCGACCAGCCTGAATTGCTGGCCATCTTTCAGCAAGAGATAGAAGAACGCTCCGGGCATCTCGTCGGCGGCGCCCGGGCCATCCTGTCCCGCCAGCTCCTGTCCAGCTCCCTCCCGGATTTGGTCCGGCACGCCCACACCATCAAGGGCTCGGCCAGGATCATGGGTCTGCCCACCGTGGCCTTCGGAGCTGCTGCCCTGGAGCGAGCCTGGCGGTCGGTCCAAGAAGAGGCGCTGGCCCCCTCCGACCAGCTCGGTCATGCGCTCCTCGGGGTGTCGTCGTTGTTGGTAGTTGCGGCTGGCCGGGAAAGGTCCGGCGACGTGTTGGACATGGAGGCCGCCACTGTGGCTTTGGAAGGCCTGCTGCCGGCTTCCGGNCGCATGTCGGATCATCCATCAATAGGCGGTGCGACCAGCCCGTTGCAGTTTCCGGGCCCGGGGGGGGGGACCAGCCCTCCCGCTGGCAGATCGACCGCCGCCGAGCGACCGCCCCCGGCGCCGGCTCCCGCCGCTGACGCTCCCGTCCGCTCCACGTCGCCACCCCCGCCCCCGACGATGGTGGCCGCCGACTCCCCACGCGAGGAGGCCTTCGAGGATCCCACCGGTCTCGGCGGGCTCATCTCCTCCATCGAGAGCATGATGATCGGCTCGACCACGGCGGTGGACTCGAGCACCCTCTACCGGCTCATCAACCGGGCCGTGGAGGCCAACCTCGACACCGAGGCCCTCGCCAAGGTCGCCGCCGAAGGAAGGCTTCCGGCCGGTGCCATCGATCGGCTGGCTCATGAGGCGGGAGAGCTGGTCGACATGGCTGTCTCGCTGGCCCAGGCGCGTCTGCACGAGGTAACCGAGACCTTCCCGCAGTTCATGCGCTACCTCGCCCGCCGCGCCAACAAGGAGATCCGGTTCGAGGTGGTCGGCGATGACGTCCGAGTGGATCGCCAGGTTCTCGACGCTCTCCGCGA
>C687J29651_10000673_pt1 | contig 13984 bp, 11 predicted proteins | sample RifCSP13_1_FD_29651 | JGI IMG/M metagenome (IMG submission 29651) | reverse complement strand
CTTTCAATACCGGCCCCCTCATCCCGACCTTCTCCCCGGAGGGGAGAAGGTGAAAATAATCGCCAAAAAAGAACCTGAGAACAATAATTATTTGCCCTTCGAGAGTATTCCTCTGAGTATCATAATTGCCCCCCTCTTATCGAGCGGCTCGTTGTTGTTGCCGCACTTCGGGTCCTGCGTGCACGATGGGCAGGCGACTTCGCATGANCAGTCCTCCATCAGGCTTACCGTCGATGAGAACCAGTCNCGNACGCAGTCAAAGCCCCTTCTGGCGAGGCCGACGCCGCCTTCGTGGCCGTCGTAGATGAATATCGCCGCGCTCTCAAGTTCCGGGTTCATGGGGTAGCTTACCCCTCCCAGGTCCATCCGGTCGCAGAGCGCGAAAAGGGGCAGGGCGGCTATCGCCGCGTGCTCTGTTGCGTGAAGCGCGCCGCCTGTGCTGAAGCCCTTTTTTCTCACCTCGCTCAAAATCCCGTCATCCACCTTGAACCATATCCCTGTCGTCGTGAAAATCGATGGCGGCAGGTCGAGCAGGAATTCTCCGAGGAGCGACTCTGTATAGATGTGCTTTTTCCTGTAGCCCAGCACCCGCTCCGTTATTCTGAGTTTGCCGAACTTGATGACAGTACCGCCGAGCTCGATCGAATCATCCTCGGAGAGTATCTGCGATTCCTCGTTCGTTATGGCCCTCGTGTAATAGGCGATGTCATTGGCAGGCTTGCATACGACGACCCTGTCGCGCATGTCGAGCTTCGCGACCCTGTACTGCACGCCCTTGTGCAGGTATATCGCGCCGGGGTGCAGGTCGTAGAGCACGCGCGAAGAGCTCGATTCGCCGAGGAGCGTTCCGTCGTCCTTGAGTATAGAGTACGCCTCTCCAGCCTCCCTGATAGACACTTCCATCTGCGGATACTTCTTTCGGCTGAACCATACATCGAGCTTGCCGCGCCTCAGCTTGCCCTCGGCCTCGAGCTCGTCGAGCACAGGGGCGAGCCTCGGCACATCGAAGACCGGGTCGTCTTTTTTCAGGTACCTTTCTGAAGCNGCGCATAACGCATGCGATTTGACTATGGGCCTGTTGAACGGGTCGAGCACCGCCGCTTCTGAGGCGCGCCTGAAAAAATCAATAGGGTTCCTCATGAAGTACTGATCCAGCGCGTCAGTAAGGCCGACCATCACGATGAGCGAATCCCTGCCGCTCCTGCCGACCCTGCCGCTCCTCTGCCAGGTCGAGCTTATTGTGCCCGGATAGCCGACCAGTATGCAGACATCCAGTCCGCCTATATCCACGCCAAGCTCGAGGGCGCTCGTCGAGATTACTCCGGAGAGCTCGCCTGAGAAGAGCCTCTTTTCTATCTCGCGCCTCTCTTCCGGGAGGAACCCGGCGCGGTAAGAGCTGATGGAACCGCTTATGTCANGGAACCCGTCCCNTATCCACGAGTGCATGATCTCGGTTATCTTCCTCGCCTTAGTGAATGCTATTGTCTTGAAGCCCGCCCTGATGGACGACGCGAACAGGCGCGTTGCGACCGTGTATGGGCTTACCCCGAAAGAGGGATTGAGGAAGAGAAAGTGCCGGGAACCCTGCGGCGCGCCGCTTCTGGTTATTGTCTCGAACTCAAGGCCGGTTAGCATCCGGGCAAGCTCGCCGGGGTTTGCTATCGTCGCCGAACAGGCGATGAAGACCGGGTCGCTGCCGTAGAGCCTCGCGATCCTCCTTAGCCTCCTCAATACGTTTGCGACGTGCGAACCGAATACGCCCCTGTAGGTATGTATCTCGTCAACTATGACGTACTTGAGGTTCCTGAAGAACTTCTCCCACTTCTGATGAAAGGGGACAATCGCAAGGTGGATCATGTCCGGGTTCGTGAGCACGACAGACGGCGGCGCTTCTCTAATCTTCTTTCTCTTGTACGCGCTGGTGTCCCCGTCGTATATCTCGGATATGCCGGGATGGAAGGCCTTTCTCTTGCCCTTGGCAGGGCTCTCAGGACGCTCTATGGGGAGCTTTGAGGCAAACTCTCTGAATGCGCCGAGCTGGTCCTGCTCAAGACCCTTCAGCGGGAAGATGTACATTGCCGTTGCCTCGGGGTCATCAAGGACCGCCTCGGCTACAGGGATGTTGTAGATGAGGCTCTTGCCGCTCGCGGTAGGCGTCATCACGACTACGTTCCTGCCCTGGCGGATAAGGTCTATGCCTTCGGCCTGGTGGCTGAAAAGCCCGTTGATGCCGAGGCATGACAGGGCATCCTTGATCTCCGGACGCAGTGGGGTCGAGGTCTCGGCATAGGAAGGAGCCCTGGAAGGGATCTCCTCATGATGGACCACTTCGCGCAGGTCCGGCCTCGATGTTATCTCGTCTATGAACGCCCTGATGTCCATCTCAAGATAATATCATCACGGCTCATTATTTTCTATGAATTGGGCACGGTTTGTATCAGGTTTGCTCTGGAAGCGCAAGCGGCTTGAGGTCGCCTGCCGTGAGAAGCTCCTCTATCCTGTTTTCGATATGTTCAGGCGAGGCTAAGAGGCCTTTTGAGGTGATATTGAAGTTGACAGTCACTATGGCGTCAGCGTCATCTACTTTGTACGCGAGAAGGTAGTATGAACCGTAGAGCCGCAGGAAGAGCGCGACAAGCGCGATGATCCCGCCTATCCACAGGATGGTTACGCCAGGGTCGTACCTGTAGCTCAGGATTGCCTGCTCGGTGAAGCCGATAAGGGTTACTATATTGCCGTCGACGATTATGGATTCGTTCAGTTTGAGTATTGCAGGTTCGTCCTTGCTGGCCGAGTCCTTCACGGTGACATAGGGCGTAAGCTCGTCAATCGTGCCGTCGAGCCTTTTGGCCTTGCCCGTGCGGAGCGTCCCGAGGCTTAACGCGATCGTGCTGCCGGGTATTATCACATCATCGTCGGCCTTGACGTCGAGAGGCATGAAACTGTCGTTTACCCTGAGCTTGAGCCTCTGTTCAAAGCCCATGAGGTAAAAGGTGTAGCCGCCGTATTTCAGGGGCTCGTTTATCTCTATCTCTTTTTCGGCGAGCGTGCTGCTGCCGCCGATTATCTTCAGCTTCGCCTTCCAGTCCGTCGCGAAGAGCGGGTCGACAGACATCTTGTGCTCGGGCATCTTCCAGCCCAGGCCCATTGCGAGTCTTGCCTTCCTGTCATCCGGGTAATCGAGTTCGTGCGATTCCTCGTACTCCGTCGTGAATGAATCGAGAAGGAGATGATAATCGGTCTGGGGAGACCCGTTCTGCCAGATGTACTGCACCCGGCCTGTCGTTGTCGGGATGACGGTCTGGGGAGAGCCGGGCTTAAGCGTTATCGTATCTTCAAATGCAAAGAGGAAGGTAAAGAGGACTCCGATGAGGCAGACGACGAGTCCAGCGTGATATGCCCATGTCAGCCACCTGTAAGGCAGCCCCTTTTCCATTACTATCCATGCGNTGTCCTTGTCAACGAGCCTGAAGCCGAGGCTGTCATTTAAAATCCTTCTCGTCTCATCGTGGGCCCGTATTGCGTCCTGCGTCACAAGGAAGCTCTTCGTGGGAGCGAACGACTCAGGGAACCTGCGTTTGGCGAAGAGCGCCTTGTATCTCTCGCAGGTGCAGATGACGAGGTTCAATACAAACAGGAGAGCGATTGCGAGGAATAAGGGCGAAGAGAAGAACGCAAGAAGGTCAAAGGCCTCTACAAGGAGTACGAACCTGCCGCCTTCCTTCACGTACTCGTCGAAGTCTCCGCCCTGCGGGAATATCGTGCCGACCATGAACGAGANGGCGAGAAGGGAGAGCAGCCAGACAGAGGTCTCAATGGANGAGAGCTTTCTGTAAGACCAGGCCAGGGCCTTCCTCAAAGATGAGAGCCATTCGATNTTTTTTATATCTGTCCGCGTCTTCATACGCCTACACCGAATATATATGNAGGCTCGGTATGCNAAGGAGCTTGGCAAGCCAGTTTACGCCCAGGAATGTCATGAGCATGCAGATGAAGCCCAGGATGTTGAAGACTGACGCGGGAGTNCCCTTGAGGGCGGGGACGGTCTTTGAATGCAGGTAGACGGCGAACACCGTCCATGTGATAAGAGACCAGGTCTCCTTCGGGTCCCAGCTCCAGTATCTGCCCCAGGCCTCGTTAGCCCAGGCTGCGCCCGAGAATATGCCGAAGGTAAGCAATGGGAAGCCGAAGAGGATGAGCCTGTGGGCCGTATCGTGAAAGCCCTTGAGCTTCTCTTCAGGCAGGCCGTACAGGTCAGAGCGCTTTCTGAACGCCAGCCAGCTTATCTCAATCGAGGCGCTTACGATAAAGACCGCGTACGAGAAAAAGGCGAGTATGACATGCGATTCAAACCACCAGCTCTGCAAAGGCGGTGAGAGGGGCTCTATGGCAGGCGAACGCGAGAGCAGGGCATAAAGGCTTGCGCCCAGGGCAAGCGCGGATACGAGCGCGCCGGGGAGAAAAAAGCCCTTCCATTTGCGGGATACAAAGAGCCAGGTGAGGACAGCCGAGCAGGCGAACCACGATAGGCTCTCGTAGAGGGTCTGGAACGGGGCCCTGCCTGCCTCGAAGGTGCGCAAGAGTATGAGCCCGGCATGGGGCACTGCGGCGGCCCATAGCAGAAGATAGGCTGCTCTCCCGGCCAATGCGCCCCTGCTCGCGATGTGGACCAAATGCAAAAGAAGGGACGCGCCGTAGATTAAGGCTATTGCCCAGAAGATCCGGAGCTCGACTGAGAGAAGAAAGGAGTCCCTCGAAAGGATAACATCGTAGGACATCAGGGAAATTTAACATGTCCCATTTGGTTTGACAAGCGGCATCTTTAGGGATAAGATTGGACAAAAGTCGAAAGCCGGCAGTTGCCGGCTCTTTAATATTAAGCTGATTTATCAATAAAATCAGCAGTTTGGTTCAGAAAGGGAATAAGCATAATGCAGAAACTCAGGTGCCATTGCTGCGGCAGGGAACTCCCCAAGGGCAACTTGAAATATATAATAGAGATCAAGAGTTTCGCTGACTTTGACGGCTATCTCGAAGATTTCGAGGGCGACGTGGAGGAGGGCATAAACGACCTCCTCGACGCTATGGAGAGCATGGATGCCAAGACCCTCGAAGAGGACGTCTCAAAGGAGCTCATCTACATACTCTGCAAGAACTGCCGCGACAGGTTCACCAGCGACCCGTTCCAGACAGGCAAGGCCGTATTCGAGGGAGAGGACGTAAAGGGCACGATACACTGAAGGCCTTATCTGTCTGAACCCCAATCCATGCGCTACGCCGTCATCTCCGACATCCATTCCAATCTCGAAGCGCTCAATGCCTTTCTTCAAGCAGCCGGGCAGCTCTGCGTTGACAGGATAATCTGCCTTGGCGATATCGTAGGCTACAACGCCAACCCCAACGAGTGCATCAGGCTCTTGAAAGAGAAAGGGGCCCAGTGCGTCATCGGAAACCACGACTCGAGGGTGGCTGGCTTTGAGGAGCCCACGAATTTCAATTACCACGCCGCCGCGGCCGTCTACTGGACAAGGGACGCAATCGATGAGGAAGGGATGGAGTTTCTCAGGAATCTGCCCAGGAGCCTTCTCGTCAACAGGAAGTTCATGGCAATACACGGCTGGGTGAACGACACCGACCGCTATATCATGGGCCCGAGGGACGCTGAGAGGAATTTCGAGCTGATGAAAGAGGCCAGGGCAACTCTGGGCCTGTGCTTCTTGGACATACTCATGTGCCGGTCGCCTACAGCCAGGAGGATGGCGAGATTGTCATTGACCGCGAAAGCCGGATAAAGCTCAAAAAAGGCGTCAGGTATCTCATAAACCCCGGGCAGCCTGGGCCAGCCCAGGGACAGGGACCCCAGGGCGTCTTTTCTTATCTACGATACGAAAAAGAACCAGGTGAACTTCTACAGGGTCGAGTACGATATACACGCGACCGCGGAGAAGATACTCGCGGCAGGGCTTCCGGAGAGGCTGGCCGAGAGATTGAAACTCGGGTGGTGAGTAATTTTCCCTCTTAATAGGAGGGGCAGGGGAGATTAGAATTGATCATGTCGTTTGTTGTCATTCTGAGCGAAGCGAAGAATCTCATATTCGCACATAATCACAAAACCGTGCGCTTTCGGATGTAATTTCGATTTCTAATCCCCCTCAGTCCCCCTTTGGAAAAGAGGGAAGTAATCTTGTCATTGCGAGCGAAGCGAAGCAATCTGAGCTTTAAATCAATACGAGATTCTTCGGTCGCTCCGCTCACTCAGAATGACAACGAGAAAATGAAAAAAGGCGGGGTCATCTGACCCCGCCTTTTCTATTTTCAATATCAGGCTTCGGTTTCCAACTCCCTCTCCCCTTGGGGAGAGGGCTGGGGCTGGGGTGAGGGGGAATGCAGCTCTACCCGCCTATAAGGCTCATCGTCCTGCTGCATTTTTTGAATATGTTCTCGTTTATGGTGTGGCCCTTTGGCTTCTCCCGTACGGCGTTCAACAGGATATCCGTCACAACCTCGTCGCTTGAGCCGTCCCTTAAAGGCGTGCGGAGATCAATTTCGTTGTCTGAAAATAAGCAGGTCCTCAATTTGCCGTCAGCCGTAAGGCGGAGCCTGTTGCACGAGCCGCAGAAGTGCTCTGACACCGGGCTTATGAGTCCGATCTCGCCGGGCGCGCCCTTGAAATGGAAGCGCCGTGCCGGGCCGGCCACGCCGCCCGATTCAGCTACAGGCTCCAGAGGCCCCGCAGCCTTCTCGATTATCTCTTTTATCTCCCTGGCCGTTATGCACTTGTCCCTCTGCCAGCCCTCCTGCGTGTTGAAGGGCATGTACTCTATGTACCTGANGTGAAANGGCCTGGTCTTTGAAAGAAGGGCAAAGTCGACTATCTCGTCGTCGTTGAATCCCTTTATGACGACCATGTTGATCTTCACGGGAAGAAGTCCGGCCTTGAGGGCCTCTTCGAGCCCTTCGAGGACCTCGAAGAGGTTGTCGCCCCTGGTCATCTTGAGGAACCTGTCGCGCTTCATGGAATCGAGGCTTACGTTAACCCTCTTTAGCCCCGCATCCTTGAGCTTCCATGCGTATTCCTTGAGGAGAACTCCGTTAGTAGTAAGGCTCAGGTCCTCTATGCCGGGGACAGAGGCCACGTCGTGCAGGAACTCGACGATGCCCTTCCTTACAAGCGGCTCTCCGCCGGTGACGCGCACCTTCTTTATTCCGTGGCTGGCGGCGAGCTTCACGAGCCTCAGTATTTCCTCGTACCGCAGGATATTTTTTGACTCGGCAAGGTCTATGCCTTCCGGCGGCATGCAATAGACGCAGCGCAGGTTGCACCTGTCCGTAACAGATATCCGGAGGTAGTCGATCTTGCGCTCGTATGCGTCAACAAGTGGCTGCATCATCCCTCAGTCTGTGAACTCGGATTCGTCCGGCTTTATCCTTTTCACAGGTGCCGGATCAGTATCTACCATGAAAAAGTCGGATGGGTCTTTCCTTGTCCTCGGCCCTGAGACCTGGACAGGGGCGCCTCCGGTCTTGAAGACTTCGAAGACCGGGTCCTGCGTGTACGGCCCCGCAAGGAGGCCGGTCTCAGGGTCTATCTTGGCGAACTCGAGGCCGTCGGGTATGGGGAAGCTCCTCGCCGGCATCTCCCTTGTCGCGTCCTGCATGAACTTGACCCAGATGGGCAGCGCCGCCTTTCCGCCTGTCTCGCGGTGTCCAAGGGGCTTTTCTTCATCATAACCCACCCATACGCCTGCCGCAAGGCCGGGGACATAGCCCATGAACCATGCGTCGTTAAGGTTGTTCGTCGTCCCTGTCTTTCCGGCGGCCGGCCTGCCGAGGGCCCTTGCCCTCATGCCTGTGCCCGACTCGACAACGCTCTGCAAAAGACTTGTCATTATATAGGCCGTTTGCGGACTCAAGACAGGCGTTGAGAAGGGTGCGTTTTCTTCAAGTACATTCCCGGCCCGGTCAGTAACCCTGGTAACGAGGAGCGGCGCCGGCTTTACGCCCAGGTTCGCCAGCGTAGAGAAGGCGACCGTCATATCCTGCAATGTCACGGCAGATGAGCCGAGCGCAAGGGACAGGTCCCTTGCGAGCGGTGAATTAATGCCCAGGAGCCTCGCGTACTCCATAGCCTTGCCGACGCCGACCTCTTTCAGGACTTTAATGGTTATTATGTTCCTTGAGCGGGCTACAGCCTCCCTTATGGTAGTGGGGCCGTAGAACTGCTCGTCATAGTTCCTGGGCCTCCACGATGTCTCCTTCTCAGCGTCGTCGAATACCAGAGGAGCGTCCATGACGATGCTCGCAGGGGTGAAGCCGTTGTCCATCGCCGCAGTATAGATTATGGGCTTGAAAGAAGAGCCGGGCTGCCTCTGGGCCTGCACAGCCCTGTTGAACTGGCTCTTGGAGAAATCCGCGCCGCCTACCATCGCCCTTACAGCTCCTGTCTCGGTCTCTATGGCCAGGAGCGCAGCCTGTACTAAAGGCTCCTGTTCAAGCCTCAAGGATATCGCGGCTGAAGCGTCGCTGGGCGCTTCTTTCACCGCGACCTGTATGACATCCCCCGGCTTGAAGAGCCGGGAAAGCTCNTCCTGTTTGCCTCCGTCAGGCTCTCTCGTGGGNTTGTAGAGCTTTGCCCATGCCATGTCAGNGGCGGATATTACGGCGCGTCTCGAACCCATTACTACGCTAAGGCTCCTGTCCTTCTGGTTGAAGGCCGCCACCGCAGCCATGTAATACCTGCCGGGCGAGGGCGGGTCAAAGAGGAATTTCCTGTCCAGCTCTTTGTTGAATGCGGCAATCTCTTCGTCGGATTTGAGCGTTTTTACAGGGCCCCTGTAGCCGCGNCTCTTGTCGTATTCGCGAAGCCCCTCGTCAACGCCCCTGTTTGCCGCCTTCTGTGCCTCNACGTCCAGGGTAGTATGTACCTCGAGCCCGCCCTTGTANAGNAGGTCGTTGNCGTACTTCGCCTCGAGATACTTCCTGACCTCTTCAGTGAAGTANGGGCCTACCCAGAGGGAATCCGAACGCTTCGGCATGAGCACGATCTTCCCGGAAGCGGCCCTCTGGGCCTGCTCAGGGGTTATGAACTTCTCCTCTGCCATGCGGCCCAGCACATATTCCTGCCTGCCCTTGGCCAGTACCATGTTCTCGTACGGGGAGTACTTGCTCGGCGCCTTGGGAAGGCCCGCGAGCATCGCGCCCTCCGAGATGCTTAAGCTGCTTATGTCCTTGCCGAAGTAGGTCTCTGAAGCGGTCTCAATGCCGTATGCGCCGTTGCCGAAGTATATCTGGTTGAGATAGAGATGGAGTATCTCCTCTTTATTGAGGTTCTTCTCTATCCTGAAGGCCATTATGGCCTCCTTTATCTTTCTCGAGATGGTCCTTTCAGAAGAGAGAAAGAAGCTCTTGGCGACCTGCTGGGTTATGGTGGAGCCGCCCTGGACGACCCGGCCTGCCTGCAGGTTCTTTAGAAATGCCCTTAAAATACTGGTATAGCTTATGCCCTCGTGCTCGTAGAACCTGGAGTCCTCGGCGGCGATAAAGGCGGCAATCACGTGCCTGGGCACCCGGTCTATATTGACGACGATCCTTCTTTCGATGTAGAACTCGCCTATGAGCCTGTTGTCATGGGACCAGACCTTTGTGACCAGGTTGGGGTGGTAGTCCTGGAGGGTGTCCAATGCAGGCAGAGTGCGTGTAAAATAGAAGTATGTCCCCAGGCCAACGGCTGCAAAGGCCAGGCATAGCGCAAGCAGTATCTTTACTAACCTCATCCGGAAATGATAACAGAAAAGAGGCTCTCAAAGCAATCGCAAATACCTCCCGAAATCCTTTAAATTTCAGTTGAAATCACGGTTTGAGACTTCGATGGCTATTGAAAATTCGGGGTGTTTGCGTTAAATTGGATTGATATGGTAAGGCTCGAAGATATCCTTGAGAAGGTAGCGGCCTACAGCCCCAGGGCTGACCTCGACCTCATAAAGAAGGCCTATGTGGTCTCCGGTGTGCTCCACCAGGGCCAGATAAGGCAGTCCGGAGAGCCTTATCTTACGCACCCCATCGAAGTAGCCAATATCCTCGCTGACCTCAAAATGGACGTGCAGAGCGTGGCGACCGGCTTGCTGCACGACACCGTCGAAGACACCCATACTACCCTTGAGAGGCTCGAAGAGCTCTTCGGGCCCGAGATAGTCGGCCTGGTAGACGGGCTCACGAAGCTGAGCCGCATGACCTTTGACAAGAAGGCGGACCACGAGGCCGAGAACTTCCGCAAGATGATCCTTGCCATGGGCAGGGATATCAGGGTCATCCTCATAAAGCTCGCTGACAGGCTCCACAACATGAGGACCCTGGGTTCGATGACTCCTGAGAAGCAGAGGAGGATAGCCCAGGAGACTATCGACATCTACGCGCCTCTCGCGAACAGGCTCGGTATGGGCTGGATGAAGACCGAGCTCGAAGACCTCGCCTTCATGTACCTTGAAAAGGAGAAGTACGCCGAACTCAAGGAAAAGCTCGCCATAGCCCTCAATATCAAAGAAAACTTCATCGGCACCGTAAAGGAGCAGATAGAGGCGAAGCTGAAAGAGAACGGCGTCGAAGGCGACGTTACGGGCAGGCCGAAGCACCTCTACAGCATTTACAAGAAGATGAAGGGGCAGGACGTAGAGGTAGACAAGATATACGACATCATGGCATTCAGGGTGATAGTCAAGAACCTCAAGGACTGCTACGGGGTCCTCGGCATAGTACATTCCACCTGGAAGCCCGTTCCCGGCAGGTTCAAGGACTACATAGCCATACCCAAGCTCAACATGTACCAATCTCTGCACACGACGGTCGTCGGCCCGTATGGCATAAGGATGGAAGTGCAGATACGCACCGAGGAGATGCACAGGGTAGCCGAGTACGGCATTGCCGCGCACTGGAAGTACAAGGAAGGCAAAGGCGTCGAGGACAAGGACGAGAAGAGCTTCGCGTGGCTCAGGCAGTTGCTGGAATTCCAGAGGGACTTGAAGGACTCTGACGAGTTCATGGACTCTCTGAAGGTAGGGCTCTTCCCCGAGGAGGTCTTCGTATTTACGCCAAAGGGCGACATAAAGCAGTTCCCCATGGGCGCGACCCCGGTCGACTTCGCGTATTCCATCCACACGGACATAGGCAACACCTGCGCCGGCGCAAAGGCGAACGGCAGGATGGTGCCCTTGAAGTACGGCCTGAAGAACGGCGACATCGTAGAGATAATGACCTCGCAGAGCCATAATCCATCGAAGGACTGGCTCAAGTTCGTCGTCAGCTCAAGGGCAAAGGCGAGGATAAGGCAGTGGATTAAGACCGAGGAGAGGGCCAAGTCCATTGAGCTCGGAAAGGAGCTCCTTGAAAAGGAGATCTCCAGGCACGGCCTCGAGCCCGGGAAGGTCCTTAAGACGGACGAGCTGGAGAAGGTGGCTGCCGCTTTGAGCATTCAGGGCGCCGAGAGCCTCCTTGCATCCGTAGGCTACGGCAAGCTCTCCGTTTTTACGGTCCTCGGCAAGATGCTCCCGCATGAGAAGCTCAGAGACAGCCAGAAGTTCTCCTTCAAGCGGATGTTCGACAAATTGAAGCCCGGCGAGAAGGACAACCGGAGCGCCATCATGGTGAGCGGCGTCGATGACGTGCTGGTGAGGTTCGCCAAGTGCTGCAACCCTCTGCCCGGCGACGAGATAGAGGGCTTCATAACCCACGGCCAGGGCGTGGCCATACACGCCGCAGGCTGCCAGACCTTGCTGCACATCGACCGCGACAGGAGGATAGAGGTCGCCTGGGACAAGAAGGCCAAGGTAAAGAGGCCTGTGAGCATACAGGTCGTCTCGAGGAACGAGAAGGGCCTCCTTGCCGAGATGTCCAACGCTATCAAGAACGCGGATTCGAATATCACAAGCGCGAACATAAGGACAGACCAGGAGGACAAGGCTGTCTGTACCTTCGAGGTGGAGGTAAGCGACGCCAACCACCTCAAGTCAATAATATCCGCGCTTAAGAAGATAAAGAAGGTCATCAAGGTCGAGAGGATAAAGGGCGGGGCGCTCTCAGAAGGAGTATCGTAAACTAAGCCGTAGTCATGCGAAGATTTTTTTCCTCACCCTTGACAGGGGAGGACTAAGGTGGTAGTGAATGCACGCTTTACACCCTCCCCTCATTCCCCTCCCGTCAAGGGAGGGGAGAGTGAAATGTCCTGTGTGGCAGCATATTTCTTGTGAGGTGCTATGAAAAAGGAAGAGATAAAAAGCCAGAGGGCGCCGGGTGCAATAGGCCCGTACTCGCAGGGAATAAGGATGGGAAGGTTCCTCTTCCTCTCCGGCCAGATACCGATCGAGCCGTCCTCAGGCGAAGTGCTCTCGACTGAGATCGGGCCTCAGACCAGGCAGGTGCTGAAAAATCTTCAGGGAGTCCTCGAAGAGGCGGGCGCGAGCATGAAGGACGTGGTCAAGACGACCGTTTACTTGAAGGACCTCTCGAATTTTTCCGAGATGAACGGCGTCTATGGGGAGTTCTTCAGCGCCCCGTATCCGGCGAGGGCTACCGTCGAGGTCAGCGCTTTGCCAAAGGGTGTAGAGGTAGAGATAGACGCGATAGCAGTAGCGGGGGATGAGGAATAAAAAAGGCCTGCCGCTTCCGGCAGGCCTTAATGTGATGACAGGTTAAATCAGGCGGCCTTTATAACAGACCCTGAACGGAGACACCTGCTGCAGACCCTGATCTTCTTGACCTGGCCGTTCCTTACAGCCTTTACGGTCTGAAGGTTCGGGTTCCACCTTCTCTTGGTCTTGTTGTTGGCATGGCTGACGTTATTCCCGAAGGAAGGGCCTTTTCCGCATATTTCACATGTAGCTGCCATGGTGATTACCTCCAAAAATTATTGAATTTGTATTTTTAGCATAACAGCCCGTGTATTGCAAGTTTTTTTTAAAATCCTTTTGGGTAAAATAGGTTCCCCGACGCGCCTTGAGTGCGCCATACCGGATGAAGAAAACGAAAATAATCATAATTTCTGGCATATTGGCCTTCTTTGCCGCCTCAGCCTGGCTCTTTCTCGATTTCGTGAAAGATACGAGGTCATACAGGTCTGTTGGCAGGGGCGCTGACGCAATCGTCGTCCTCACGGGCGGCCGGGGCAGGACAGCGGAGGGGCTTACTCAGCTCAGGAAGGGCAAGGGCGGGGTACTCATATTGAGCGGCGTGCACGAGGACGCTGACCTCGATTCGATATTCCTCAACAGGGTGAACACGGTCGAGCGCACGAACATAGTCCTTGAGAAGCGTTCTACCAGCACATACGAGAACGCAGTAGAGGTGAGAAAGATACTGGAGGAGAGGGGATTGAAGTCGATGGTCCTTATCACCTCAGGCTACCACATCAAGAGGGCCCATTATATCTTCACCAATGTCATGCCGCCGGAAATTGCGGTAGAGTCCTACAGCGTGATGACGCCCAACTTCGATACCGAGAGATGGTGGTCAGGAAAGAGTCTGGGCCTCCTGGCAATAGAGTTCCTCAAATACTACTGGTATGTGGGAAAGTTTGCCGTCCTTGGCCCGCCGGCCCTCCCGAAGATAGCCAATGCCGCTGCTTAAAAAAAATTCCCTCTTGTTTTAAGGGGGGAATAAAAGAGCTACAGTTCAACTCGGTATCAGATCTCGATACTCTCTCCGGGCTTCATGACATTTACCTTTACCGGTTTTCCGGCGAGCACAAGCCTGAAGGCCTCCGGGTCCTGCCTTATTACATCGAATGTATTGTAGTGCATGGGGATGACTGCCTTTGGCTTGAGGAAACCAACTGCCCTTGCCGCGTCCTCTATGCCCATCGTGAAGTTGTCGCCTATGGGGAGCATTGCGCAGTCTATTTGATTTATTTCGCCGATGAGGGCCATGTCCGAGAAAAGGCCGGTATCTCCGGCGTGGTAGACGGTCTTGCCGCCCATGGTCACGATAAAGCCGCACG
>C687J29651_10000646_pt1 | contig 14248 bp, 12 predicted proteins | sample RifCSP13_1_FD_29651 | JGI IMG/M metagenome (IMG submission 29651) | reverse complement strand
CTGATTACACGGATAAAAGATTAGATTTCACAGATTAAAACCCATTGAAATATCTGTGTAATCGTTTTTCCTAATCTGTGTAATCAAGGCTGTTGATGCCTCTTTCAACAGCCTGTTAATGACTGGATTCCTGCTTCCGCAGGAATGACATCTCAGATATGGCACATGCAGAACAAAACACCTGACAGCCTGCCGCACAGCTACCCATTCAGATTTCTGGATAGAGTCCTTGAATTAAGCGCTCAAAAGGGAACCGCTGTAAAGAATATCAGTGTAAACGAGGCATTTTTTACGGGCCATTTCAGGGAAAACCCCATAATGCCCGGCGTCCTGATTGTAGAGGCGATGGCGCAGCTTGCAGGGCTTGTTATGAATTTTGGCAAGAAGGAAGGGGGCATAGCATATCTTGCCCAGATAAAGGATATGAGATTCAGGAAGCCTGTTGCACCTGGCGACCAGCTCAGGCTTGTAGCGGAAACGAAACAAAACTTTGAGAGATTGGCAAGTTTCTCTGTAACGGCATTTGCTGATAATAAGGTTGTTGCAGAAGGCGAACTGGTGATGGCCGCTGGTTAGGCCTGTAATCAAAAAATACCTATTAAAAAAGAGAGCTGATAATAAGGTTGTTGCAGAAGGCGAACTGGTGATGGCCGCTGGTTAGGCCTGTAATCAAAAAATACCTATTAAAAAAGAGAGGAGGTCTGGATATGGCAAGGATATTATGTTCAGCGATATTTAGCATAGCTGTTTTTCTATCCAATACTGCCTTTTCCCAGGATATGGGCTTTGAGGTAAAGGCCTACAAGGACCGTTTTGAGCCGCAGTCCATTACCGTAAAGAAGGGGGAGAAGGTAAGCATTAAATTCATATCTGCCGATGTTGACCATGGCATCCACCTCGACGAGTTTGGCCTTAAAAACACCATTATCCCTGAAAAGGATTCTGTCACGCTGGAATTTACAGCAGATAAAACAGGCACATTTTCCTTCCCGTGCACAAAGTATTGCAGCTGGAGGCATCTTGTGGGGATGAGGCCGAAGTTTGAGATTAAAGTGGTAGAGTGATGTATTCAACAGGCATAGACATCGCATCCATTGAGAGGGTGAAAAAATCCAGCAATGATGATGCCTTTCTTGACAGACTGCTTACAGACAGCGAAAGGAAGTACATATTCTCCAAAAGGCATCCCTATAAGCACCTTGCAGGCAGATTTGCCGCAAAGGAGGCTGTTATGAAGGCCCTGGGCACAGGCTGGAGCAAGGGTATCGGGTGGAAGGACATTGAGGTGGCAAATGCGCCTGACGGAAGGCCTGAAGTAAGACTGCATTCAAACGCTGCCGTCATGTATAAAAAGGTTTTGCTGAGTATCTCATATGCAGATGGCCTTGCCGTGGCATTTGCCGTTATTGAAGATAGTGAGGCGCATTAATTCCTATCCATGAACTACCTTATAGTAATCCCTGCCTATAACGAAGAAAAATATATCAAAACTCTTCTTAATAACCTGTCCGGCATCACAAAAAACATTGTGATTATTGATGACGGTTCAAGGGACAACACGTATGAGATTGTAAAAGAGATGAATATCCCTGTGATACATCAATCCCACCAGGGCAAGGGCGCTGCCCTCAAGACAGGTTTCAAATATGCCCTTGAAAGGGAATATGAGTGGGTAATTACAATGGACGGCGACGGCCAGCACGGCTGGCAGGATATCCCTTGCTTTGTTGAGGCGATGTCCAAGGGAAAGAGCGATATAATCATCGGCTCAAGGATGGATGATATTGCCGGGATGCCGTTTATTAGGAAGGTTACGAATAAATTTATGTCAAGGCTGCTGTCATGGCTTATAGGAAGCAGCATTTCAGACACCCAGTGCGGTTTCAGGGCCATAACCTCTGGGGTTTTAAAGAATGTAACTCTGGAAACCTCTCATTACGATACAGAGTCAGAGCTTATCATGAAGGCAGGGAGGGCTGGTTATAATATCTCCTCCATACCCGTGAAAACAATCTATAACGGCTCAGAGAGCCATATAAATAAATTTCTGGATACTGTGCGTTTCATAAGGCTTTTATGGAAGACATTATGACANTCAACGAAGCAAGCCTCCATCGTGTCCCNTGCAATATATGCGGTTCTTCCAAAGAGAGATTCATCANAACCCAAAACTCCTGCCGTGTTGTGGAATGNATGGAGTGCGGCTTTGTGTATGTTAACCCGCGGCCTCGNGACGAAAAACTCAAGGAGCTTTACCTGAACTATCTGCCGGAAAAGATTGAAGACCCGTTGCAGTGGAATNTATATATGAAGGGTGTCTTTAAAAAAGCGGCATATATTATNACGGAGATGTTTCCAAAGGGCGGAAGGCTGCTGGATATCGGCTGCGGTTATGGTTTCTTTCTTTCAGAGATGAAGGCAAGAGGCTGGGAGACATATGGGATGGATGTGTCGTCAACAGCAGTGTCCTATGCTTCGGGCCGCGGCCTTAATGTTGCGCTCGGAACGCTTAAGGATATTAAATACCAGGATGATTTCTTTGATGCAGTAACCATGTTCTANGTCCTTGAGCACCTCCCTGACCCCCTTGATGCCCTAAAAGATATAAGAAACATTCTCAAGCCCGGAGGNTTGCTGATTTTGAGGCTTCCCCATACAACACCCATTGTGAGGCTCTTATCCTTCTTCGGCATAAATAATAATCTCTATGACCCGCCGTTTCATTTGAATGATTTCTCACCAGCTGCCACAAAGGTAATTTTAGAAAAGGCAGGTTTCAAAAATATCTGCACAATCATCGGCGGTTTCACAAGTCCGATATCTATGCCTGTGAGGCTTGTAACAGCATTTTTCGGACTGATAGCAGAGGCAGCATGTATCATGAGCTTCGGTAAATTCCTTCTGCCCGGTGTTGCCAAGACTACTATCGCTGAAAAACAAAGGTAACCTGCTGTTCGTAGTTGGCGGTTCGGAGTTTGCAGTAACTACGAATTTTTTTTAGCCGCCGTCTGCCTCAATATCTCACTGGCTGTCTTGAAGCCGGAATATGTTGCGGTTATCACGCCGCCGCCTAAACCATCCCAGTGGCCTGCAAGATAGAGATTCTTCACCCCTGTCTTTATCGGTCTTAACCATGGTATCGGCTTCCAGCCATAGGCAGCGCCTCTGAAATTGGCAGTGTATCTTTCAAGGGTTGCAGGGGTTGCAGCCTCTCTACATACAACATGTTTGCTGAGCCCCGGAATAATCTTCTCCGCCTTTTTTAAAACCATATCCGAAAGCCTTTGTTTTTCCGTCTTCCACGACCCGGCATAAGAATACTCCGTCAGTTCAGGAATCATGAGCGCATGGCAGTTGGGAGGGGCCATTGAATGGTCATGCATAGTCGGTATGGCAACGCCGACCGGGGTCTCCTCTGTAAACGAATTTCTAAAATCAAACACCTTTTCCATATCGAATGAAGGAAAATAGCAGATGCTTGAGGAACTGCCGAGAAAACTCAAATCCATTGCCGCGCCTATATAAAGGATAAAAAATGAAGGCGAGACCCCGTAATCNTCAACCCTTTCCCGGCATGATGAGGCATGACCGCCGNTGTCCAGGATAGAACAAGTCCTGAGATAATCAATATTNGATACAATGAAGTCTGCCGTATACTCAGNCCCGTCNGCATCAGCCACAGCTGCGGCAGTATTGTTGTCAGTAATAATCNTTGATGCCTCTTTNTTAAATATGATATGCCCGCCCTTTTGCTTTATTCCTTTAACCAGCGCATCNGCAAGCTTCTGGCAGCCGCCTGCAGGTCTGTATGCCCCTGAGATAAAATAGCTCATAAGGAGAGACGACATGTTGATCGCTGATGTCCTGGACGGCGGAAGTCCGAGGAATTGACACCTGTCAGACAAAACAGATTTAAGCCTTTCGTCACAGAGATAATCGTCCATTAGATTTTTATAGGTAATGCCGCCGTATTTTAGAAAAACAGAGGGCAAGGCAGGCTTATCCCCCCTGCTCTGCATCATCTCGTTAGCCCAGCCTGTTATCCCACTGTATATATCCGCAGCTTTTTCAAAAAAGCCATCTATCCCCTTTTCCTGCGGAAAGAGCCTCTTCAGCTCTTCTATAGACGCATTTATGCTGCTCCATGTTTTTACACGCATCCCCGGGAAAATGCTCTCCCTTACAGGGTCAATCTTAATAAGGTTTACCTCCTCTTCAACACCAAGCTTCTTAAGGAGGTAGGTGATNGCNCCGTCNTTATCCCCGCCGCTGAAACAATCCACCGCGCTGTCAAAGGTAAAGCCCTTACGCTTAAAAGAGGTCAGATAGCCGCCGGCCGCCGGATTCTTTTCAAGGACAAGGACCTTAACCCCCTCGCTTGCAAGAATTCCCGCACATGCCAGACTGCCTATGCCGCCGCCTATTATTACGACATCATAATCCTTCATCCCGTTAGACATCCTTTCTGAATCAAGACTCTGTTTAACACCTAAACCCCGCAAGACCTCCGGTCTCTAACGGGGTAAACCCCCGATAGAAGAATTATAAGGTCTAACGGGATTCATCATTTTTCAAAATAGTGTATAAGGGCAGGCAGGAAAAACAATGCGCACAGNAGGCATGCTGCCACGCCTGCTGTTATTACAATGCCAAGGGTTGCCATACCCTGATATTCCATTGTCATCAGGGAGCCGAAGCCGGCTATTGTAGTCATGGCGCACATGATAACAGTCTTGCCGGCATGTTTAACCGATGCCTCCGCGCTCCCCTGCCTGCTTTCAAGGTAGNCCTGCATAATATAGACACCGTAATCCACGCCTATACCAAAGAGAAGCGTAATGGCGCCGATATTTATATAATTGAACTTCATNCCTGTCATTCCCATAAAACCCAGCGCCAATGTAAAACCGATGAACAGCGGTATGAGGACGAGGACCGCCCTCCTCAGGGTTTTAAACTGCATGTAGATGATAAAAAATATCAGTATGCATGCAATAGCGGCTGCGGCAATACTCTCCCGGATGATGGAGTCTTTGAGGCCTGCNAACATGATTGGGGCGCCGGTTATGCTGAAATCTTTCCCCANCCCTTTTATTTCTTCCTGCAATAACGTTATCGCTGCGTCATCCCAGATNCCATTNCCCGGATAAAGATATGCTGCGACTTTCAGTTTTTCNCCATTATAAAAATATCCTATTTTCTTNTCATTGATATTTTCAACTGCCTCCAGCCCTATCGGCTTGCTTATTCCAATAGCGTTCCTGATAGTTTTTATATATGTTGCATAACGCCCGTCAANAGCAAAGCCGTTTTCTTTTAATGCATTTATAAACACCTTCTCCATTTCGTTGATGCCNATGGAATCCTTTATCCCCTTAANGGCTGAGAGGACTTCCCTTTGCCGGGAAGGCGGCGGAAGGAAAGGCCTAAGGCTGCTGTGGCTGGCTATAGTCCCTTTCTCTCTCCATTTGCCAATGATGGTTTCAAGCTCATCGTACCGCTTCATCAGCCCTTCCCTGTCTTCAGCCGANNNAGAAATCATCAAAGGGTTTTTCTGCTTTCCGAAACTCTCCNCAACCTCNTTTTCCATTATCATAACCTNGCTTTTCNTAGGCCCTATGGCTTCGGGGTTGTTGTCAAACCTTATGTTGGGGAGCTGCNCCAATGCCAGNACCAGCAGGGATATGCCTGTAAAGATAATCAGCCNGGGATAATCCTTTACTATNCTGCTTATGCCCTCCATTCCAAACCCCTGCTCCTTGCTGCGGAAAAGCAGGCCGGTCTTGTAATTCTCTACCAGCATTATCAGGGATGCCATAAATAGCAGGGTGGAAATGAGGCACGCAAGTATGCCTATGCCTGCAACAATCCCAAGCTGGTAAAGCCCTTTAAAGTTTGTGGCGATTATGCTGAAGAATGCGGTGGATGTGGTAAGCGCGCCTGTGACAACGCCGGGGGCGGCGCAGGTAAGGGAGGTGTAAAGCGCTTGTCTTATATCTCCGGTTTTTATAAATTCGCTCTCGCACCTGTTGAAGATATGGATTATGTAGTCTATGCCGAGGCCCATAAGCATGGCGGTGATTATGCTGCTTCCAAGATTAAGGCTTCCGAANATGAGATAGGCAATGCCGAGGGTCCACGACAGGGCCGCCAGCAACGTTGCCGCTGCGATTATAACGACAGCAAACCTCTTCCTGTATACAAACTGAAACAGGAAAAAAACAAGTATTGTGGATNTCGCCGCATTTATGAACACATCCTTCTGCACTGTTATCTGGGATTCAATGGCGTAGGCATAGGGGCCTGTAAGCCCTATCTGCAAGTCATTGTTCCCGCTGAATTCCTTTTTTGCGTCTTCAACTATNTGGTCNATTTCTGCNNTAAGCCTTTTTACGAACATNATGTCCCTGCTTGAGTGGAGNGGCCTTGCAAAGATGAGGAGCATGNAATTGTCTTCGNTTATATAGTAGCCGTGCCTTATGCTNAGCCTGACTGAATTGCCCTGGGCAAGGGATAAAAGCATTANAGAGCGTATATTCAGGGGNTCCTGCAGGATAAGCTCAANATCAACGGGCGTGCCTACCGGCGACAGGAGCTGTTTTTTATTCTGCCTTATCTGCTTTTCTATGCCTTCCTTTGTAAGTCTTNCTTTTAACTTCTCCAGCGCCTCCCTGTTGAGGAAGAGGGGGAAATTCCCTGCTGTTATGCCTTTATTCAGGTTAAGGATATTATAATCTGCATATTCTATGAAGGGCGATTTTTCAAGCCTCTTGCCTATATATTCCGCCAGCCCGATATATTCTTCAACTTTCTTATCCGTGGATTTCAGGACGATGATAAGATTGCTCATGCTGCCGAAGTCATCAATAAAATTTACAAATGTATTTACTACAGGGTTTTCTGCAGGCAGGGCATCCATGATATCGGTCTTAATGTCTATCCTGAATATGAGGATGGAGGACAGGATTACAAGGATGAGCGAGGCTGCTACAATTAATTTGTGGAACCTGAATATCAATGAACTTATCGTTTGCAGGAGGTTTAGCATAGACACGGCAGCTCTATGGGTTGCAATGAAATTTAATGCTACGGATACTAACACAGAACTATTGAACATTACAAACCTTAAACCCCTTAAGCCCGGGCNGTACATTTTCCGGCAAATTGCGGCCTTGGCACAGCGGATATAAAAAACGAATTTTCCCTTTGACAAACTTTTTTCTACCTGCAATAATTGGCCTTATTTTTAAAATTCGATTGTATAGAAGCTTATAGATGATCTCAGAAAACAAAAGACTCAAGAACACACCCCTGCATCAAACCCATAAAGAACTCAATGCAAGGCTGGTTCCTTTTGCAGGATGGGAAATGCCTGTGCAGTACACGGGCGTNATAGAGGAACATCTTAATGTCCGCAAGGCCTGCGGNCTTTTTGATGTAAGCCACATGGGTGAGATAGAGATATCCGGGCCTAAGGCCCTTGAGGCGGTTCAGGCCATAACAACCAATGATGCCTCTAAACTCAAAGAGGGGCAGATACAGTACACGCTTCTATGCTATCCGGAGGGTGGCGTGGTGGATGATATTACCCTTTACAAATTCAGCGGCGCAAGGTATATGCTCTGTGTCAACGGCTCCAACACAGAAAAGGATTTCAACTGGATAAGGGAAAAGGCCGGCCATCTGGCGGACATAAGGGATTTGAGCAATAATTTTGGGCAGCTTGCTATTCAGGGTCCCCTGTCCGTTGAAATATTACAAAATACTTGCAATCTTGATTTATCTTTAATAAGGTATTACCACTTCAGGGAGGGAAATATTGCAGGGGTGGATGCAATTATTTCCAGGACAGGATATACAGGTGAGGATGGCTTTGAGATTTATGTGCCGTGGGATAAAACAGTAAAGGCATGGCAGGCGCTGATGGAGGCCGGCAGAGGCTTCGGAATAAAACCCGCAGGACTGGGGGCGAGGGATACTTTAAGGTTAGAGATGGGCTTCCCTTTGTATGGAAATGAGCTTGACGAAAATACAACTCCGCTTGAGGCAGGCCTGGACAGGTTTGTAAAGTTTGACAAGCCTCATTTTATCGGCAAGGATGAGCTGGAAAAACAGGCGCGGCAGGGCATAAATAGAAGACTCGTTGGTCTCGAGATGACAGAGCAAGGCATACCGCGCAGCCACCATAATATCATTGCAAATAACAGGATTGTCGGCAATATAACAAGCGGGACAATGTCCCCCACCCTCGGCAGGGGTATTGGCATGGGTTATGTAGAGACCGCCTTTACACCTATCGGCACGGAATTGGGGGTTGAGATAAGAGGCAAGATAAAAGGGGTAAGGGTTGCGAAAACCCCGTTTTATACAAAAAAAACCGTCAGGGTAGCGGCAAATTATAATCCATAAAAAGAAAGGAGAGGAAAAAATTATGGAATTCCCGAAAGACATAAAATATACCAAGGAGCATGAATGGGCAAGGACTGAGGGTAATATCATTACGGTAGGGATTACTGACTACGCGCAGGACTCGCTTGGAGATGTTGTCTATCTTGAGCTTCCGGCTGAAGGGACGACCGTGACGAAAGATGAAACATTTGGCGTTATAGAATCTGTAAAGGCAGTATCCGACCTCTATTCACCCATCACAGGAACTGTGATAGAGGTTAATGACGCCCTGGTTGACAATCCTGAGGTGATAAATGACGACCCCTACGGGGATGCGTGGATACTAAAGGTGGAAATGAACGCCCCGGCAGAACTTGCCGAACTGCTGACAGCCGATGAATACAAAAAATATGTGGAGGAGGAAAAGTAGATATTAAATTGCAAAATGAAGATTGAAAATTGTAAATTTAAAGAAATTTCAATTTTGCATTTTTCATTTTACACTTTGTACTTAAACGAAGTTTACCATGCCTTACATACCCCATACCGAGAAAGACATCAAGGAGATGCTCAATGCCATTGGTATTGCATCTGTAGAAGGCCTGTTTAACTCCATCCCAGACAGCTTAAAAATAAAAGAAACACTGAATCTGCCCCCTGCCCTGTCTGAGCAGGAATTGCTCCGTGAGTTGACGGAACTTAGCAGAAAAAATGCTACTGCCGGAGAATATGTATCTTTTCTGGGCGCAGGCGCATATCATCATTACATCCCAAGTCTTGTAAACCATTTAATATCCCGCTCTGAGTTTTATACAGCCTACACACCCTATCAGCCTGAGATAAGCCAGGGCACATTGCAGGCCATATTTGAATACCAGACGCTTATATGCCAGCTAACAGGCATGGAGGTTGGCAACGCCTCCATGTATGACGGCGCATCTGCAACCGCTGAAGCTGTTTTAATGGCAAGGAGGATTAACAATAAACCTGATATAGTTTTAAGCTCAGCCCTGCACCCTGAATACCGCGAAGTGATTCGCACATATCTTGCTAAAAATGATGCCGGGATAAAAGAGGTCCCATACTGCACAGAAAAGGGCAAGACATTGCCGGAGGCAGTGGAACAGGCAATAGACGCCAGCACCTCCTGCCTTGTAATCCAACACCCGAACTTTTTCGGCTCCCTTGAAGATGTAAAAACTATTTCAGAGATTGTCCATAAAAATAACAGCATCCTTATAATTGCCATAACAGAGCCCATATCCCTCGGCCTTCTCAAACCGCCGGGAGAACTCGGTGCAGATATTGTGGCAGGCGAGGGACAAGCATTTGGGAATGGTCTGAATTTTGGAGGCCCGTACCTTGGCTTTTTTGCAACGCGGGAAAATTATTTAAGGCAGATGCCGGGGAGGCTGGTTGGGGAAACTGTTGATAAGAGAGGGCGACGCGGATATGTCCTTACCATAGCCACAAGGGAACAGCATATACGCAGGGAAAAAGCAACATCAAACATATGCACAAATGAAGGGCTCTGCGCACTAACAGCATCCATCTATCTGACGGCCCTCGGCAAAAAAGGACTTATGGACATGGCAAAACTGAACCTGTCCAAGGCGCAATATCTGAAAAAAGGCCTCGCGAATATAAAAGGCGTAAAGATTGCCTTCACAGCGCCCACGTTCAATGAATTTGTAATTGAGACAGAAAAAGAACCTGATGTTGTAATAAAGGCGCTTTTAAAGAAGGGCATAATCACAGGACCTTCGCTGAAGAGATTCTATACAGAGCTTGCAAAGCACATGCTTGTATGCGTGACCGAGATGAATACAAAAAAAGACATGGATATTCTTATGGAGGGGCTTTCCAGGATATGAAGCCTGATGCAGCAAGGGGTTTAACCATGGAAGAACCCCTTATCTTTGAAAAAACAGCAGAAACAAGAAGGGGCATCTCCATCCCAAAATCAGATGCCGGTGAAGTTGCCCCGGAAGATGTCATACCCATGGAGTTTTTAAGGGAAGACATCCCCGGATTCCCTTCTGTCTCTGAAATGGAGACTGTAAGACATTTTGTAAGGCTTTCCCAGTGGAACTTCGGCGTGGACACCGGTTTTTACCCGCTTGGCTCATGCACCATGAAATATAATCCTAAGATAAACGAGGATATAGCAAGGCTTTCGGGATTTTCAAATGTCCATCCATACCAGCCTGAAGAGCTGAGCCAGGGGGCCCTGCGGCTAATGTATGAACTTGAGGGCTTTTTAGGTGAGATAAGCGGTATGGATGCAGTAACGCTACAGCCTGCCGCAGGCGCGCATGGGGAATTGTGCGGCATGCTTATGATAGCCGCATATTTTAAAGACAAGGGGAGGCCGAGGAAAAAGGTTATTATACCTGATACAGCCCATGGCACAAACCCTGCAAGTTCCGCACTTGCCGGTTTTTCAATTGTTTCAATAGAAGAATCCAAAGGCGTTATAGCGCCGGAGGCTGTGGAATCGGTAATGGATGAAGATACAGCCGCCCTTATGCTGACCAATCCCAATACCCTCGGCCTTTTTGAAAAAAACATAAAGGAGATAGCAGAGATAGTCCATAAAAGAGGGGGCTTTATCTATTGTGACGGCGCCAATCTGAATGCGCTTATGGGCATTGCAAAACTCGGGAATATGGGCGTTGATGTTATTCAGTTTAATCTACATAAAACCTTCTCAACTCCGCATGGCGGAGGCGGGCCGGGGAGCGGGCCGGTGGGCGTGAAAAAGGCTCTTGAACCATATCTTCCAAAACCGAGGATAAACAAAAAGGGCAGGAGGTTCAGCCTTGACTACAAAAGGGCAAAGAGTATTGGAAAACTAAGGGCATTTTATGGAAATTTCGGCATTATGGTGCGGGCATACAGCTATATAAGGGCGCTGGGACCGGACGGCCTTAAGAAGGCAACTGAAATGGCTGTGCTTAATGCCAATTATGTAAAAGAAAGATTAAAAAGCCATTATCATCTCCCCTATGACCAGACCTGCATGCACGAAAGCGTATTCTCTGATAAATTCCAGTCTAAAAACAATGTCCATACACTGGATATTGCCAAGAGGCTTATAGACTATGGCTTTCATCCGCCTACGATATACTTCCCGCTTATTGTGCCGGGTGCAATAATGATAGAACCCACAGAAACAGAGACAAAAGAAACTCTGGACAGATTCATTGATGCCATGATAAATATTTCAAAAGAAGCTGATGAAAAACCCGATATGGTCAGGGATGCCCCGCAAAATACGAGACTGGGGAGACTTGATGAGGTAAAGGCAGCGCGGAATCCGGTGCTGAGATGGAAGGGATAAAAACAATGAGTAATTACGAATTACGAATGATGAATTATCCCTTCAATTCTTAATTCCTAATTCTTAATTCATAATTGCATTTTCACGGAGGTTTACATGGACAGGAATCTTGCCATAGAAGTTGTAAGGGTTACAGAGGCTGCGGCGCTTGCCAGCGCGCGATTAATGGGGAAGGGCGATGAAAAGGCCGCTGACCAGGCTGCTGTGGATGCAATGAGGAAGGCGCTTAACTCCATAAGGATGTGCGGGACAGTAGTCATAGGCGAGGGTGAAAGGGATGAGGCGCCCATGCTTTATATAGGCGAAAAGGTCGGCTGCGGTAACGGCGGCTCGGATGTAATAGATATTGCCCTTGACCCTTTGGAGGGAACCACACTTACAGCAACAGGCGCGCCGAATGCGCTTTCAGTAATAGCCATTGCGCAGAATGGCAACTTCCTCCATGCGCCAGACACATACATGGAAAAGATTGCTGTCGGTCCCGGCGCAAAAGGGGCAATTGACCTTAACAGGACGTCTACAGAAAATTTAAGGAATATAGCAGACAGCAAAGGGGTAAATATTGAAGACCTCACAGTTATAATCCTGAACAGGCCGAGGCATAAAGACCTCATTGACGAGGTAAGAAGGACAGGGGCAAGGATAAAGCTTATTCAGGACGGGGATGTATCAGCAGCCATTGCTACTGCAAAAGAAGGCAGCGGTGTTGATGTGCTTATGGGCATAGGCGGCGCGCCGGAAGGTGTCATAGCCGCAGCAGCCCTGCGGTGTGTGGGCGGCGATATGCAGGGCAGGCTCAAACCGAGAAACAACGAAGAGATAGAACGGGCAAAAAGGATGGGCATAAAGGATATAAATAAGATTTACAGCATAGAACAACTTGCCAAAGGCGATGTAATGTTTGCAGCCACAGGCGTTACAGAAGGTGATTTCCTGCGGGGTGTCAGATTTTTTGGCGGCGGCGCAGAAACCCATTCCGTGGTAATGCGGTCAAAGACCAGGACAATCCGGTATATAACAGCAACTCATCACTTTGAACACAAGCCGAATTATTAAATCGCTGTCCATAAAGACATACTCCCCATAACATAAAGAGACATCAGGATAATCTATGGCAGATAGGGAAACAAAAGACCCTAAGGAACTCAAGAAGATTGTCACAGTTCCGCTCAGATTACTGCTGCTGACAACATTTTTTATCTTTACAGCAGAACTCTGTGTTATATACGCCATTTTTTCATACCTCCCCCCCTTGCCTGTTTTTGAGGAGACCTTAATTGATTCCCTGCTGTTAACTATTCCCGTATTTCCACTCCTCTACCTATTCTTATTCCGACCGCTGCTCCTTAATATAACTTACCGCAAAAAGGCAGAAGAGGCATTGGAAAGGTCATATCATAACCTGGAGATTCGCATAAATGAAAGGACAGCAGAACTTGCAAATACTGTTAAAGCCCTTCAGGCAGAGATAGCTGAACGGATGGGAATAGAGGAAGCGCTGAAAAAAAACAGGGCAAGTCTTGTGGAGGCCCAGAAGATAGCCAGATTAGGGAACTGGGACTGGGATATTGTGAACAATACATTGCACTGGTCTGATGAGATATACAGGATATTTGGCATTAAACCAGACGAATTCGGCGCAACCTATGAGTCGTTCGTAAATTTTGTTCATCCCAATGACAGGGAATTTGTTAAAAATGCTGTCAATATGGCATTATATGCAAAAAGAACCTACAACATTGACCACCGTATTGTCAGGCCTGATGGCACAGAGCGCATAGTAAATGAGCAGGCTCATATTAAATTTAATGAGGCAGGCAATCCAATCTACATGATAGGAACAGTCCAGGATGTAACCGATACAAGGAAAATGGAAGCAGAATTTCTGAAAACCCACAAGCTTGAATCTATAGGGCTCCTTGCAGGCGGCATTGCCCATGATTTCAACAATATTCTGACTGTTATCCTTGGCAATATATCACTGGCAAAGGGCTCTCTTGATTCTAAAGATAAGCTGCTTAAGAAATTGACAGCAGCAGAAGAGGCTGTGGAAAGGGCTCAGGGGTTGACCCGGCAGCTGCTGACATTCTCAAAAGGGGGAACGCCTGTCAGGGAAACAGCATCCATAGTGGAATTGCTACGGGATTCAGCCGGTTTTGCATTAATGGGAAGCATGACCAGATGCGAATATATCGTCAATAACGACATATGGCCTGTGGAAATTGATGTGGGTCAGATTAATCAGGTTATTCATAACTTAATCATCAATGCTGAACATGCCATGCCTGAGGGCGGAACAATCACTATAACCATTGAAAATATTGATATTGGCATAGAAAATACCCTTGCCTTAAAAGAAGGCAGATATATAAAGGTATCGGTAAAGGACCGCGGCACCGGCATCTCTGAAGAAAACCTTCCTAAGATTTTTGACCCGTATTTCACAACCAAAAAAGCAGGCAGCGGCCTTGGGCTTGCCACTTCATATTCTATAATCAAAAAACACGGCGGATTAAT
>C687J29651_10000643_pt1 | contig 14282 bp, 11 predicted proteins | sample RifCSP13_1_FD_29651 | JGI IMG/M metagenome (IMG submission 29651) | reverse complement strand
CCGCCGACGCGCTTGTGTTCGGCATGCTGTGCTTCGTCTGCCTCCTCTTTGCGCTTGACGTCACCGGTCGCCGCTTTGCCCAGCTGAGAGCCTGGCTGCAACTGCAAGGGCTGGAGGCGCACGCGCCTGAAGCGCGGTTGCTGGACGAAAGCGCGGGCGCAGGCCCTGCCTCGACCCCCGCGACCACGCGGGATTTGCAGCCGCCCGAGCGGAAACCCAAGCCCAGATTGTCCAGCGGCGAGCGGCTGCGCGTCCCGGTCGAGGCCGCCGTGGACGACAAGCCCCGGCCGAAGCGGCGCGACAAACGCCTGCCCTCGCTCGAACTGCTCGACGACAGCGATCTGCGCCGCCCCGCGCAGCGGGAGATTGACGAGACCGCCTCGATCATCGTCAAGACCCTCAAGGAATTTGGCGTGCCGGTCGCGGTCGTGGGCGCGAAAGTCGGTCCGAGCGTGACGCAGTATCAGGTCGAGCCGGGCTTTGTGGAGAAACCCGGCCCGGACGGCGTGAGCAAGTCGTGGAAGGTGCGCGTCTCGCAAATCTCGGCCCTCGCGGACGACCTGGCCCTCGCCCTCTCTGCCAGCACCCTGCGCATCGAAGCGCCCGTGCCGGGCCAGAGCTACATCGGCATCGAGGTCCCCCACCGCCGCACCTCGCTCGTCAGCCTGCGCCCCGTGATGGAGTCCGAGGGGTTCCAGCGCGTCAACGCGCCGCTGGCGATTGCCCTCGGGCGCGACGTCTCCGGCGCGTCCGTCTCCGCCGACCTGGGCGCGATGCCGCACCTGCTCATCGCCGGCACGACCGGCTCTGGCAAGAGTGTGTGCATCACTTCAGTCGTGGCTTGCCTGGCGTGCAACAACACGCCGGACGACCTGCGCATGGTGCTGATTGACCCGAAGATGGTGGAATTGGTGCGCTTCAACGGCCTGCCCCACCTCTACGGCAAGGTGGAGACGGAACTGGACCGCATCCTCGGCGTGCTGCGCTGGGTGGTGAAGGAGATGGACCGGCGCTACAAGGAGTTCGAGCGCGTCGCCGCGCGCAACCTCGACGCCTTCAACGCGAAGATGGCGAAGAAGAAAGACGCCGACCGTTTGCCGCGCATCGTCGTGATCGTTGACGAACTGGCCGACTTGATGATGCAGGCCCCGGACGAGACGGAGCGCACCGTCGTGCGGCTGGCGCAGATGGCGCGGGCGACCGGCATCCACCTGATCGTGGCGACCCAGCGCCCGAGCACCAACATCGTCACGGGACTGATCAAAGCCAATTTCCCCGCGCGCATCTCGTTCGCCGTCGCTTCGGGCATTGATTCGCGCGTGATCCTCGACACGCCCGGCGCGGAAACCCTCTTGGGGCGCGGGGACATGCTGTTCCTCGCTCCGGAAGTAGGCGCGCCCGTGCGTCTGCAAGGCTGTTTCGTCGCCGACAAGGAAGTGGACCGCATCGTGAGTTACTGGCGCGAGCAGATGGCGGACGACGAGCCGGAAGAAGATGTGGTCGAGGCGATGGCCGAAGACGACCAGAACATCAAGCTGAAACCCGGCCAGGCCCCGTGGGACGTCATGCTGGCGCGTGAGGCGGTCGTGGACGACAAAGACGCGCAGATCGAGCAGGCCATCGCCATCGTCAAGAAATACGGCACGGCCAGCGCCTCGCTCCTCCAGCGCAAGATGCGCATCGGCTACCCCCGCGCTGCGCGGCTGATGGACGAGCTTAAAGACATGGGCATCGTTGGCCGCGAGCAGGCCGGCGGCAAGACACGCGAAGTCTTCATTCAGGAAGATGACGACCCGATTGGCGAGCGGGCGGCGAGGTTGATGGAGGATGAGGAAGAGGAGGGGTAAAATCCCAACCCCCAAACTCCGAATCTCGAAGGAGGGATGATGAGATGGCGGAGAAGGGAATGGCGCGGGGCGGTTCTCGCGTCAGCGCTTAGGCCTGATCTGCTGGCGCAGGATGTCCACCATCTCCGCTCCTCCCGCGAAAATCGGCTCCGGAACTTTGCTGCGCCCCATGAGCTCAGAAAGATTCACCGGCCGGCCGGACGCATAAACCAGCGCCGCGCCGGTGCGCTCGAACAGCAGGGACGGGAACGCCAGATCCCACAGGTTGACCGCTGGATCGAAAAACAATGCGGAGACGGCCCCCTTCGCCACCAGGCACAACTGATAAATGGGCGCGCCCAGGCAATAAATGCGGCCCGGAAAATCGATCGTGAACGTGCGATGGTGATTGGTCGGGCCGAAAATGATCGTGCTCGGCTCCAGCGCCGCGGAGAATTTCGGGCGGAGCGGTTCGTCGTTGCAAAACGCTGGGCCATCTTCGCCAGCCCAGAACAATTCTTGGGTGACCGGGTTAAAGGCAGCCCCCGCGACGGGGCGGTCGCCTTTCATCAAGCATACGGCCGGCGTCCAGAGCGGCATTTGCGCCACAAACGCCCGGCTGCCATCCAGCGCGTCCACCACCCAGGCGTGCTCTTCCCCTGTGGCTGGGGGCCGCGACTCCTCGGTCTCCTCGCCGATATAGCCGTACTCAGGCGCGAGCGTGGTGAGCGACAAGCGAAGATAGTTTTCGACCGCTGCGTCGGCCTCGGAGACAACGCTCAAATCGGCCTTGAGGGACCTGGTGACTTTTCCATAGTAGAGCAGAGCCAGTTGTCCGGCCTCGGCGACGATTGACTTTATATCGGCTATCTTGATGGACACGATACACCTCCGCAGGCAAATTCCGAAACTGACTCGCCGTCTGTACAGGCTCAAGATGGCGGCTCGATCAGCGCGGTATCCTTTGAAGCGGGCTTCTGTTCCACCGTCGCGGGTTGCCCGTGAGCCGGGGCAGTGGGGAGCTTCCGGCTGACCGGGAAAAGCTCAAGCCCGAAGCGGCGGTGCAGGACCCCCCACAGGCCATCGGGAGCAATGAGCATCATGATCACCGCGATGCTTCCGAGCAGGATGATGGACCACTCGGCAAAACCGGACAGGTAATTCCGGAGGACGAAAAAGATAATCGCGCCGACAATCGGGCCTTCGACCGTTCCCAGTCCGCCGATGACGACGATAAAGGCCATGAAGGCCGACCACTGGATGCCAAAAGACGCCTGAGGGGTGATCCGCAGCGCGTTCAGGTAGATCAGCCCGCCGACCACGCCTGTGCCAAAGGCGGCGATAATGAAGACCAGCAGTTTGATGCGCGTGATTTTCACGCCGAGGCTCATGGCGGCGCTTTCAGAATCCCGAATGGCAGTCAGGCCTAAGCCCACACGGGAACGCATCAGGAAATACACCAGCGCGATTGATCCGGCCCCGATGCCGACCGCCAGCCAGTACGTGTACTGCTCGCGCAGCGGGCGCGCCATCAGGCCAGCCGCCGTCAGCGAGCGGCCAAGGCCCCCTTTCAGCCATTCGGTCGAACTGGCGACCAGCAATCGAAAGACTTCGGCGATCACCCATGTCCCTACGGCGAAATATCCGCCGCGCAGGCGAAAGGCGAGCGCGGCCGTCGGCAGGGCGATGAGGGCCGCCACCACGCCACCGACGACCACCGCCAGAAACATATTGACGTGCAAGTCGTCCGCCAGGACGATCAGGGTATAACCGCCCAGCCCAATCCAGGCCTGCTGACCGAACGACACCATCCCCCCGTAGCCCGCCAGCAGATTCCACATCTGCGCCAGAGCGAGGAAGTAGATGAGCTCGACGAGGGTGCGCATCTGGTCGGGCGTACCCCACGCTGGGAGGGAAAACAGGGCCGCCAGGAGCAGGAGACTCATGAGAGCCAGTCCGCGCGAGGACATTCGGCGCGGCCTGGGCTGTGAGGTTGATTGCGGGGTCGGCATTGGCGCTCCCACGGCTCACCCGGCTTCGCGCGTACGCGCGAACAGGCCGGTGGGCCTGAACGCCAGCAACGCCAAAGTGGCCAGATGTCCGGCCAACTGAAACCACGCCGGATTCACTTGAGCGCCGATGTTTTGGGCCACCCCCAAAATGATGCCTCCTGCGAGCGTCCCCCACAGATTGCCCAATCCACCGATGATGACTGTCTCAAAAGCGAAGATCAGCCGCGCCGGCCCGTCCGACGGCGCAAATGTCGTGCGGACTCCGAGGAGCACGCCGCCCACGGCCCCAATCGCAAGCGACAGGCCCATCGCCCAGCCGTAAACCTGGCGGCTGTTGATCCCCATCAACTCCGCCGTAGTGGGATCATCGGAGGTCGCCCGGAAGGCCCGGCCCAGCTTTGTGCGCGTGAGGAACACGTGCAGCCCGGTGAGAACCAAGACCGCCGTGGCAAAGGCGATCAACGGCAGAACGCCCAGCGTCACGCCCTGCGCCACCTCGATGCTCGCGGCCTCAATTGGGCCAGCATCCAGCCCCTGCGTATCCGCCGAAAAGCCCAACTGAAGCACATTCTGGGTGATGACCGAAAGCCCAAAGGTGATCATGAGCGGCGGCAACACGCCCTTGCCCACGGCGGCGTTGATCAAGCCGCGCTGCAGCAAGACTCCGATCACAAAGAGCGCCGGCACCACCAGCAGCAAGCTCAGCCAGGGGGACAGGCCGAGAAATTGCCCGGCGAGCAGCACCAGATAGGCAGCCACCACGATCATGTCGCCGTGCGCCAGGTTCACCAGCCGCATCACCCCAAAGATGAGCGACAGCCCCGTGCCATAGAGCGCGTACAACCCCCCCAGCAGAATTCCCTGCGCGACGATGTTCACCCACTGCATACTCAGACTCCAAAGTAGGCCTGAGAGACCTGATCCAGGTTCAGATCGGCCGAGCGGCCTGCTAGGCTGACTCTGCCTTCCAGCAGGCAGTAAACCCGGTCGGCGGCTTTGAGGCCACGGGTGACATCCTGCTCGACCAAAATGACCGTCGTGCCCGCCTCAGCCACCTCGCGCACGACGCGATACAATTCTTGCACAATCAGGGGGGCCAACCCAAGCGAAATCTCATCCATCAAGATCAGGTCGGGGTTGCTCATCAACGCCCGCCCAATCGCCAACATTTGTTGTTCGCCGCCAGAAAGATCCACGCCGGGCACCCTCACCCGTTCTTGCAGGATAGGGAATAAATTGTAAATGGCCTCTCGATGCCAGGGGCCGCGCCGTCCGGAATAAGCGCCGACCTCTAGATTCTCTTCCACCGTCAGGCTGGGGAAAATTCTCCGGCCCTCCGGCACCATCGCAATACCACGCTGGCAAAGCCGATACGCCGGAGAGCCGGAAACCACTTTGCCCCGATAGATCACCTGTCCTCGGCGTGGGATCAACACACCCGCAATTGTGCTCAACAGCGTCGTCTTCCCGGCCCCATTCGCGCCGATGACGGCAACCGTCTCCCCGGCGGCCACTTCCAGGCTGATCCCAAACAGCGCCTGAAACTCGCCGTAGAAGACTTCGAGGTTCTCGACGATCAAGACGCAATCCGCCATCATTCGCGCCATCTCTTACGCCGTTTTCACTGCGACGACCATTCCATCGCCGGCCGGGTAGATCGTGCTGATCACGCGCGGCTCGCTGGCGACGCGGCGGTTGAAGGCGCGAATCGCCTCAGTTTTGAAGTCGGCCTGTTCCGCCCCGACCACCGTGCCGGCCCGAAACGCATTGTGCGCCGCAATGATCCCGCCGACGCGCGTGTTTTCCAGCGCCCAATCAAAATAGGCGTGGTAATCGTATTTCTCGGCATCAATGAACACAAAGTCAAACGGGCCATCGGTCAGACGTTTCAGCGTCTCCAGCGCACTCCCGACGACGATTTCTACCCGGTCGGCCACGCCGGCCATCTCGAAATGCGCCTGAGCGATTTGCGCATAGCGGCGGTCTATTTCCAGTGTCGTCAATTTCCCTCGTGGCGCCAATCCACGCGCGATCCAGATGCCGCTATATCCCCCGAGCGTGCCAATCTCCAGCGCCTTCCCAGCGCCGCTCGCGCGAACGATGACTTGCAAGAAGCGTCCCTCTTCGGGCTGGATGTATTTTGCCGGAAAACCTTTTTCGGGTAATGTCTCCCAGATCCTCCGCAGGGTCTCGTCTTGCGCGGCGAAGAGTTCGGTGATGTATTGGCTGTGCCGGTCGTCGTATACGGTCATTTCGTCATCCGAAATCATGGCCCCAGAAGCGTGCCTCGGGCACGCTGGCGCAAGAGGCACGGCTCCGTCACGGACACATCGCGTTCTTAGTCAACCCCAAGGTAAACTTCTTGAAACTCGCGGCTGGCGAGTACCTCTTGCGGCTGGCCCTCGACGAGCTTGACCCCAAAGTTGATGGCGAGGATACGATCCACCGCCGAGACGAGGGCATGCACGATGTGCTCGATCCAGATGATCGTGATGCGCCGGGAGCGGATTTCGGCGATCATTTCCAACAAGGCATGTACCTCTGGCTCCATCAGGCCGCCCGCGATCTCGTCCAGGAGTAGGAGTGAAGGCCGCGTCGCGAGGGCGCGGGCCAGTTCCAGGCGTTTGCGCTCCAGCAAGCCCAGGTTTCCCGCTAATACGTCGGCGCGCTCTAGCAGGCCGGTCAGTTGGAGCACCTCACGGCACACCGCGTGCGCGTCGTGGTCGCGCCGTTCCGGGCCGCGGCCATACGTTGCGCCGACCAGCACGTTCTCGAAAACCGTCATGCCGACAAATGGACGCGGAATCTGGTAGGTGCGGCCAATGCCTCGGTGACAGCGGACGGGCGCCGGCGCGCGGGTAATATCCACTCCCCGAAACAATATCTGGCCAGACCCAACGCTCAGATCGCCCGAGATCAGATTGAGCATCGTGGTCTTCCCAGCCCCATTGGGGCCGAGGACCCCCAAGGCCTCGCCCCCCCTCAGGCTGAAGGAGAGATNAGTCAAAACCTGGAGCCGGCCGAAAGACTTCGACACCTCGCGGAGCTCGAGAATCTGCGGGGNTGCCGTCTCCGGACTCGTCATGCCTGACTACCTCTCGGCAGACCTTCGGGGTCTAACAGACCCCGAAGGTCTCAGGCGCGCGGAAAACCCCACCCTAGGCACCGGGCATCGGCCGCGTCTGGCCGCCGACCGGGATGTCTGGGTAGGTGCTCGAGGTGATGGTCAATTCAAACGGGAACTCCTTGCCCTTGCCCCACTGGCCTCCCACGAGAGGCGTCTTGGCCACGTTGGGCACCGGCCCTTTCGCCCACGAGAGATGTCCCACGATCGTGTCCAGTTCAGTCGCCTTGAGCGCATCGCGGATGGCCGCTTTGTCGTCTACGTCCTTCGCGCGCTTCAGCGTGTCCGCCGCCACTTCGAACAGGGCGTGGACGAAGCCAATCGGTTGCGTCCACTGCTTGCTCGTCTCGGTCTGGTAGGCGTCGGCCAATTCCTTGGCGCTGGCCCCGGTCAACGACGATTTGAAGGGGTGACTCGGGCTCCACCAGATTTCGCTCGTCAGGCCATCGCCCAGACCACCGCCGATCGCTTCCACGGCCGAGGGGAACAGAGCAGCTTTGCCAACCGTCATGGCCTTGGGGACGAACCCCTGCTGACTGGCTTGGACCAGGAATGTGCCCAGGTCCGGCGGAAGCATGACCCCTGTCACGATCTCGGCCTTCTGATTTTTGAACTGGGAAATCTCGGCCGAGAAGTCGTCTTTCAGGTTTTCGTAGCGGCCCGGATCAACGACCGTGTAGCCCTTTGGCGCCAGCGCGGGCGGGAACCCCACTTCAGGGCTGCTCCAGGCCAGGCCATCGCCGTCGTTGGGCCACATCCCGCCGACCACCTTATCGGTGTCGAGCGAGTCCCAGATGCTGAGGAAGACCCCGATGATGTCCTCCAGGCCCCAGAAGAAATGGTACGTCCACTTGAACTCAGTTTCACCGGGCTTTCCGCCCCGGCCAATAAACCACGGCTGCCACGGCGCAACCGTGGAGATGCACGGCACACCGTTGACTTCGCACTGATCGCCTACCGGGTTCGTGGTCTCCGGGGTCGAAGCCACGACGATGAGATCAATGCCATCCGTCAAGATGAGGTCGGCGGCAGCCTCCGCCGCGCGATTGGGATCGGACTGGCTGTCCTTGACGAGGATTTCCACCGGATGCTTTGCGCCACCGATGGAAATGCCGTCGCCGAATACCGTCCGCACCCCGTCCAGGATGAAACTGTCGGCCTCGCCAAACCCGGCGATGGGGCCGGTCTGTGGGCTGACGTAGCCGATCTTGATCGTCCGCCCCGCTTTGGCGGCTGCCGTGGGACTCGCGGCGGGAGCGCTGGTGGGAGCGGTCGTGGGCGTGGCCCCCGCGCCGCACGCGCCGAGGGCCAACCCGGCGGCTGTCACCCCGGACACTTTCAGAAAGCCGCGNCGTGTGAGATATCTCTTGCCCATTTTTCATCTCCTCCGTATGGTACAGAATATAGAAAGACGTTCGAGCGAGCGTAAGGGCAGCTCTTTCACCCTGCCCGTTTTACAACTTCGACCACGCCTGTGTTTCCATCCACCTTGATGATGTCCCCGTTGCGAATCGAATTGGTGGCGTTCCAGGTGCCCACCACCGCCGGGATGCCGTACTCGCGGGCGGCGATGGCAGCGTGGGTCAACATGCCGCCGGTATCCGTCACCACGCCCGCGATCTTCAGGAAGAGCGGCGTCCAGGCAGTGCTGGTGTAAGGGCAAATCAAGATTTCTCCGGATTGGAGGGTCGGGAACTCCTCAAAACTCAAGATCACGCGGGCCGGCCCCTCGACCACGCCCGGCGATCCCGGGAAGCCCTCCAATCGTTCCACCACCTCCTTTTCTCCCTTGGGATGAAGCACCTCGTCAATAATCCCGAAGACTTTGATCGCGATCGGATCGGTCATCGTCGGGGGCACATTGCCCACCGTCAGAGGCGCATCGGCCTGGCCGGCCTCTTCCCGGTCCTCTTTTCGTTCCTTGATCAGCGGCGGCACGAGCGCCTGGTGATGGTAGGTGCCAATTTTTTCGTCCCACGCCAGATCGCTCAGGATTTCGACCAGCTCGCTGAAGGTCAGGAAGAACACATCATCCGCGCGCTCGAGCAATCCAAAGCGCTGCAATCTTTGCCCGCAGGCCATCAGGGTATTGTGGAGCGCCGCCGTGGAACCCTGATCAATATAGAAACCGTGATCTTCCTGATAAGCGTACACCTCCTGCGCGACGGGGAGGAGCCGCTGAAAAATCGGCTTGTCCTCGGCTGATACGCGCTTCTCAAATTCCGCAATCGCTTGCGTGCGCTGCTGAATGACAGCATTCCGCGCCTGGAACAGCTCCCACCCGGCATCCATGCGCGGGAAGTAGCTCTTGATCGTTTCCAGGACGGGCCGCGGGTCTTCCTTCCAGGTGGCGAAGATCACGTCCAGATGCGCGGCGCTGATCCGGTTGCCGTGGACCTGGAGAAATTCATCGAAGCGCTGGCACCATTCGCGCGCTTCCGGCTTGTTCTTCAAAGTCTCCAGCAGCGTCTCCATCGGCGCGTTCGAGATCGTGTCGCGCAGTCCGGCCTGCTGGGCCATCTTGGCCAGGTTCCACAGTTCTTCGTCGGTTTGCGCCGGCATCGAGGTGAACCCCTTGAGCATGCCGACGAAATCTTTCTCCTCCACGCCGTAGTTCTTGCAGAAGGCTTCAAACTCCAGGTAAATGGTGTCGGCGGGGTACATCAGGATGAAGTGAATTTCCCAGTGCCGCCGGTTGATCTCTTCGCTCTTCTTCAGGAAATCCAGCAGATGGGGGGTCGTCAGGCGGTTCCCGTCCACCGCCGCGAGCGAATTCAGATTGGCGATCACTTCGCTGAGGTACTTGTGGTAATACTCCTTCCAATGATCCTTGCAGTATTCCACCAACCGGCCGAAGTCCTGCGCGCGCCGGGCGACCTCAGCCGGATCGTCAATCAGCGCGAAGCCCAAATACACGCGGCCTTTGTGCACCTTGACGTGCGCCCCTTTGGAGGGCGGCAACTGAGTCTGCTCGGAAGCGACGTGGTACCCCCAGGCGTGGTGTTTTTGGATGGTGGTCATGCCCATCGGCGAGATGGGATAGGGCTGGTGCAAGTCGTCCCGGAACCAGAAGATATTTCGGTCGAAATCCGGCCTGAGCGTTCTGAGTGCGGTCATGCTTCGATCTATCATGGAGAACCTCCTCAGCAGGCAAGTCTTCAGTGATCAGTCATCAGTGATCAGTCTAACCTCGCTTCCCTGCTCACTGATTCTTGAAAACGGATGGCACTTCACCGTGGACGCAAACCGGCGCGCTGGGCAAGTTCTAGGACATGGGCGGCAATTTATAGAGCGCCTCAGCGTTCTGGCCCAGGATCGCGTCCACTTTGTCCGGGGCCAGGTTGATCGCCGTGCCCAAATCCTTGATGGCCTTGATCGCGCCCTCGGGGTCCCCGACCCGATGGGCATAGTCCGTGCCCACCATCAGATGCTCCGGCCCGACCCATTCCAGGCAACACTTCATGGCGGGCAGATAGAAGGACGTGGTGTCAGGATAAACCCGCTTCTGGTAGGTGACATCGGGGGTTTCGTCCAACTCCAATCCCCACTCCTTGCTGTAGCCCTTCCAGGCATGCCGCAGGCGTTGAACGAGATAGGGAACCATTCCGCCCAGGTGAGCGTGCACCATCGTGAGTTTCTGATGCCGCTGGAACACCCCATTGAAGATGAGGCTGATGAGGGACAGGGTCGTGTCGAAGGTGTAGCCGTACAACTGATAGGGGATTCTGAGTTTGTCCAGGACCGGAGCCGTCCACGGAACGGTGGGGTGCATCAAGATAGGCAGTTCCCATTCGCTGGCCATGGCAAAGACTGCATCGTACTTGTCCAGGAACAACGGCTCGCCGTTCACGTTGGAGAACATCTGAATGCCCTTGACGCCCAGTTCCTTGTAGCAACGCTCTAGTTCCTTAGCCGCCGCATCTGGGTCTTGATAGGGAAGATTCGCCATCGCAAAGAAACGGCCGGGGTGATCCTGCACGGCTTTGGCGTAAGCGTCGTTGATCTTTTGCGCCCAATAAACGCCTTCCTTGGCGGGAAGGCTTTCCGGCCCCGGAATAGTGATGCTGATGACCTGGGTGTCCAGCCCGGCGGCGTCCATATCCCGGATACGGGCGGCGAGATCGTAATGGCCGGGCCGGTCAATATGAGCCACACGAACGTCGCCGGGCGCCAGGGCCACGTACGCAGTCGGGCCGGTCTGCTCCACGCGTGGCGACTCCGTGCGGCCCTTGAGGTATTCGAGGTATTCGGGCGGGTACCAGTGGTTGTGAACGTCAACGGTTCGCTGAGGCATAATCATACTCCTTGGGATAGGTTTGGCCTGTTTACTCACCCCGGTCCTTGATCCGGCGAGTTTGCAGAATGTAGAGCGTGCCGTTTTGATAAGCCCATTCGATGTCGGCGTTGAAGTTGAAGTGCTGCTCGATCTGCTTGCTGACCCCTCCCAACTCCATCAACTGCGCATTGGATAGCGTCGGCGCGGTGGCCCGTTCGGGCGGAATGAGTTGCTCCGTTCGCCCGGAGCCTTTGGCCTCGTCCATGGTCACCATCACGGTTTTGTGGGCGATCTTCTTTTGCTTGACGGCCAGGCTGTCTTTATCGAGCACGTAGAAATCGTTCATAGACTTGCCTGAAACGACTGACTCGCCCAGCCCCCAATTGGATTCGATCACCACCTCGTTCGTGGCCTTCGTGATCGGGTTGGCCGTGAACAACACCCCGGCCACGTCTGCGCTGACCATCAGTTGAATCACGCAGGCGATCAGCCCCCGGTCGTGCGGGATGTTCTTCTGCTGGCGGGTAAACGCCGCGCGCACTGTCCACAACGAGGCCCAGCATTCGCGAATCTTCTCAAGCACTTCGGCCTCGCCCAAAACATAATGGTAAGTATCCATCATCCCTGGGAAGGATGAAATTGGGCTGTCTCTGACCGCAACCGACGAGCGCACGGCGACGAACTTGTTGTCTCCGCTGACCAGCGCCCGGTAGTGCTCGAGGATGTCCTGCTCCAGGTCGGTCGGGATCGTGGCCGACGTGATCAGCGACCGGATTTCAGCCGTTTTCTTCTTGACATCGGTGTAGTCCTCAAAGTTGAGGCCGGCGGCAATTTCGACGATGCGATCGCCGAGCGCGTTGGAGGCCACCACGTACGCCAGGGCCTCGGCGACGATACAAAATCCGGGTGGGACCCTGGCCCCGGCGCGCGTCAACACGCCCAGGCTGATCGCTTTGCCCCCGCAGCGCTGGACATCGTCTTGGGTTATTTCCTGAAGCGACAACAGGTACCTGCTCATCTCGCTCCCGCCTCTGATCCCTGGGCGGCCTGTTTATAGATACTACCCGCGCAACTTGCCGCGCTGGATTTTGCCGGTGGTCGTCTTGGGCAACTCGTCCACGAACTCGATCCAGCGCGGGCGCTTGTAGGCCGCCATGTTCTGCTTACAGTGTTCGATCAGCGCCTGGGCCAGTTCGTCCGAGGGTGCGTGGCCCTTTTTTAGGACGACGAACGCTTTGGGTTTTATCAAATTGGACTGGTCCGACTGGCCGACCACTGCGGCTTCCAACACCGCCTCGTGACCGAGCAGGGTGCTTTCGACCTCCACCGGCGAGACCCAGATGCCGCCCACCTTGAGCATGTCGTCCGCGCGCCCGACGTGGTGGTAATAACCGTCCGCATCCACGTAGTATTTGTCGCCGGTAAAGAGCCATTCGCCGCGGAAGGTTCGGCGGCTCTTATCATATTGGTGCAGGTAGGACAGGGACGCCGTCTCGCCCTTGACGAGCAAGTTACCGACCTCCCCGCGCGGCACCGGGTTGCCGTCGTCGTCCACGATTTTGATTTCGAAACCCTCCACCGGTTTGCCAGTGCTGCCGGGCCGGTTATCGCCGGGGCGGTTCGTCAGAAAGAGGGCAAAGTTTTCAACCGTCCCGATCCCCTCGATGATTTCCAGTCCGGTTTGCTGCTTCCAGGCCTGCCAGATGGGCACCGGCAAGGCTTCCCCGGCGGAGATGCACATGCGGAGCGACGACAAATCGTATTTCTCGGTGAAGCCCTCCACAGCCAGCATGGCCGCATAATTGGTCGGCACGCCGTGCAGGATGGTCGGCTTGAAGCGGTCAATCGCCTCCAGCACATTCGCGGCGACGCGCGCTGACGCGGGCGAGAGCACAACGCTCGCGCCGACGCACCAGGGGTACATCAGATTGTTGCCCAGACCATACGTGAAGAATAGCTTGGCAATGGCGAAGGTACGGTCGTCGTCGCACAGGCCGATCGCATCTACTCCGTACAACTGTGCACTCAGCGGCATATCCTTGTGCGCGTGAGGGATGCCTTTCGGCTCGCCGGTCGTCCCGCTGGAGTAGTTCAGCGTACAGAGGTCGTCGCGGTGCGTGGGCGCGGCCTCGAGTCCGGTCGCCTCGTTATGGATCCAATCGCGATAGGCCAGGTCCCCTCCGCGGGCCGGGTAGCCGATGACGACCACGCGCTCCAGAAACCGCTGTTCGTCGCGGATTTCTTCAACCAGCGACAACAGGGATTCGTGCGCGATCAAGACACGGGCGCGGCAGTCGCGCAGGATGTAGGCATACTCCGGCGGCGTGAGCAGGGTGTTCAGGCCCACTGCCACCGCGCCAATTTTCAGCGCGCCGAAAAAGGACGTCACCCACTCCGGGACATCGAGCGACAAGATGCCCACGAAGTCCCCCAGGCGCACCCCGAGTTTCTTGAGAGCGTTCCCGACCTGGTTCGCCTCGTCGGAGACCTGCCGGAAGGTCATCGCCCGTTCCGGGCTGTACAAGGCAATTTTGTCCGCGCGTTCGGCCAGGTTGCGCTCCAGAATGTCTACGGCGTTGTAGTGAAGGGGAACCTCGGATGCCTTTCTCATCTACGTTGGCCGCAAAGATTTTTAGTACACGGATTGCACGGATCAGACGGATGACACGGATTCTTTGAGGTTCCGTTCGAGCGATCCGTGTTCATCCGTGTCATCTGCGTACCGGAAGTTTAGGTGCGGCCCGAGGCCGCGCTATGTCCCGGCCTATTGATTCAGCCACGGATAACGGGCGGTATCCTTGCCGGCGTAGTCGGGATCCANATAGATAAAGCAGCGCTGGATCTTGAAATCGCGAATCTCGAAGACATCGCACCAGCGCCCCGCCCCCCACTCTGGTACACCGGCGCGCCACGGTCCGTCACGATGCTCGCCGTGGCTGGTGCCCTCGCAGACAACCAGATCGCTGCTCGAGAAGATCCAGTTGAAGTGTGAGTAATGATGAACGATGGACTTGAGCGTACCCCCGACATCGCCGAACAGTTTG
>C687J29651_10000640_pt1 | contig 14305 bp, 12 predicted proteins | sample RifCSP13_1_FD_29651 | JGI IMG/M metagenome (IMG submission 29651) | reverse complement strand
CCGTCCTCGAGGGCGAAGAGTCGCCCGCCGCGCCTGATCCTGGGCGTTGAGCGCTTTCAATGTTTGTTCGCGACGAAAGGGTCGGGTCGTCACACGAGGAGTGACGGGCGAAATGGGCCCACGAGACATATCCAGAAGAACATTCATCAAGTACGGAATAGCCGCCGCCGAAGCGATGGCGCTACGACTCGAAGCATCTGCGGCCCTCTCCGAACCATCTGCTCCGTCCTACGCCACCGCCCACCGGGCAGCCAGACCTACAAGAATCGATACTCACGGTCATACCGTTTCCGGCCTTACCGCCGATAGGGTGATCTCGCTCATGGATCAGGTAGGCATCAGTCACATGGTCCTGATGGCCAGGGGCCCGAACGATTGGCTGACTGCCGAGATATACAGACAATATCCGCAGAGAATCCTCCCGTTCGTCAGCAGCATGTATCGCGCCTGGCATCGACAAGACGAGCGNGTGCTTCCCTATACGGAAAATCAGCTGAGCNCNGGCCGTTTCAGGGGCGTCGGCGAGGTCATGCTGCGATATTACGGCATTCCCTCAAAACACGAACCTGAGATCAACGTACCCGCCGATTCCCCTTTCATGAAAAAGCTCGGCGACATCGTCGAAAAACACAATGCCGTGATGCTCGTGCACATGGAGCCCGAGGCCGAGGCGATAGAATCCCTCGAAAACCTGCTGAACCACAACAAAAAGCTCAAATTGATATGGGCGCACATCGGAACGGTAGCGAGAGTGGGTCTGAGAACCATTGGCCACGCCGACATGGGCGCGTTGATGGATAGACATCCCAATTTGTATACCGATATAGCTGGCGTGCAGCCCACGTCCCTCGCCCCACCCGCCTGTCTAAGGAGACCTCCCATAACGGATGACCGCGGGAAACTTCTGCCCAGATTCAGGGAGCTGCTCGAAAAGCATAGCGATCGGGTGTTGTTCGGCCTGGATACCCCCTGGAAAGAATGCTGGGCCGAAGAACCTTTCAAGCGATGGGTGGAGTGGGCCGACAACGTCGTTGCCCAGCTCGCAGATTCCGGAATTGCCGAGCGGGTCATGCACAAGAATGCAGAAAGGATTTTCAGTCTCTGACCCTGATCGCCCATCGCAAGCAGCCGCCATGCGCGCAGCGCTGCAGATCTGATCTGCTCTCGGAAACCGCTGTACTCCGCCAGCAGGAACTCGCGCACGATCGCGATCTGGTTCCCGTGCAAGCTATGAGCCGGTGGGCCATGGTGTTTTCGTATACCGGATAGCAGGATGATGCCCAACCAGCCATTCGAGACGGACCTTCGCAAGCGGGCTTCGCCCGCTTGCTTGGCCGCTCAATGGCGACGGTTCGCCATACCACGAGGTCTGATGGCATCGACAGTAAGAACGTCGTGGGTCGCCTACGTGTGTGTCGGTCTCTTGGTTGGATGTGCCAGCCAGGCAGGGACTGTCGCACCCAGGCAACCCGCTTCCCCTGTAGCCAGCGCTCCTCAGATCGGGGAAGCTCTGGCGAGGCTCTACGTGTTCAACATAAGCGGCTGGACGCTCATCCCGAGCAATCAAGACATTATCGACAATGGAAAACTGCTGGCGAGCTTACCGAGGCTGACCTACACCATCGTCCCTATCCCGCCAGGAGTGCACGACCTCCAACTACACGGTCGCAAGCTGGCCCTCATAGCGGAAGCGGGAAGAACGCATTTCGTGGTCGCCGGATACCGGCCAGAGCGTTCATGGGCGTTTCCGCTCGCGGGCGATCCCGTAGTAATCAGGCAAATCAGCGAGGAAGAAGCGCGTCCATTGCTACAAGAGTTGAAGCCGCAGTAGATTCGCGGATGCCGACCTACCCGCTGCAGCGGACCGGGCGGTCGCGATGGTCGCACCACGTCTGCCCTGATCGGAGGTGGCGTCACTGGCCCTCTTCGCGCGACGGGACCAGATTCAGCGGAGCCTCGTCCTGCGCGGTCCGACGGATGTTCTCCGCGATGAGCGTCGCCCGCGCCTCCAGCATCCCTTCCGTCCAGCCGGCCACGTGGGGCGTCATGAGGACGTTCGGCAGCTCGTGGAAGGCGCGCCGGGCGGGTGGCGTGGGGCCGGGGCCGGACGGGTAGCGGTACCAGACGTCGAGCGCGGCGCCCCCGATCCTCCGCTCGGCCAGCGCCTCGTAGAGGGCATCCTCGGCGACGATCTCTGCGCGCGACACGTTGACGAGGACGGCGGTCGGCTTCATCAGGCGGAGCTCGGGCTCGCCGAGGAGGCCGCGGGTCTCGGGCGTGAGCGGCAGCGTGAGCGCCAGGTAGTCGGCGCGCGCCAGCACGTCGTCCAGCGCGTCGGGTCCCCGGACCAGCACGCCAGTGGGGTCCGGCTGCGAAGCGTCGCGCCGGATCCCGAGGACCGTCATGTCGAACGCGCGCGCGCGCCGGGCCAGGCCCTGCCCGATGCGGCCATGGCCGAGGATGCCGAGCGTCTTGCCCGCGAGTTCCGGCCACGGAGGCGGCGACGGGACGCCTACCGCCCACTGGCTCTTCCACTCCCCGCGCCGGAGCGCGGCGTCGAGGGGGGCGAAGCCGCGCGTCAGGGTCAGGATCGCCCCGAGCACGTACTCCGCGATGCCGACCTCGTGGCCGTAGGCATTCGCCAGCCACGTGCCGCGCGGAAGGGCCGCTCGATCGATCCGGTCCAGGCCGGCGCCGGGTACCTGCACGAGCCTGAGGCGTCGGGCCGCCCCGCCCATCTCGCGGGTGAACGCCAGCGTCACCAGCACGTCCACCTCGGCAAGCCGTGAGACGATCTCGCGCTCGCCGGCCACGATGAGGTCGCACGGGATCGCCACGCGGGCCCGCACGGGTTCTGCGAGGCTGGCAGCGAAGGTGCCGGCGAAAGCGACCCTGAGCACGAGTCGGAGCATGCCGGGCGCGGGCCGGCGTTTGGCGACAAACTTCNGACGATTCCTGCCAAGGCGAGCCTTCTCGGGCTTGCAGGATCGGGTGATGAGGGGTGAAGATCTCTGCCGGTATGGGGAAGCGGATCGTCCTCCTCGCGGTCCCGCCGGTGGACGAGCTCGATCTCGTCGGGCCCGCGGAGGTGTTCGGGACCGCCAATCGCCTGCGGGGCGGCGGACCGCAGCCCTATACGGTCGAGGTGGTCACCACGACGAGCGACCGCCGGATCGACGGAGAGCACGGGCTGTCACTGCTCGCGCACCGGCACTATCGGGACGCCGGCGGCCGCNCCGACTCCGTGCTGGTGATCTGTGGCGTCGGCGCCCGTACGATGCGCGATCGTGCGCTCTTCGGCTGGCTGAAACGGGCCGCCGCCACCGCTCGCCGTCTCGGGTCGGTGTGCGTCGGCGGATTTCTCCTGGCCGAAGCCGGTATCCTCGACGGTCGACGGGCGACCGTGCACTGGAGGTACGCGCGGGAGTTCGCGGATCGTTACCCGCGGGTCGCCGTCGATCCACGACCGACCTGGGTGCGGGACGGGAACATCTACACCTCGGCCGGAATCTCCGCCGGGATCGACCTCGCCCTCGCCTGGGTCGAGGAGGACCTCGGCGCCGCCGCGGCCTTGAAGGTGGCACGCGAGCTGGTGCTGTTCCTCCGGCGCCCGGGCGGGCAGGACCAGGTCAGCGTGTCACTCGAAACGCAGGCCTCGCACACGAAGGCGATGCACGAGCTCCAGGTGTGGATGGTGGAACACCTCGCCCGGCCACTGTCGGTCGACACCCTCGCCGATCGCGTGGCGATGAGCGCCCGGAACTTCGCGCGGGTGTTCGCGCGAGAGTTCGGCGCGACGCCCGCCCGCTATCTCGTGCAATTGCGCGTGGAGGCCGCCAGGCGGCTCCTGGAGCAGAGCGACAAGACTCCCACGCACGTGGCGAGCGCGTCCGGCTTCCGGAGCGCCGACGTCATGCGCCGGGCGTTCCTCAGAGCCCTCGGGACGACGCCGCTCCGGTATCGGCGTCACTTTCGGCCTCCGGCCGCGAGATCTCCCATGCGCGCGACGGCGCGCCGCGATCCGCTGATCGCCGCCCGACGAGACATCGCGCGGGCCACGCGCGTCGCGACGAGCGCACACCGCCGCTTGACCTGGGCATCGTTGACATCCCGTGGCCGGAGCCCAGTCTCGTCGGATTACAGGCCCCCTTGACCGGAGACTAGCGCCGGGCGCCCGGACACCGCTGTTCCAGGCTCGTCTCTCCCCGCGGATCGCCGGCACGCAGGAAGATGCTCCCGACGATGATCCGTTCGTGAGCGCGCGCTGCCGGGTCAAACGTCCTGAGCCGGGCGGGTTGTAATGGCGACGCGTTCGTGGGAAAAGCTACTCGGTGGATCACGCCAGGGTGCTGGCGGGTCGCGGCGAGCGGCGCAAGTCGGACAGGAAAGGAACCGACACATGGTCTTCGGGGATCTGCGGGGCTGGATCGATCACCTCCGCAAGGAAGGTGAGCTGCAGGAGATCGACGTCGAGGTCGACTGGAACTGCGAGCTCGGNACCGTCGCGCGCAAGGCGTTCGGAACCGGCAACGGCCCGGCGCTGCTGTTCAACAACATCAAGGGCTACGGGGAGAAGGCGCGCTGCTCGCGGGTGTTCACCGGCGGGCTGTCGAGGTACTCGCGCGTCGCGATGATGTTCGGGCTACCCAAGAGCGCGTCGATCACCGAGCTCGTCAAGGCCGCGCGCACGGCCTACGCGGGCCGTGTCGCGCCGAAGATCGTCGACGACGGTCCGGTCAAGGAAGTCGTCCTCACGGGCGACGCGATCGACCTGCTCGAGTTCCCGGTTCCGAAATGGCACCGGGAGGACGGCGGGCGCTACATCAACACCCTGCAGGGCACGGTGACNATGGATCCCGACACCGGCCGCCTGAACGTCGGCGTGTACCGCGGCATGGTCGGGCAGAAGAACACGATCCCGTCGCTGCTGTGGCGCGCCCAGAACTGGGGCGGTGATTTCGCGAAGTGGGTCGATCGGGACCAGGACATGCCGGTCGCGTGCGTGCTCGGGTGGGAGCCGTGCCTGCCCTTCTGCGCCGCCTCGCCGCTTCCGCCCGACGTCTCCGAATTCGAGGTGATGGGCGCCCTGCGCGGCGCGCCGGTGGAGCTGGTGCGGTGCGAGACGGTGCCCCTCCTGGTGCCGGCCTCCGCCGAGGTCGTGATCGAGGGCTACATCTCCAACGATCCGAAGACCTTCGAGATGGAGGGGCCCTTCGGCGAGTACACGGGGTACTTCGGCGGCGACCAGGGACCGAAGCACACGATCCGCGTGACCGCGATCACCCATCGCAAGCGCCCGATCCTGCGCGGCACGCTCGAGGGGACGCTGCCCAAGATGCTGAACGAGAACTCGATCATGAGCTCGGTGCAGCGTGCGGCGCTGGCCTGGAACGTGCTCGAGCGGGCGGGCGTGCCCGGCATCACCGACGTGCACTGCCCGGCGGCCAACAACGGCACCACCCTGATCATCCAGATGCGGCAGCGCTACCGCGGCCAGGCCAAGCAGGCCGCGATGGCGATCTGGGGATCGAGCGCCTCGCATCTTCGTTACAAGCACGTGTGGGTCGTGGACGAGGACATCGACGTCCACGACTACGCCGCGCTGGACTGGGCCTTTGCCTACCGCGTCAACGCCGCCGAGGACGACATCATCTTCGTGCCCGGCACCTTCGGGTCGGCGCTCGACCCGAGCACGCGGCTGCCCCTGCGGGACACGCTCACCTACGGCACGGGCAAGTGGTGTCGGGTGCTGATCGACGCCACGGTGAACATGGATTTCGCGCCGGAGGCTCAATACGACGGCAACCGCTACCCGCCCACCGTGAAACCGCACCCACAAGACTGGGATCTGGTCACGCGCCGCTGGAAGGAGTACGGCTTCAAGGATTGAGCGCTCCGNGGCGTTCCGCTACGAGATGCTCGGGCAGGANCTGACCCTTCGCGCGGGAGGACACCGGGATGCAGGTCGAGACGCAGCTGCCGCTCGGCAAGCTGGACCCCGGTCTCCGCAGCGCCCCGAAGCTCGACCTCGCCGCGGTCCCGAGCGGCGCGCGCGAGCTCGAGCAGCTCGGCTTCGACGGGTTCGTGACGGGCGAGATCAAGACGGATCCGTTCCTGCCGCTGGCGCTGGCGGCGACGACGACGGAGCGGATCAGCCTGACGACGGCGGTCGCGATCGCGTTCCCGCGAAGCCCGACGATCACCGCGATGCTGGCGTGGGACCTCCAGACGCTGTCCCGCGGCCGGTTCATCCTCGGCCTCGGCACCCAGGTGAAGGGGCACATCGAGCGCCGCTACGGCGTCCCGTGGGCCCCGCCGGTGCCGCGCCTGCGCGAGTACATCCGCGCGCTCCGGGCGGTCTGGGACTGCTGGCAGCACGGGACGCCCCTGGACGTCCGCGGCACGTACTACAACCTGTCCGTCATGGTCCCGCTGTTCGACCCGGGGCCGATCGAGCACCCGCGGATCCCGATCCACATCGCCGCGATCAACGAGCACATCTGCCGGCTGGCCGGCGAGGCCGGCGACGGGATCCGGCCGCACCCGATCACCACGCCGAAGTTCATCCGGGAGGTCATGCTGCCGAACGTGGCGCGCGGGGCGCAGAGCGCCGGGCGGCGGCTCGAGGGCTTCGAGGTGGCTCTCAGCCCGCTCATCGCCGTCGGCGAGGACGCGCGCGACCGCGCCGACCGCCTGCGGGACGTCCGCGCCCGCATCGCCTTCTACGCGTCGACGCGGACCTACCGCGCGGTGTTCGAGGCGCACGGCTGGGGGCGGCTGGTGGAGGAGCTCCACGCGCTGTCGGTCCAGCAGCGGTGGGAGGAGATGCCGGGGCACATCCCGGACGAGGTGGTGGACACGATCGCCGTGGTCGGCACCTGGGACGACGTCGCCCGGAAGATCCTGCAGCGGTACGGCGACTTCGCGACGCGGATCGAGTTCAGCCTGCCCGTGCGCACGCCCGGCGACGCCGAGCGGCAGCGCCGGGTCCTGGCGGAGCTGCAGGGCGCCGCGCGCCGCTGACGCCGAGGCCCGGCGGATCGCGCGTCCCGCGCCGGGCGCGCCCGCCGCTACAATGGGGCGTGCCCCTCGCCCCGCTCCCGTACGCGACGCTCGACGCGCTGCTGCGCCGGGAGCTCCGGCGCGAGGAGCACGCGCCGACGGCCGAGCTGATGCGGGCGCTCCGGCACGTCCGGCGCCGCGGCCGCTTCTCGCGGCGCGAGTTCCTGCTGATGTGCCGGTGGAAGAGCCCCCGGGCCCGGCCCCGCTACGAGCGGAACCCGGCGGCCGCGATCCGCCGCGTCTCGGCCGCGGTCCTGGCCGCGCGCAGCGAGCGCCGCCGGCTCGAGCTGCTGCGGACGCTCTCCGGCGTGGGCGTGCCGGTCGCCTCCGCGATCCTCACGCTGATCGACCCGCGGCGCTACGGCGTGCTCGACATCCGCGCCTGGCAGGTGCTCTTCGCGCTCGGCCTGGTGACGACGCGTCCNGGCGGCGCCGGCTTCGGCGCCGGCGACTGGGAGCGCTACCTCGCGATCCTGCGCCGTCACGCGGCGGTGCTCCACGTCCCGGTCCGGACCGTCGAGCGCACGCTGTTCCTGTGCCACCGCCGGTTCCAGGTGGGCCGTGTGTACGACCGCGCCGCGCGGCGCTGAGCGCGACCGGCATTTCCGGATGGCGGCAACTCTCCCGTGTTCAGCCGGGCCGGTCCTGTCGCATAATGGAGCGGCAACCAATAAATCACAGCGACGGGGTGTCGAGCAGGATGCCATCGACCGCGCAGCGGGTGCTCGTCGTGGACGACGAGCCCGAGTTCCGCCAGCTCGTCGCCGGCTGTCTCGCCGAGGAAGGCTTCGAGGTGCTCGAGGCCGGCGACGGCCTCGAGGCCCTCCTGCAGCTCAAGCGCGAGCGGCCCGACATCCTCCTCCTCGACCTCCGGATGCCGCGGCTCGGCGGGCTCGAGGTCCTGCGCCGCGTCCAGGCGCTCGCGCAGCCGGTCCGCGTGCTCATCGTGACCGGCTTCCCCGAGGACGTGCCGGAAGGCGCGCTGCCGCCGGGCGTGGACGCCGTCTTCGTGAAGCCGTTCGAGATGACCGCGCTCCTGCGTGCCCTCCGGGCGGACGCGGCGCCCGGCGCCGCCGCGCCCGGAGCGCCGGCGGCGACGCGTCCGGGGGGCGCGGCCCCGCGCCGCCCGGCGAGGGTGCTCGTCGTGGACGACGACCCGGACGTCGGGTCCACGCTGCTCGACATCCTCGGCGAGCTCGGGCACGCGGGGCGCTGGGTGGCGGACGGGTCGAGCGCCCTCCGCGCCCTCATGCAGGCGCCGCCCGACGTCGTCCTGCTCGACATCCTCATGCCCGGGCTCAGCGGGCTGGACGCGCTGCCGAGCATCCGGGCCCTCGCGCCCGGCGTGCCGGTGATCATGGTGAGCGGCGCCGCCGACGAGCAGCTCGGGCGCCGCGCGCTGGCCCGCGGCGCCTTCGACTACGTCGTCAAGCCCGTGGACTTCCGCTACCTCGCCGACGCCATCGAGCTGGCGCTCCTGCTGCGGCCGAGCGCCGACTAGCGCAGCCCATCCGGGGGCTCCGCGCGCGGCCCGCCCGCGGTACACTCCGCTCGCCGGGACCCACGCCACCGCGAACCGGAAGGGGGAGCCGCATGAGAGCCGCCGTCCTCTACGAAGCCAACACGCCGCTCCAGATCGTGGACGTCGAGCAGCAGGGCCCCAGGGCGGGCGAGGCCCGCGTCCGCGTCAAGGCCGCGGGCATCTGCCACAGCGACTGGCACATCATGAACGGCGACTGGACGCTGCCGCTGCCGATGGCGCTCGGCCACGAGGCCGCCGGCCTCGTCGAGGAGGTCGGCCCGGGCGTCGCCAGCGTCAAGCCGGGCGACCACATCATCTTCTCGTTTCGCCCGCAGTGCGGCCGCTGCCTCTACTGCTCGATCGGCCGCTCGATCCTCTGCGACGGCCACCCGTCGGTGCGCTGGGCCATGCTCGACGGCACCACCCGGCTCACGCGCAACGGCCAGGACATCTTCCAGATGGCGCGCATCGGCACGTTCTCGGAGGCGGTCGTCTGCCCCGCGGAGATGCTCGTGCCGATCCGCGAGGAGATGCCGTGGCCGCAGGCCGCGCTGATCGGCTGCTGCGTGCCCACGGGCGTCGGCGCCGTCACGCGCTGCGCGGGCGTCGAGGCGGGCGCCGCGGTGCTCGTGGTCGGCTGCGGCGGCGTGGGCCTGAACGTCGTGCAGGGGGCGCGCCTGGCGGGCGCGCGCCAGATCATCGCCGCCGACCTGCTCGACAACAAGCTCCGGTTCGCGCGCGACTTCGGCGCCACGCACACGCTCGACGCGAGCCGCGAGAACGTGGTCGAGCGGGTGCGCGCGCTCACCGGCGGGCGCGGNGCCGACTACGCGTTCGACGCGATCGGCGGCGAGGCCACGACGCTGCAGATCCTCGACGCGATCCGGCCGGGCGGCGTCGCCGTCGTCGTCGGCATGGCGGCGATGAGCGTGCGCGCGCCGATCACGCCCTACCTGATGGCGCTCCAGGAGAAGACGCTCAAGGGGACGATGTACGGCTCGGTGCGCCCGAACCTCGACTTCCCGAAGCTGGTGGACCTCTACCTGGACGGCCGGCTCAAGATCGACCAGCTCATCAGTCGCACGTACAAGCTCGAGGAGATCAACGAGGGGTTCGCCGCGATGCGGAGCGGCCAGGTGGCGCGCGGCGTCGTCGTCTTCTGAGAACATGGGGGGCCTCGACGGGCCCCCCATGCCCCCCGACGCTCGGAGCGCCGCGGCGAAGCCGTGGCGCTCCTCGACCAGGCGATTCGTTCACGCCCTCCGAGACGATTCCGTGGTTTGCATCGACGGTGCCAGACGCCGGGCGCCGTCCCGCCGTGCGACATTTCAACGGTTTGACACGAGCGCGCTCCCGCGCGTCGGGCGGGGGCGAGGCGTTTTGCCCGATCCCACTCCATCGGCGCCGGAGGGGGCCGCGATCGGGCTTGACCTTCCCCTAAGGGGAAAGGTTTAGACTCGCCGGCAAGGAGGACCAGGTGGAAGGCGGGCTGAAGATCGGCGAGCTGGCGCGGCACGTTGGCATGACCGCCAAAGCGATCCGGTTCTACGAGGCCAGACGCGTGCTGCCGCCGNCGACGCGGGGCGCCAACGGGTACCGTCTCTATGGCCAGGGGGCCCTGGAGCTGTTGACGTTCGTCAAGCAGGCGACGGGGCTCGGGCTCACGCTGGCGGAGATCAGAGAAATCATCGTCATCCGTCAGGGCGGCCGGCCGCCCTGCGCGCACGTCCACCGCCTGCTCCAGGACAAGGCCCGCGAGCTGGACGAGAAGCTCCGGGACCTCATCGAGATGCGACGGAAGATCCGCCGGAGCCTGGCAGCCTGGAAGCGCGCGCCGGCCGTCACGGCCGTCGTCTGCCCGCACATCGAGTCGCGGGCGGGCGCGAGGCGCCGCAAGGGATCGTAACGATGGCCCTCGCCAAGCTCCAGGTCAAGGTCGGCGGGATGGCCTGCTCCTTCTGCGTCGAGACGATCAAGAAGGGGCTCGGCCGCACGGCGGGCGTGGCCGAGGTCAGCGTCAGCCTCGCCCACGAGGAGGCGCTGATCGCGTACGACCCGAGCCGGGTGACGCCGGCCGCGCTCACGGGCACGCTCAAGAGCCTCGGGTACACCGTCCGGGACCCGCACAAGGTGCGGACCTTCGAGGAAGACGAGGCCGAGCTCCGGCGCGAGCGCGACCGGCTGATCATCGCGGGCGCCGCGGCCTGGATCGGGTTCGTGGTCATGCTCCTCATGTGGATCGGGCGTCACCACCCGTGGGCGCAGTGGTTCATGGCCGCGCTCGCGCTCGCCATCGTGTTCGGGCCGGGCCTCCACATCCTCCGGATGGCGTGGGCCGCGGTTCGGCGCGGCATCGTGAACCAGCACGTCCTCATGGAGATCGCCGCCTTCGCCGGGCTCGCCGGCGGCGCGATCGGTCTCGTCAACCCGATCTTCCGGAGTTACGAGTTCTTCGGCGTCTCGGTGTTCGTCGCGGCCTACCACATCCTCGGCGGCTACACCTCGCTCCTGGTGCGCACGCGCGCCTCCCAGGCGGTGAAGAAGCTCCTGTCGCTCCAGCCGCCCACGGCTCGGGTCGTGCGCGAGGGGACCGAGGCCGAGGTGCCCATCGCCGAGGTGCGGCGAGGGGACCTGGTGCGGGTCCGCCCGGGCGAGCAGGTCCCCGTCGATGGGGTCGTCGTCGAGGGGGCCTCCGCGGTGAACGAGAGCCTCGTCACCGGCGAGGCGCTCCCGCGAGAGAAGGTGCCGGGCCACGAGGTGATCGGCGGATCGGTCAACCAGTCGGGCACGCTGCTCGTCCGCGTCACGAAGATCGGGGCGGAGAGTTTCCTCGAGCAAGTGGCGCGGCACATCCAGGAGGCGCGGGCGCTCAAGCCGGGCATTCTGCTCCTGCTCGACCAGATCCTCAAGGTGTTCGTGCCGGCGGTGCTCATCGTCGGCACCGCGGCCTTCGTGTTCTGGACGCTGGGCGCAACGCTCCTCTGGGGCGCACCGGACTGGGAGCGGGCCATCCTCGCCGCGCTCGCGGTGCTGGTGATGGGCTACCCGTGCGCGCTCGGGATGGCCACCCCGCTCGCGATGATCCGCGGCGGCGGCGAGGCCGCCCGCCAGGGGATCCTGATGCGCAGCGCCGCGTCGTTCCAGGCCTACANGGACGTCTCGGTCGTCGTGATGGACAAGACCGGCACGATCACCCACGGCAAGCCGCGCGTCGTGGCGGTCGTGCCGGCCGAGGGGGAGGACGCCGAGCGTCTCCTCGCCGTCGCGGCCTCGGCCGAGCAGGTCTCCGAGCATCCGCTCGGGCAGGCCGTCGTCGAGGCCGCCAGGGCGAGGGGCCTGCGCCTCGACCGCGCGGAGACGTTCGAGGCGGTGGCGGGCAAGGGCGTGCGCGCGACGGTGGCCGGCGAGGCGGTGCTGGTCGGGACGCTGCGCTTCCTCGACGAGGCGCGCGTCGACACACGCACGCTCGCCGGTGGCGTCGCCGAGCGCGAGGCCCGCGCCGAGACCGTGATTGCGGTGGCCGTGGACGGACGCGCCGCCGGCCTGCTCGGCCTCGCCGACACCGTGAAGCCGGACGCGGCCGAGGCGATCGCCCGGTTCCGCGCCGCCGGGATCGAGCCGATGATGATCACCGGCGACAACGAGCGGACGGCCCGCGCCGTGGCCGACCGGGTCGGCATCCGGGACGTCCTCGCCCAGGTGCTGCCGCAGGACAAGGCCGAGCGCGTCCGCGCCCTTCAGCGGCAGGGCAAGCGCGTGGCGATGATCGGCGACGGGATCAACGACGCGCCGGCGCTCATGCAGGCGGACGTCGGGCTGGCGATCGGCGCCGGGACCGACATCGCCATCGAGTCGGCCGACGTGGTCCTCGTCGGCGAGCGGCTCACCGCCGCCGTGGACGCCTATCACATCGCGCGGCGCACGTACGGCAAGACGGTCCAGAACCTCGCCCTGGCCTTCGCCTTCAACGGCATCGGCGTGCCGCTCGCCACCACCGGCCTCGTCATGCCGGTCTGGGCGATGCTCGCGATGGCCGCGAGCGTGACCACGGTGCTCCTGAACTCGTTCTGGGGGCGGCTGATCCCGCGGCGCGCGCGGCCGGCGCCGCCGCTCGAGCGCGTGACCCTCACGGTGCCGAGCATCCACTGCATGGGGTGTGTCGCCAGGATCCGCGAGGCGCTGTCGAAGCTGCCGGTCGTGGCGGCGGTGGACGGAGATCCCGAGCGCAAGCAGGTCGTGGTGACGCTGCGCGACGGCCACGGCAGCCGGGCGATCATCGAAGCAGCGATCGCCCGGATGGGCCACGTGGTCGGAGAAAGGCGAGGCGAGCATGAGCGACGAGCGAAGGCCTGTGTCCAGCGACACCCCGTGCTGACTCACGTCGATGCTGGCCCTTCTCGTGTGGAAGGGCATCAAGACGGTGGGCCGGCTGGGGCGGCGCGGCTGGAGGGCAGTCCGGGGAACGCCCATCGCGCCCGAGACGGCGGAGCGCGCCGGCCCCGTTGAAGGGGATGCGACATGAGGAAGGCGGTCTGGGCCGCCGTCATCGTGGCCGCCATGTTCACGGGCTACGCCGGCGCCTACGCGATGAAGCCCGCCGTGCCGCTGGTCCGGGGATACGCCGAGGGCCAGGACATCCTGTTCCAGCACACCGAGGCCTCCGACCCGAAGGTCGCCGAGCTCCTGACCGACATGATGAAGTCCCCGGTGCTGGTCGTCCCGGAGCTCGCTCAGGTCCCCGAGCCGGCGCTCGCGCGGGTGTACGTCTTCAAGAACGGCGTGCGGGGCGAGGGGCCGTTCAAGTACCAGCGCGACGTCTTCGACAGCCCGCCCGGGACGCCCGGCTACCGTCCGCTGCGCACGATCCTCCTCGTCACGTGGAAGCGGGAATCCTCGGCGCGCGTGCTCAGGGCGGCGCGCGAGGTGCTGGCGGCCGAGAAGGCCGGGGAGCTGGCGATCGAGCGCCCCGGGTTCGTGGTCAACATGCCGCTCGTGACCTGGCCCGGCGGCAAGCGGTAGGAGCGAGATGGGAGCGTCGCATTCCCGTTCGATCACAAGGAGCGATGATCTCGACATGTTGATCGTCGAGATCCTGACGGCGCCGGGGTGAGGCAAGTGCGAGGAGGCCAGGAGGCTGGTCTCGAGCGTGGTCGACAAGGCGAAGGCCCACTGTCCCAACCTTGAGGTGCGTGAGTGGAACCTTGTTGAACACCCCGAGCTCGGACCCCGCTACGGGGTGATGGCGACGCCTGCCATCGTCGTTAACGGCCGGTTGGAATTCCGCGGCGTCCCCAAGGAGCAGGCGTTCCTCGACCGCCTGGGCGCGATCGCGGCTCGGACGCGCGAGTGACGCTCGCGTTGGAGGAATAATGGCGACCGAGACTTCCGCGCAGGCGGCGCGCGAAAATGGTGCGGCGCTCGTCGAGCAGCCGCGTCGTCCATGTCCGCCCGGGCTCGCCGTGGGTGCCGCGCTCGTGGGCCTGTTCCTCCTTGGCCTGGTCGGCTGGGTTGCCTGGAACCACGGCGCCCTCGTCGGCCTGCGGTGGGTGGAGTTCGACGCCCCGCTCACGTTGGCTGCCTTCGGATTCGTGGCCGGGATCGGGGCTTTCTTCGCGCCCTGCGCCTTCGCGCTGTTCCCGGGCTACGTCTCCTACTACCTCAGTGCGTCCGGGGCCGGCCGGGAGAGCGTCGGCCGCTCGCTCGGGCTCGGGGCGAGCTGCG
>C687J29651_10000639_pt1 | contig 14313 bp, 11 predicted proteins | sample RifCSP13_1_FD_29651 | JGI IMG/M metagenome (IMG submission 29651) | reverse complement strand
AGGTGAAGAAAAAAAACGCAAATCGTGAATTGTCAATCCGGCATATTGTGTAATTGAACAGAATATGAGAACGAAGGAGAAGAATAATGTCCAAGAAAATCACAATCTGGCTATCGATCCTGGTTGCGCTCTCAATACTCCTGGCAGCCTGCGCCCAGCCTCAAAAAACGGCCGAGCCGCCAGCCATAGAGCAAACCGAGGCTCCTCCAGCAGAAGAGGGAGCTGCTCAGGGGCCGATTAAAATTGGCATACTGAGCGCTTTTACGGGTGTATTTTCCGCCTTTGGTGAGATGCAGCGCACAGGCTATGAGATGGCCCTCGAAGAGTGGGGCGGAAAAGTAGCTGGCCGGGAAATCCAGATCATCGAAGAGGACGACCAGTTGAATAATGAGCTGGCGGTGACGAAGGCCAAGAAGCTGGTGGAGCAGGACAAGATCGACATTCTGACTGGCCTGGTCTCCGGAGATGAAGGTCTCGCGGTGGGCGCTTACATGAAGGACAAGAATATCCCGGTGCTGCCGATGTATTCGGCATCCGAAGATATGACCATGCGAGAATGGTTCCCACTGATGGTCCGCGATACCTGGACCGGGGCTCAGTCGATGGATGTTTTCGGTTACTGGTTGGCGACAGAAAAAGGCTGGAAGAAGGTTTACATGATCGGCGAGGATTACTCATACCCCTACAACCAGGGTGGTGGGTTCAAGCGCGGTTTCTGCCGCGGCGGTGGGGAGGAAGTGACCACTGTTTGGCATCCGGTCCCATTGGATGATTACTCGTCGATCATTGCCCAGATTCCGCTCGATCAGGGCTATGATGCGGTGATGTACAACGGGAGTGGCTCCGATGCAGTGGCTTTCAGCAAGCAGTGGGTAGACCTGGGTATGGTTGGAAAAATCCCGCTTATCGGCCAATCCAACACCACTGAACAAGGCGACCTGCCGGCGATGCCCGTCGAGGCTGTCAAGGGTGTTTTGAACGCCCACCACTACGCTGAAAGCCTGACTTCCCCCGAGGCAGTATCCTTCGCCCAAAAATACCAGGAGAAATATGGTCGCCCACCGGCGGCAGCGGCTGAGTTCGCTTATGATGTGATGCGCCTGATCTTGCGCGCTATCGAGAAGATGAACGGGGACGTTTCCGATCCGGCCGCTTTAGTCGCTGCCATGAAAGCAGTCGACCAATCGGACGCGCCGCGTGGTCCGCTCTCTTTGGACGAATTCAACGCGGTGATCGAGAACGTCTACATCCGGGAAGTGCAGGTGGGCGCCGACGGGAAAGCCTTCAACCAGGTGCTACTCTACGTCCCGAATGTTACTCAATTCGGCCCATATGACAAAGATGTCTACATGGCGCAACCGGCTGACTCTAACTCCTATCCACCTGACAAGTGCTCCGACTTCCCAACAGAGATGCTCGAAGCCAAAAATGTGTATGAGTTCTTAGAGTACAAGTAATAAGAGAATGGACAGTGCGTCGCACCTGTTTGAAGGTGCGACGCACCTTCCTCGTCTGAAATATACGAAGTCGACAGCTTAAAGACTTAGGGTATTGAATTATATGGAAGCTCTCACCTCCAGGTACGCTCTGGTTGTGAAGAACGTCTCCAAGAGTTTTGGTGGAGTCCATGCGGTGCGCCANGTGAGCCTGGCAGTGCCCGATGGTGAAAGGCGTGCTTTGATCGGGCCGAACGGTGCCGGGAAAACGACTCTGTTCAATGTGATCACTGGGGAGCTGATCGCAGATGAAGGGATGATCGAGATTTTCGACCAGGAGATCACCCGCAAATCGGTGCAGCAGCGCTCCAGGCTGGGCCTCGGCCGGACTTATCAGATTTCCCAGCTTTTCCTAAAGCTGAGCGTGGTGGAAAACCTGTTTCTGGCCAGCGCCGCCAACCGGGGTAAAGAATTCAAGCTATGGGGCGCCTGGAACATGCACAAGGCTGAGCTGGACCGGGCGGAGGAGGTGGCAAAAATGNTTGGTCTGGCCTCATATATGAAAGCGCGTGTCTCAGAGCTCTCGCATGGCNTGCAGCGCCAGCTCGAGCTGGGGATGGCGATTGCGCGCCAGCCGCGCCTGATCATGCTGGATGAGCCGGCCGCCGGACTTTCACCAACCGAGCGGGTGATCCTGACCGGCTTGATCAAGGAGCTGCCACGCACCGTCACCCTCATTCTTATTGAGCATGATGTGGAAATCGTCCTGGACCTGGCAGACACTATCACCGTCATGCACCGTGGAGCTGTGATCGCAGAAGGTGCGCCGGGAGAGATCAAGGCTAACCAGGAAGTTCAAAATGTCTATTTAGGTAGCTCCTATGCCTGAAGATTCACAAGATAGCCAGCTAAACCTAACCAGCTTAGAGATCAGTGACCTGCATGCCTACTATGGCGACAGCCATGTACTGCAAGGATGCAGCCTCTCGGTTGGAAGAGAGCTGGCCTTGAAGGGGCGAGAATGTGTGGCGGTGTTAGGCCGCAACGGAATGGGTAAGACCACACTGCTGCGCGCCATACTCGGCCTGACTCCACCCCGAAGCGGTTGTGTATTGTGGAAAGGCAAGGAGATCGCCGGGAAGAAGCCCTTTTTGATCGCCAGCATGGGGATCGGATATGTCCCCCAAGGCCGCAAGCTTTGGCCGTCCTTATCAGTAGACGAACATCTGAAGCTGACTTACCAGAAGCAACGCGCCCATAATGGCTGGTCGCCGGAGCGGGTCTACCAGTTCTTCCCAGAGCTGGCCGGGCGACGCAAGCTGAGTGGGGCGCGCTTGAGCGGTGGAGAGCAGCAAATGCTGGCAATCGGCCGCGCCCTGGTCACTAATCCGGACATCCTCTTGCTGGACGAGCCTTCCGAAGGCCTGTCTCCGATCGCGATTGAGCGGGTGATCGAAATCTGCCGTGAGCTGTTGAAGGAAGAAATATCCATTCTGCTGGTGGAACAGAATATCCACGTTGCCGCTGCTCTGGCTGAGCGGGTATACATTATTCTGAGCGGTAAGACGGTTTATGAATCGGAGGCTGGTAAATTCTTGGAAGACCTGGAGCTCAGGCAGAAGTACCTGGGTGTTTAACCGGCGGTCGAAAACCTTGGCTTTTGACCGATTGAATGTTCAGGAGAAATTCAGATGACCAAAACAATCGCGATTATTGGAGCCCTGGATACCAAAGGGACTGAGTTCGGATTTCTGAAAACAGAGATCGAAAAGAGGGGCTGTAACACCCTTATTATCAATACCGGCGTGTTTGCGCCGATGTTCCCACCGGATGTCAGTGCTGAAGAGGTAGCCGAGGCAGGCGGAGTCAAGCTGGCCGACCTGGTGGCTAAGAAAGACCGCGGCGAGGCCATGGCAGTTATGACCAAGGGCGCCACGGCGATTGCCAAGAAATTGTACGCTGAGGGCAAGTTTGATGGCATTATCTCAGCTGGCGGCAGCGGCAACACGGTCATGGCTACTGCAGCTATGCGGGCGCTACCGTTGGGCGTGCCCAAGGTGATGGTCAGCACCATCGCCGGCGGCGATGTCAGCGCCTACGTGGGTACCTCGGACTTGATCATGATGCCATCCATCGTCGACGTGGCGGGGCTCAACCGAATTAGCCGGACGATCTTCACCAACGCAGCCGGGGCGGTATGCGGCATGGTGCTTGGTGAAGTTGCCAAGAGCGCCGAAGACAAGCCCTTGATCGCAGCTTCGATGTTCGGAAACACCACACCGGCTGTCGACAACGCACGCAAGATCATGGAGAACAATGGCTATGAGGTGTTAGTCTTCCATGCCACCGGCGCGGGCGGCAAGACCATGGAAGCGCTGATCAAGGATGGTTTCATCACCGGTGTCATGGACATAACCACCACTGAGTGGGCCGATGAGATTTGCGGCGGAGTGCTCTCCGCGGGGCCGGAGCGGCTGGACGCGGCGGCGCTGACCGGCGTGCCGCAAGTGGTTGTACCAGGCTGCATCGATATGTGCAATTTTTGGGCACCTAGCACCATCCCCGAAAAATATAAGGGCCGCACCTTCTATGAATGGAACCCCAACGTCACGCTGATGCGCACCACGCCAGAAGAGCTGGCCCAGATGGGAAAGATCTTCGCCGAGAAGCTGAGCAAGGCCAAAGCGCCGGTGGCTGTGTTGATCCCCCTCAAAGGCGTGTCGCAGATCGACCTGGAAGGCAAGATATTCTATTGGCCAGAAGCGCTACAGGCTTTCATCGACAACTTGAAAGCTGGATTACGCGCCGACATCCCGGTCATCGAGATGGATACAGATATCAACGACCCAGCGTTTTCAGGAAAAGTTGCCGAGACGCTGCTGGATTTGATGAAAAATAAGATGGTTTGATGATTAGCAGAAAAAAATTGGAGGCAAATTAAATGGCAATTCCACGTTCAGAAATGATAAGACGCTTACAGGCGCTGGTTGACACCGGCAAGCCGATCATCGGTTGCGGGGCTGGAACCGGAATCTCGGCCAAGTTCGAAGAGGCCGGTGGCGCCGATATGATCATCATCTATAACTCCGGACGCTACCGCATGGCTGGGCGGGGCTCATTGGCTGGCTTGCTGCCATACGGCGACGCGAATGCCATCGTGGTGGAGATGGCGGCTGAGGTGCTGCCAGTGGTGAAGAACACACCGGTCTTGGCTGGCGTGAATGGCACGGATCCCTTCCGACTGATGCCGGTCTTTTTGAAGCAGCTTAAAGAAATTGGCTTTTCCGGCGTGCAGAACTTCCCAACCATTGGCCTGTTCGACGGTATGCTACGCCAGAACCTGGAAGCCACCGGTATGGGTTATGGCCTGGAAGTAGACATGATCCATATGGCACACGAGCTGGACCTGTTTACCTCACCCTATTGCTTCAACGAAGAAGAAGCGGTGGCGATGACCAAGGCTGGCTGCGATTTGCTGGTGCCGCATGTCGGCTTGACCACCGCCGGGGCGATCGGCGCTGGGGTAGCGTTAAGCCTGGACGATGCCATCTCCAAGGTGATGGTAATGGCCGAGGCCGCCTGGAAAGTGCGCAAGGATTTGTGGGTGATGTGCCACGGCGGGCCGTTTGACGAGCCGCAAAACGTCGGCTACGCGCTGGCCCACATGCCGGGGATTGTCGGCTTCTACGGCGCCTCCAGCGCCGAGCGCCTCCCCACCGAACGGGCGATCAAAGCCCAGGTACAGGCCTTCAAGGAGCTTAAGCTGACGAAATAATCGTCTTAGTCTCGATTCACTTGACTTCATGCCACACGTACAACTCATACCGTTCATACACGGGTGGCAGCATGAGTAGCTCAAAGTTAGCCGAATCGCCCGGTGCCAGATCCTGAGGTTGGGCAATTCCTACCGTGCAACCGACGATCTTCCCCTCGGCGTCGAAGAACACCGCGGTGATCCCATATACGCTGGCTGTGCCTGGGCCGGGGTACTTTACTACGCCATAAAGGTTATCCCCGACTTTTTTGATGGTAACGATCTCAAGCTCGGGAGGGGGGNATTTGGTCGTCGGAGTGCCCTCCAGTATCACCCGGTAACTGGCATACTGGGTATCAGGTGGATAGGGCATCAACAAGAATGTTCCAATCTGGCCTGGAACAAGCAGGTAGCCAGGTGAGGTAGGAGATGTAATAAACAAATTGACTACTTTTCCTGCTGCGTCATAAAACACTCCCACCAGGTTAGAGTGCTCCAGGGTAGTTTCGCCGGTGTTTTNCACCAGGCCGCAGATTTGCTTATTCTCAAGGGGACCGGGTATGTTGACCTCTCCGACCACANGTAGGTCGGTGAATGCTGGCTCGCTTGTGGTCTGGGCTTCTACCTGCAGCTCGTAGGTCTGGTAAGCTGCTGGGCGGTCTATACTGACGGAAAAGGCTGCGCGTTCGTTGGGGGGACAGATCCCGGGGAAAGCATAAGTGAAGCCCTCGGTGACCTGGCTCCCACTAGAATCAAACAGCCGCGCGGTGACTTTAATAAATTTGATGTTACCCGACGAGTGGTTCTCCACTTCGCCGTTGACATATACCTTGTTTTCGGATTCAACCANGGTGTCATTCACCACGACCAGCTCGCTGNGCGGGACGGGCTGCATCTCTGCAACCGCTGGAAGGGTGGCGGTGGCATCAGAACCACCAGGCGTATGCNCTGACTCGNTCGCCACTACTGCGCTCCATGTCCACATCCCGCACTCGATCGCTTCGCCGCCCAAGCCCAAATCGATCAGCAGGTGAATCGTGCCAGACGCCGCGTTGGGGGCAGTGAACTTCCCGCTAAGCTCCCCCATTTTAGAATTTGGATCATTAAAAGCCCNTGAATCTATCGNTATAGGCGTATCCAGATCCATNATNATCATAGAAGGAGCTTCGGTTTCGCATTGAATCCCCTCCAAGTAGACGCTCCAAGAAGCGATCTCGCTTCNGTTTGAAGAGACACTCAGAGAGATCACCGCCTCTTTCGCTTTGTCGCCCATTTCGATCGGGCCGATCAGCTTAGCACCTGGCTGCGGCTCGACCAGGGTGGGGGTATTGGTTGGTGGGAGTGGAGTCTTTGTCAGTGGGATCGGGGTCGGCTGCTCGACCTTGGGTGGAACAACGGCTGGCTGGGTCTGTACTGCCCCTCCTCCCGGCCCACAACCCACTAATATTAACCCCAATCCGACCAGGATCAAAACAAGCTTAATTGTATTCATGGTAGTCCTCTATTGGTTTCTGTGATACTTTTGGTTTCTTTGGCTCCTCCTCCCGCACCATTTCTGATAGCCGGGGAATTGGATTGAAACTCTCTACCCCACCCCGTTTCCCCACTTCTTCACCTCACCTATAACAAGGGGAAAATATGTGATACAAATCACGAAGCAACTATATTATAGTGAAATCGATAATAAAGTGCAAATTAAAGAAAAATTTCACAAACTCCTGCGCCTCACTTCACCGATTACAATTGGCTACCGAATACCGAACACTGTAAACCGAACACTCACTACTGGAGTCACGCCCATGAAAGCCATCCGCCTGATCCAACCCGGCCATCCCCTGGAAATGCAACAGCTGCCCCTGCCGGCGACCGGCCTGCAGGATGTGCTGGTGCGCGTGCGGGCGGCCGGAATCTGCCACTCGGATGCGCATTACCGCGCCGGCGTCTCTCCTGTTTCCCCCTTGCCGCTCACCTTGGGCCATGAAGTCGCCGGGATCGTTGAGGAAACCGGCGCGGCGGTGGCTTCTCTTCAGGTGGGCGACCGGGTTTGCTTGCATTACATGGTCACCTGCGGGCAGTGCGTCTACTGCAATCAGGGGCACGAGCAGTTTTGCACTCAAGGCGCAATGCTTGGCAAACACCGGGATGGAGGATACGCCGAATACATCAGCCTCCCGGCGCGCGGCGCTTTCCGCCTGCCAGAGACCATTCCCTTCGAACATGGTGCGATTATGATGTGCTCCTCCGCTACAGCCTTCCACGCGCTGATTAAGGCCAGCCTCCAGCCTGGTGAAACGGTGGCTGTATTCGGTGTGGGAGGTTTGGGGTTGTCTGCCGTGCAGCTGGCCCAGGTCTTCGGCGCTCGGACATTAAGCCAGGTAAGCTTGCGTTAGCCGCGCGCCTGGGGGCGATGCCCATCGACGCGGCGCGCTCCGATCCAGTCGTAGCCATCCGGGAGATGACCGGCGGACGTGGGGTGGACGTAGCACTGGAGTTGGTTGGCCTGCCGCTCACCATGGATCAGGCCGTACGCAGCCTGGCGATCTTCGGTCGCGCTGCGCTGGTGGGTATCTCCGACCGCACCTTCAAGGTGCACCCTTACCGGGATGTGATCAACCGCGAAGCAGAGATCATCGGTGTCTCCGACCACCTGGCCCAGGAGATCCCGCGCCTGATCGACCTGGTCATCCAGGGGAAGCTCGACCTCGCCCTGGCTGTCACCCAAACCGTGCCTCTCGAGGCAGCAGCTATCAACGATGTTCTGGATCGCCTGGATACCTTCGCCGACGATGTGCGGGTGGTGATCATTCCCTGATCGCCATGTCTTTATGCTGTACTACCGGGAATCTGGTAATCAACAAACCCCTCTGCCTGGTTGGAGATTATCTCCCCAGACACCCGAAGGTGCTAAACTTCGGATGTCTAAAAAAATAACCCCTCTGCCTGATTGGGGGGGACAACCGGGACAGAGGGGGCCTAGTGGGGCAACCGTAATTATCGCGCTGAATGAAAAAAAAAGCAAGCATTAATGAACCAGAAATTGCCTTGTCCGGTACAAATTCCACCGATTTGTGCTAAACTAATCCCAGATAGCCAGTCTTACTACATCAGTCACGCAAACCAGCCACTTGAAGCCACTAAGCAACGAAGCAACTAAATAACTATTCGACTATTTTACGGAGAGAGAAGCATGAACGATACCGATCAGCCTGGTAATTTTCGAGTTTGGTTATATGCATTCGCCGGCTTTGTGCTCGGTCTGGTCTTTGTCGCCCTGGCGACTTGGGTTGTCATAGACCAGGTTGGTTCACCTCTGACGTGGGAGTCCATCGTTCAATTACATCTAAATCAGCCGCTCTTGTGGTTGGTCGACCTAGTCCCGATCCTGTTGGCCGTGGTCTTCGGAATTCTTGGTGGGCGGGAAGTTGCCCTTATCCGCATGTCCCACCAGATGGCCAAGGTCATCAAACAAAGGAATTCTGAGATTGACCACCTCAATGCAGAAGTGGATAGTAAATCCGCGGAGATCGTCCGATACAGCGAAGACCTGGCCAAGCAGATCGATGAAAGTCAAAAGGCCTTCGCGGTCGTTAGGCAGGCCAAACAAGAATGGGAGGCTACTTTCGATTCGATGGCCGACCTGATCGTACTTACCGACGAAAATGGGAAGATCATCCGCTGTAATCGTGCCACTTGCCAGGCATTTCAGGCCGATTTCAACCAAATCCTGGGCATGCAGATTGGCGAATTATTCTATGGAAGCTCCGGATCGGGACAAGAGCAATTTCCCACGCAAAGAGCGGAGATGAAGTTTCCCCAGCTGGATCGGTGGTACGAAGTTCTGAGCAATGCTTTGATGATGGACGCCGGCCAGCAGGGAAGGATCTACTTGCTGCGCGATATCTCCGATCGCAAACAAGCGACGCTTGCCCTGGACCGCCAAAGGCAGTATTACGAAGCGCTGGTCAAGAACAACCCCATCGCCATCGTCACCCTCAATCTGGACCAACGCATCGTGGACTGCAATCCGGCGTTTGAGAATCTTTTTGGGTATCCAAAACAGGAGGTATTTGGGCAAGACCTGGATGGCCTGATCGCCCCCTCGGAGCGCACCGAAGAGTCGCATTCATTGTCTCAGGTTGTGAGGAAAGGCGAGGTTGTCCACAAGATCACCCAACGCCACCGCAAAGATGGTTCCCCGGTGGATGTGGAACTGTTTGGCATCCCGATAATCTTGTGGGGAAAACAAATCGGCATCCTGGGTCTCTATCACGATATTTCAGATCTGATCCGCCCCCCAGAGGCAGCGGAAAGTTCTCTCTTGTCTGGGGCGGAATGGGTGGCGGATGCGTCCCTTGCAGAGCAGCCGGCTGAACCCTTTGAGGCGGCTGAGTCGGTTGAACCAGCTGGATTGGCCGGCGTCCCCCTGGACACCAGTCCATTCCTGGATGAGGGTGCGGTGACCCGGGAAGGCCAGGAAGGTGACGACCTGCCTGCCGTTGAGCCACCCCTGGAGGTAGTGAAGGCGGCGCCGCTCCCTGGTGAAACCCGGCGCAAACCGTTACAGATCGAGGTCGTCGAAGGCGTTGGCCCTGTCTATGCCGCCAAACTGGCCGCTGCGGGTGTCACAACGACTGCTGAACTGCTGCAAGCCGCAGCTGACCGCAAGGGTCGCCAAACCCTGGCCGAGACTACCGGTATCACCAGGGATATGATCCTGAAATGGGTCAACCGGGCGGACCTGATGCGCGTCCCTGGCGTTGGTGAAGAATACAGCGACTTGCTGGAAGCGGCCGGGGTAGATACGGTCAAGGAACTGCGCAATCGCAATCCCCAAAACCTGCACCTGGCGATGACCGAAATCAATGCTGAAAAGAGATTGGTAAGGCGGCTCCCTTATTTGTCTGAAGTGCAGGCCTGGGTCAAAGCCGCCAAGGAGCTGGAACCCCTGATCACTTACTGACAGGCCAGCTCTCAACGTACCGGTTCGTGTTCCAAGGCTATGCTCCTGCCGCGTGGCCCACAGGGATCTTTAATTTTTACGAACTTGATGTTTCCCCCAGGCAGCAATTGGACCTCATAAATGCCTTCATCTGGTCCACAGGAAGGCAGATTGCGCACGTTGACCTCAGTGATAATCAGCCTTGTCCCATCAAAGCGATAGGTGAGCACAGCACTCGGGTTCGTCTCAATCAGGTCCCGAATCTGTGCAACCCAAAGGGTTCCATCTTCGTTAAATTTGTTATATAGACCATCCCTGCCAAGACCCAGCCATGTACCGAGGATGTCATCGGGACTGGTTGCCAACACTGGCGTCGGTTTCGGGGTGGTTGTTGGGGTTGAGGGGCGGGTGGGTTCTGGGGTGGCTGTTATCGTGAAGGTTGGTGTGGGCGGCTGCGAGGTAGTCGTTGGCTGGGCCGTCTCGGTTGCTAGCCCTGCGGAGGACAGCTCTACTTTGGCGCACCCTGCCAGGAGACTGCTGCTTAAATACACATAAAATCCCAGCTGGAGTAGTTTTCGAATCATGGTAACCCTCCTGATGCATTCTATTGCGATTTTCAGCCAGGAAACTTCACGCTTGGCGTTTTAATTCTTATGAAGTTGTCTGGATGACCGAGAATAATGTGAATTGTATCACAATTAGAAAGAGTAGAATCAATGATTGCGCATAGGCGACGATGGCCGATTTTGCTGGCCGTGCTCATAGGATTTCTCCTTACAGCATGGGTGCTCAATGCCAGCACTGCCGGGGAGCGCGCCCAAGGCTGCCCCCAGGGCTGCTCTGTTCGGGCGACGCGCCGACCCGGCCCCCTGCGGGTGATGTCTTTCAATGTGTTGCACGGCTTTCCGAATTTTGAGAACCTGGGGGAAAGGCTGGAGCTGGCCGCGGCTGAGATCCTGCGCCAGGATGCCGATCTCGTCTTGCTGCAAGAGGTGCCCTGGACGCGCCAGGTCAGGGATGGCGCTAAATTTCTCGCCGAACGCGTGGGATTCAATTACCTTTACCTGCGGGCGCAAGGCAACCATTGGGCGATCCTCTTTGAGGATGGGGTTGCCGTCCTCAGCCGCTTCCCGCTGAAAGAGCCCGCCGTCGTGGAATTGAAACCCCGCGAGATGTTCTTTGAGCCGCGCGTCGCTCTATCCGCTGTTGCCGAAACCCCTTGGGGCGACCTGCCCTTGTTCGTCACACACCTGGCGAGCAGCGATGACCAGATCAACCGCGGCCAGGTCGTCGCGCTGCGGGAGTTCGTCGCCTCTCGTACGGATGGCCTCGGGATCGTGGCCGGTGACTTCAATGCCACGCCTGACACACCTCAGATCGAATCATTAACTGAGGGTTGGATCGATACCTACCACACGGCAAATCCTCAAGATATGGGCTTGACTTGCTGCATCGACGACCTGCATGCCCCGCCCGGCGAACCTCTGGAAGAACGCATCGATTATATCTTCCTGGTACCAGGGAGAGGCGTGCAGGTGATCAGCGCCCAGCTCATCCTGGACCAGCCCTCCCCTTTCGCGGATGGCTGGCTGTGGGCCTCTGACCATGTGGGATTGTTGGTGATCATGGAATTCCCTTAGTACCGAATCCCTATGGAAAACGTTCTTAAAGTATGCTAAACTAAATTAATATTAGTAGAAATTCCCATCCCACCCAACCCCCCAACCCCCCCTTCTGTAAGCCGGGAAGGGGGGAGCAAAAGTAACCTGGGAGATTGGAAGCCATCATTGCTCCAATCTCCCAGTTTTTTTATTCTTATGCAGATGGCGTGAGGTTATCTACACGGATAGCTCACGTTAAACGTTTGCAACTGTAATATGAATTCGTTTGCTTGGGCCTTCTGCTCTGCAGAATCGAAGGGCTTCCTCCAGTTCAGCGTGCCATTAGGATTGATTAATCCCTGTCCTGCCATCCAGGTTTCTGTCTCGTCGATGACCGCTATGCCAGTAGAATTATTCACGTTAAGCTTAGCGGCGATGATCTCACTGAAGAGCAGCGAGAAATTCCCACGGTGGGCGTTCACCATGATCCTCTTGCCCAACGTTTCATTAACGGGAACGCCTAGCACCTTGACCCGGACGCCCTCCCAGGGGCGATCTCTCCAGAAGGCCATTGGGGTGTTGCACAGCGTGAACGGCCCGATCGACATGTCGCCGAACTTTGAATCGAATGGGGTATTGTTCAGGAATAAATCTAGCGCTGGAAAGACATCCAGCCCGGTTGTCTTGTTTAGGACGTGAATTTCATCCGATTCAGTCGATGCCGTCAGGTCGCCGTAGCCGTTTGCCCTGATAGCCAACCCTCTCACCAAGTGTTGATCAGCTAATGGAGCCAGGAAAGTGGCCATCACATCTCCCTGACCGGCTGGGATGGTTATCTTGTATAGCCCAGCCGTGGCCGCGTCCTTATTGGTAATAAAGTAGGCGGTGCCGTCAGCCGTGAAGGCAAGGTCAGCTCCAGCGATGTCTAAAGGCAGGCCGGTGGATTGGTTGATAACATTACCCACTTCAGTCGCTATCGCGGTGACCAGGTCGATGCGATAGAGCTTTTCTGTGAGCACACTGGCGGCATACATCGTCCCATCCGGTGAAAACGCGGCCTGGTCGAAACCGTAAACATTTATTCCATTGGAGGTTACGACACCGATTTCATGTACGCTAGCAGACGGGACATCATAGTAAACCAGGGTGGCCCTCTGGAGTGAGTAAACCCCGTCGTCCATAAAATATAAGCGCGATCCATCCGGTGTGGAAGATAAAACGTCCACTTGTTCGTAGTTGACTTCACCGTTGGGCAGTAGAGACAGTTTAGCCCTTCCACTCACCTGGTCGATATTAACCCGGAAAAGTTTAGATATCCCATCAGAGCTTTGTACTGAATCGGACAGGTACAGGAATTCGCGGCGGGCAGGTGGGACTGGTTCAACCCTAAATTTGAGGTCGTCGATCGCCCCAGAACCTTTGATGTACACCCGCATCATGTCCACACCGGCGACGTCGATCGGGACGGTTGTGTATACGCCATCACCGGTGATCGGGATTTCGACTGTCGCCAGCAGGATTCCGCTGCTGAACAGCTGGATGTTGGCGCCAGATTGGTAGGCATCGATGTCGCCCACTACCAGGCTTTCGACAGTCACCCATCCCCAGCCGAGGTTGGAGAAACCAAACTCGAAGTAACCCCGCGAATTGGGTAAATCTTCTGGATCGCTCTGATCCAGGTCTCGGCTGATAATGAGTACATTGCCCTGTGCCGGTTGGTACAGGTCGTCAGCCCCGCCGCTGCAACCGCCGTTGCAGGTGGCATCAAAGATCATGGCTGCATTGACTCCCGGGAAAAATGGGTTGTAGGCAAAGACCGCCACCGATCCGTCGACCGGGTCGCCACTGATGCCCGCGCCGGATGCCACGCTGTTTACGAACGCCCCCTCAGCCAATCCCTCGAAGTCGATGGTTGAACCCGGGTTGGCGCTGGCGGGCGCAAAGGTGGATGCGACCAAAACGAGCGCTAAAAGGCCGCTGAAAAGTTTGATAGATAAGGTTTTCATTGTTTCCTCCCGAAAATTGAATTTTTGATTAGATTGGTAACCACTGGTTTGTGTTTTTTCCCGCACCTCCATTTGTCTTTAACAATAAAAAACCGGCCAGCATATCTGGCCGGTTTCACTATTTGCTCCTCGGGGGCAGAGTGACCATCATTTACACCCCCGGATCACTGCATCCAGATCCGTAACTGCTCACAAGAAACGTCGCTATTTGTTTGTAGATAAATTATATCAGAAATTTTCCAGATGTAAACCACCAATTTTCTGATTTGAATGAATTTCGGAACTCCCAAGGTTTGCTTACTGAAAAGCTTNAGCATAAGTTGTGGCAAGGCTATAATTAAATACCGGAGAAAAATCGAAAGACACAAAGGATCCCTGGCTATTTCTTGCTCNAACAGGGTCTTTATACGATGAAATTGCTCCGCTTTGTCATCTGGGTGCTGTTCCTCCTTCCTCAACTGGTGGGCCTCCATCTNGGGAGCTCATTTGCCGTCGCCCAGGATTCACCCCCGGCATTCACCGTCTCTTTTATCGCCGTTGGGCAGGGAGATGCTATCCTGGTGCGAGACGGGGATGG